>Ga0075423_10002023_pt1 | contig 18207 bp, 16 predicted proteins | sample SoiMethybrSBSTD2_FD_80114 | JGI IMG/M metagenome (GOLD analysis project Ga0075423, IMG submission 80114) | Bulk soil microbial communities from a Populus tree surrounding site in Tennessee, USA - Soil MetaG P. TD hybrid SBSTD2 | ecosystem: Environmental > Terrestrial > Soil > Tree plantation...
CCGTGTCTCAGTCCCAGTGTGGCCGTCCGCCCTCTCAGGCCGGCTACCGATCGTCGCCTTGGTGGGCCATTACCCCGCCAACTAGCTAATCGGACGCGGGCTCATCTTCAAGCGCCAGGCCTTGCGGTCCCCGGCTTTGATCTCCAGTGCGATCCGGAGATGTCATGCGGTATTAGCAGCAGTTTCCCGCTGTTATTCCCCACTCGAAGGTAGATCACCCACGCGTTACTCACCCGTTCGCCGCTCTACTCGGGGAGTTACCCCCCCTTTCGCGCTCGACTTGCATGTGTTAGGCACGCCGCCAGCGTTGATTCTGAGCCAGGATCAAACTCTCCAGTTAAAACCTGACCATCGCCGGAGCGGCCTTGCGGACGCTGCGACGAGGCCGTGAACTGAAGATACGACTTTAGTCCTTTGGCTGAACCTCGCTTCGGATTCGTTTGCGCGCTACCTAGTTTTCAAAGAGCCACCCCTGTTTCAGGGGACTCGACCAGAATATCGAACATAGCCCCGTCACGTCAAGGCTTTTTCGATGCTCTTTGCGGCCTGACCGGCGTCTCTGGGTGGGTTACGACGGCGTGACCGACACCCTCTAACGCGTCCGGAGCCCATGAATATACGGAAGTCCGGCCGGCCTGTCAAGCCCGGGGCGGAGACCCCCCCGCCGTCCCCTCGACGCGGACGAAGCGGGCCGGCCCGGCGGAGAGCACGAAGGAGGCGCCCGCCTCGAGCGGGAGATCGTCCCCCGCGGCCACGGGCGCCCCGTCCCGGCGTACCGCCCCCTGCCGCAGCAGGCGCACCGCCTCGCTGTTGGACCGGGCCAGGCCGGCCCGCACCAGGAGCTCGTGCGGCTTGTAGCGGCCCGGGGCCAGGGCGACGGCGCGCAGGTCCGACGGCGCCTCGCGCTGCTGGTGGACGCGGCTCCATTCCGCCTCGGCGGCTGCGCCCGTTCCGGCGCCGTGGAAGTCCTCCACGATGCGCCGGGCCAGGGCCATCTTGGAGGCCATGGGTCGAGCGGCGGCGCGCTCGGCCTGGATCTCCGCCGCGGGGACGTCCGTGAGCAGCTCGTAATAGCGCCACATGAGGTCATCGGAGATGGACAGGATCTTCGCGTACATCGCGCCCGGGGCCTCGGTCACCCCCACGTAGTTGCCCAGGCTCTTCGACATCTTCTCCACGCCGTCGGTGCCCTCCAGCAGGGGCGTGGTGAGCACCACCTGCGGCTCCAGCCCGTAGGCGGGCATGATGTCCCGCCCGACGTTCAGGTTGAAGAGCTGGTCCGTGCCGCCCAGCTCCACGTCGGCCTCGAGGGCCACCGAGTCGTAGGCCTGGGCCAGCGGGTAGAGGAACTCGTGCACCGAGATCGTCTCCCCGGCCTTGTAGCGCTCCTTGAAGTCCCGCCGCTCGAGCATGCGCGCGACGTTGTAGGTCGCGGCCAGGCGGACGAACTCGTCCGCGCGGAGCGCGCCCAGCCATTCGCTGTTGAAGCGGACCTCCGTCTTCTCCGGGTCGAGGACCTTGAAGGCCTGCTTCTTGTACGTCTCCGCGTTCTTGACGATCTCGTCGCGGGACAGCGGCGGCCGCGTCTTCGACTTGCCCGTGGGGTCTCCGATCATCCCCGTGAAGTCGCCGATCACGTACACCACGCGATGGCCGAGATCCTGGAACTGCCGCATCTTCCGCATGAGGACGGTGTGGCCCAGGTGGATATCGGGGGCGGTGGGGTCGAACCCGACCTTGACCGTCAGGGGCTTCCCGCGCCGGAGCTTCTCCTGCAGCGACGGGCGGGTCACCACGTCCACGCAACCCTCGACCAGCTCGTCGAGGTCGGTCACCCCGGTCACGTTCTACCTTCGATGCGCAGGCGCCGGCCCTCGAGGCGGCCCCTGCCTTCCAGCATGATGCGCACGGCGGACGGGTAGATCCGGTGCTCGGCCTCCAGGATGCGCGCGGCCAGCTCGTCGGGGCCGTCCTCCTCCAGGACCGGCACCGCCTCCTGGGCCACGATGGGGCCCGCGTCGAGGCCCTCGTCCACCACGTGCACGGTGGCCCCGCTGACCTTGACGCCGTGCTCCCAGGCCTGGCGCTGCGCGTCCCGGCCCGGAAACGCGGGGAGGAGGGACGGGTGCACGTTGAGGACGCGGCCGGGAAACGCGCGCAGGAAGACGGGGGAGAGCAGGCGCATGTAGCCGGCCAGGCAGACCAGCTCCACCCCGTGGCCGGCGAGCAGGCCCGCCACCGCGGCGTCGTGATCCTCGCGGGACCGGCCGCGATGGTCGCTGACCAGCGCGAGCACGCCGGCCCGGCGCGCCCTCTCCAGGCCGGCCGCGCCTTCCACGTTCGAAACCACCACCGCGATCTCCCCACCCAGCGACCCCGCGGAGGCGGCGTCGAGGAGGGCCTGGAGGTTCGAGCCCCGGCCGCTGATGAGGACCCCGACCTTCTTCAAGGGCGCCCTCTACTCGAAGGCGACGCCGGCGCCGCGCGCCACGGACCCGATCAGGAAGCTCTTGAATCCGCGCCGCTCCAGGGAGTGCTCGACCTCGTGGAGATGGTCCGGCGCCACCACCACCGCCATGCCGATCCCCATGTTGAAGGTGCGGAACATCTCCGGGTCGCTGACGCGGCCGCCCGCCTGGATCAGCCGGAAGAGCGGCGGCACCTCCCACGCGCCGCGGCGGATGCGGGCCTGGAGCCCATCGGGGAGGACCCGCGGGATGTTTCCCTCGAAGCCACCGCCGGTGATGTGGGCGAGCGCGCGGATGCGGCCACGCTCGATGAGGGGTTCGAGCGCAGCGAGGTAGCAGACGTGCGGCGCGAGCAGGGCCTCGCCCACGGTGCCGCGCAGCTCGGGCACCCGGCTGTCGACCGACAGGCCCATGGCGTCGAACAGGACCTTGCGCGCCAGGCTGTAGCCGTTGGTGTGGAGCCCGGCCGAGGGAAGCCCCAGGATGGCGTCCCCTTCCCGCACCGACTCGCCCGTGATGGCCTTTTCCTTGTCCACCACGCCCACGATGAAGCCGGCCAGGTCGTAATCGCCGGGGGCGTAGGTGCCGGGCATCTCCGCGGTCTCGCCCCCGATGAGGGGGCAGCCGAACTCCGAGCATGCGCGCGCCAGCCCGCGCACGATCTGCTCCACGCGGTCGGGGTCCATCCGGCCCAGGGCGATGTAGTCGAGGAAGAACAGCGGCGTGGCGCCCTGGACGAGGATGTCGTTCACGCAGTGGGCCACGAGGTCGTAGCCCACGGTGTCGTGCACGCCGGCCAGAACGGCCACCGCGATCTTGGTGCCGACGCCGTCGGTGGAGGCCACCAGCACCGGCTCGCGGTAGCGGCCGAGGTCCGCGCGGAACATGGCCCCGAAGGAGCCGATCTCCGAGAGCACCGCGGGGTTGAACGTGCCGCGGGCCAGCGCCTTGATCCGGGCCTTGGCGGCGTCGGCCGCCGGGATGTCGACACCCGCCTCCCGGTAGTCCATTATCCGACCCCCCACCCTATCCCTCCCCACAGAGGGGGAGGGAACTGCTGCAGCAGGACTGGCACCGCGCTTTCGTAACCCGCGGATTCTACATCGGCGTAGGCGGGCGCCGACCTTGCCGCGGCCGAAAACGCGGCGTTAATATGGCGCGAACGCATCCGATGACCGCGCTCTTGACGGATTTCGCCGCACTCGAAAAGGCGCTGGAGGAGCGGCGCGCCCGCGTGGACTCCGCGCTGCGCGCGCTGTGGGGCGCCGGCCGGTCGCCGGAGGTCGCGGCGGCGGTGGAGGACAGCTTGTTCGCCCCGGCCAAGCGGATCCGGCCGGTGCTGGCACTGCTCGTTTCCGACCTCTTCCGGGGCGATCCGGCGGCCGCGCTCCCCGCGGCGTGCGCCGTGGAGATGGTCCACACGGCGAGCCTGGTGCTCGACGACCTGCCCGCCATGGACGACGCCACGTCGCGGCGCGGCCGGCCGGCCTGCCACGTCGTCCACGGCCAGGCCAACGCGATCCTGGCCGCCTTCGCGCTGCTGAGCCGCGCCTACGAGATCCTGGCCGAGGGCTGGCCGGGGGCCCCCGCCGCCGCCACGCGCGCGGCGATCGCGCGGGACCTGGGCCGCGCCGTGGGCATGGACGGGATGGTGGCGGGACAGGCGCGCGATCTGTCCATGGCCGGCCGCGCGCTCGACTTCGCCACCCTGGAGTTCATCCACAGCCGCAAGACGGGCGCGCTCTTCACGGCCAGCGCCGCCCTGGGCGCCGCGGCCGCCGGGGCCTCCGCCGCGGAGACATCGTCGGTGGTGGCCTACGCCAAGAACCTGGGGCTCGCCTTCCAGGTGGTGGACGACCTGATCGACGCCACGGGAAGCGCCGAGGAGGCGGGCAAGGACGTGGGGAAGGACCTGAAGAAGACCACGTTCGTCTCGTTCTCCGGCGTGGAGGGGGCCCGCCAGCTCGCGGAGGAGTTGAGCGCGGCCAGCCGTGAGGCCCTGGCCGGATTCGGCGCGCGGGCGCAGCCGCTGCGGGACCTGACCCGCTACGTCGTGATCCGCAAGAAATGATAGGAGTGCGCGTGGAGGAAAAGCAGACCCGTTGCCCGGAGTGCGAGTCGGACCTGGAGCTGGACGGCTACGAGCTCGACGTGGGGGAGACCCTCCACTGCCCGGAATGCTCCACCGAGCTCCGTATCGTCTCGAACGACCCCGTCGTGGTGGCCCTGACCGAGACGTAGGGCGGGCGGCGCCGGTTCGGCGCCCCCTAGAACGCGGCCAGCGCGTCCTTCTCGCTCTGGTAGGTCTCGAAGATGGGGAGCAGCCGCGCGATGTAGATCGTGGAGTGCACGCGCTCGCTGGCGTTGAGGAGCTTGAGACCGGCGCCGGACGCCTTGCACAGCCGCAGCCCGGCCACCAGCTCGCCCAGGCCCGCGCTGTCCAGCGTGGTCACCTCGGAGAGGTTGAGGACGATCTTCTTCCAGCCCTCGGCCAGGAGCGCCTGGACGGTCTCGCGCAGGATCTGGTCTCCCAGGCCGGCGGTGAGCTTCCCCTTCAGGTCGACGATCACGACGTCCTCCGACTTGCGGATCTCGACGTGCATGGGCGGGAGCTTAACCGAGGACGCGCTGGAAGGCCTCGGGCCGGCGCTCGACCGCGTAGCGCTGCCGGGCCTGGGCGAGGTAGGCCCGGAACAGCATCTGCCGCCGCTGGTCCCGCAGGCCCGCGACGATCGAGGCCTTCTGCCCTTCGTAGGCGGCCGGGTCGAACGGCTTCTTCTCCAGCAACCGCAGCACCGCGTAGCCGGCCGACGTGCGCACGGGATCGGACAGGGCGCCCTGCGGGAGGGCGAACGCGGCGTCTTCGAGCGCCGCTCCCGTGCCGAGGTCTCCGAGCGGCTGGCCGCGGCCCACCAGCCCCGGCGTCTCCTTGCGGACGAGGCCCAGGGAGGATGCCGCCTTCTCCAGCCCGACCTTCTCGGCGCGCGCGCGCAGCTCGGCCGCTCGGGCCCGCGCCGCCTGCATGGCCCTCTCCTCGACGAGGTCCGCCTTGACCTTGTCCTGGACCTCCTTCAGGTCCGGCAGACGGGGCGCCTGCACCTCCGCCAGCGCCACGAAGGCAGAACCGGTCGGGACGGTGAAGGGCTCGTGCTCCACCTGGCCGGCCTTGAGCTCGAAGACCCGCGCGGCCAGCGCGGGTGACGACAGCGGAGGGGGGACGGTCTCGCCGCGGGCGAAGGGGGCGCTCTTCTGGACGGTCAGGCCCTGCTGCCGGCCCGCCTCCTCGAGGCTCTTGCCGCCGCGCAGGGCCGCCGCCACCGCGATCATCTTCTCCTCGCCGAGGGTCTGGGCGCGCTGCGCGAGGAGGGTCTCGCGGATGCGGTCCTTCAGCTGGGACAGCGGCGGGTACGTCTCCTCCTTGCGCGAGGCGAGCTTGATGATGTGATAGCCGAAGTCGGAGCGGACGACGTCGGACACCTGGCCCGGGTCCAGGGCGAAGGCGGCGTTCTCGAAGGCGGGGAGCATGCGGCCGCGCCCGAAGCAGCCCAGGTCGCCTCCGCTTGCCGCGGACCCCTTGTCCTCCGAGGACTTCTTGGCGATGGCGGCGAAGTCACCGCCGGCCTTGACCTGCGCGAGCAGGGCCTCGGCCATCTTCCGGGCCTCGTCGTCCGCATGGCCTTCGGCGTCCTCGGGCTGGCCCTTGGTCTTCACGAGGATGTGGCTGGCGCAGACCTCTTCCGGCTCCTTGAAGTCCTCGCGGTGCTCCCCGTAGTAGCTCTCGATCTCCCGGTCCGTGACCGTCACTCGGCTGCGCAGCGTGGTGGCGTCCACCAGCAGGTACTGCACGGCGCGCCGCTCCGGGATCCGATACGCCTCCCGGTTGGACTCGAAGCGCTGCCGGGCCTCGTCGTCGGTGACGGCGGCCGCGGCCCGGAACGGCGCCGCGTCCACCAGCGCGTACTCGGCCTTCACCTGCTCGGTGCGGCGGCGGAACTCGTGCTCCGCCTCCGCGGGAGTGACGGCCACGCCGTCGGTGACCAGCCTCTCCAGGCGCTCGCGCAGCAGGGCGTCGCGCAGCGAGCGCTCCAACTCCTCCACCGTGCTGCCCTGGAGCTCGAGGCGGCGCCGGATCTCGTCGGAGCCGATGAAACGGCCGTTCTCCTGGAAGCGCTCCTGCACCTCATGGGCCAGGGTCTCGTCGTCGACGGCCAGGCCCAGGCGGCGCGCCTCCAGGGCCACGAGCCGGTCGTCGACCAGAGAGCCGAAGACCTGCTCCTCGATGCCCATGCTGCGCAGCGCGTCGGGGTCCAGCCGGCCCTGGTAGATCTGCTCCAGGCGCTGCCTTTGGCGCAGATAGGAACGGCGGAACTCGCCGACCGTGATGGGCATCCCGCCCACCGTCGCCATGGCCTCGCCAGGGCTGCCCGCGTCGGCACCCTGGAAGGCGGGGATGTACAGGATGATGAACGCGGCGATGACGATCCACAAGAAACCGAAGAGCCAGCGCCTGTGGCGCCGCATGGCGGCAAGGGCCATGGACCTCCCATGGGACGCCCGTGCGGGCGAGTCCGCAAAACGCGCATTCTAACCCGCGCCGGAGCGCGGTCGCAAGGCTGGAGCCCTGCCGTTCGTTGCGCCCCCGCGGCCCTTCGTCTATAATCCCGCTCCCTTAAGTCGCTTGGACTGAAGGGATTTGAGGAAGCGCCGTCCCGAGCCGGGCTCGGTCGGCGTCGCCGCCATGGCCAAGAGCAAGCCGCCGCGCGACGACCTGATCGACTGGTTCACCATCAGCTACCGCAGCATCTACCTGGTCGTCGGCGGGGTCGTGGCCATCCTGGGCGCGGTCGGCTACTACTACTACTTGAAGAACGCGCCACCCAAGGCCGCGGTTACGGAGCCGGCGCCCGCGGCCACCACCGCGCACTTCACCTCCATCGAGGGCAACGTGAAGGTGAAGGCGGTGGGGACGTTCGAGTGGGTCACCGCCGACTCCAGCGTGCTGCTCAAGAAGAGCGACCTCGTGCGCACGGGCGCCGGGGCCAGCGCGGAGATCACCTTCTTCGACGGCACCGTGGTCCACGTAAGGCCCGACAGCCTCATCACCATCGAGGAGACGTCGGAGGATCCCTCCACCAAGCGCCGGAAGGTGGCCTGGCACATCTCATCGGGCGAGGTGAACTTCCAGACCGTGCGCAAGAACGTCGAGGGCAGCTCCACGGAGGTCTCTACGCCCACCGTGAAGGCCACCGCGGGCGAGCTGGCCCAGGGCGGCATCAAGGTCGCCGAGACCGGCGACACCGACATGAAGCTCTACCGCGGCACGGCGGTGGCCGAGACCCGGGCGGGCCAGCGGGTCGACATCGCCGCCAACGAGGGCGTGAAGGTGGACGCCGCGGGCAAGGCCGGGCCCAAGGTGACCCTCCCCGTGGTGCCCACGCTCCTGGCCCCGCCCCACCAGGCGGAGATCTCCTACCCCGACCTGGCGCGGGCGACCACGCTCCTGGCCTGGAAGCCGGTGCCGGGGGCCGCCGCCTACCACGTGATGGTCGACTACAGCCCCTATTTCAACCGCCCGCTCGTGGACCGCAACGGATGGCGCGAGAGCTCGATGGAGCTGCGCGGCCTGGACGTGGGGAAGTACTACTGGCGGGTGGCGGCCGAGGACAAGGACACCGTGGAGGGCAACTTCTCGGACTTCGCCCGCTTCACCGTGGGCCGACCCACGGGTGCGGGCAAGGGCGAGGGCCCGCCGCCGGCGCTCATGGTGGAGCCGCTCGACGTCCGCCAGAACATCGTCCAGGTGAAGGGCAAGACAGAGCCGGGGGCCACCGTGACCGTGAACGGCCAGCGGGTGGACGTGGCCAGCGACGGCGTGTTCAACGAGTTCATCAGCCTGGAGAAGGCGGGGCGGCAGACGGTGGTCATCCGGGCCACGGGGATCAACGGGGGGGTGCGCGAGGAGAAGCGGCCCGTGGTCGTGGCGTTCTAGGCGGCGTGCCCCGATGACGCGCGTGGCCGTCTTCTGCGGGCCCTCCTTGAGGGGCAATCTCCAGGACCCGGCGGGACGCGGGTTGGCCTACACGTTCTTCCCGCCGCTGCAGTCGGCCGCGCGGATGCCCGCGCTCAAGGGATTCGAGGGCGCGCTGGTGGAGCTGGGGCGAGCGCCGCGCGGAAAGGCCCTGCAGGCGCTGCGGGCCGCGCTGCGCGGCAAGGCGGTGGGCAGCGTCTCCCTGCGCCCCGACGCCGAGGCCCTGCGCCGCTCCGTGCGCCTGGGCTTCGACTTCCACCTGGGCTCCTGGCGCAGCGGGGATCCGCCGCCGCCCCAGGTGCTGGCCCACCTCAAGGCCTTCCGCTCCCGCGAGGCCGCCGCCTCGCGGCAGCTCGAGACCGGCCGCCACCTCAAGAAGACGACGCAGCGGCTGGCCATCCTCACCGACATCGTCAAGACCGCCAACTCCATCCTGGAGCCGCGCAAGGTGATCGAGCTGATCATGGCCAAGATCCAGCAGCTCATCCCCTCCGAGGCCTGGTCCATGCTCATGGTGGACGAGGAGAAGAAGGAGCTGGCCTTCGAGCTGGCCCTGGGCGAGAAGGGCAAGGACGTCTCCTCGTTCCGGCTGAAGATCGGCGAGGGCATCGCGGGCTGGGTGGCGCAGACGGGCCAGCCCACGATCGTGAACGACACGTCGAAGGACCCGCGCTTCGCGGGGAAGTTCGACACCAAGACCCAGTTCCGCACCCACTCCATCCTGGCCGCGCCCCTCATCTCCCGCGGCCGCACCATCGGGGTGGTGGAGATCATCAACAAGCTGCAGGGGAAGTTCACGCCCGCGGACCTGGACATCCTGCTCACGCTGGTGGAGCCGTGCGCCATCGCCATCGAGAACGCCATCCTGTTCCAGAGGACGGAGCAGCTCACCATCACCGACGACCTGACCAAGCTCTTCAACTCGCGCTACCTGAACGTGTACATCGGCCGCGAGATCAAGCGCTGCAAGCGGCACGGCATCCCGCTGTCGATCATCTTCCTCGACCTGGACGGCTTCAAGGGCATCAACGACGCCTTCGGCCACCTGGCGGGCTCGCGCACCTTGAGCGAGGTGGGCGGCATCCTGGCGGAGGCCGTGCGCGAGTCGGACATCCTGGCCCGCTACGGCGGTGACGAGTTCGTGGTGGTCCTGCCGGAGACGCCGGCCTCGGGGGCGCTGGTCATCGCGGAGCGCATCCGCCGCTCGATCGAGCTGCACACCTTCCTGGCCGACCAGGGCCTGGCCGCGCGCATCTCGGCCTCCGTGGGCATCGCCTCCTATCCCGACCACGCGCTCACGCCCGAGGGCCTCATCCAGAAGGCGGACCAGGCCATGTACCGGGTGAAGGAGCGGGACAAGAACGGCATCGAGGTGGCGGTCTAGGAATGGCGCGCGTGCCGCTGCCCCTCCGCCTCCCTGCCATACAATGAAACCGAGGTTCCCGCGCCGCGGGAACGGACAGCAGGATTCGCTCCGCGCGAGTCCTTCGTAGCGAGGCGGATCATCGATGAACCTGCGCTCCATCGTTAACCTGAGCTTCCTCTCCAGCGACCTGGCCATCGACCTGGGCACCGCCAACACCCTGGTCTACGCCAAGAACAAGGGCATCGTGGTCTCCGAGCCCTCCATCGTGGCCGTGAACAAGGTCACGGGGAAGGTGGAGGCGGTGGGCAAGGACGCCAAGGAGATGCTGGGCCGCACCCCCGGCAACATCGTGGCCATCCGCCCCATGAAGGACGGCGTCATCGCCGACTTCGAGATCACCGAGAAGATGCTGTCGCACTTCATCCGGAAGGCGCACAACCGGAACACCTTCGTGCGCCCGCGCATCATCATCGGCATCCCGTCCGAGGTCACCCAGGTGGAGAAGCGGGCGGTGAAGGACTCCGCCTTGAAGGCCAAGGCCTCCGAGGTGTACCTGGTGGACCAGGCCATGGCCGCGGCCATCGGGGCCGGCCTGCCTATCACCGAGCCCTCGGGCAACATGGTGGTGGACATCGGCGGCGGCACCACCGACATCGCCGTCATCTCGCTGGCCGGGATCGTCTACAGCAAGTCGGTGCGCGTGGCCGGCAACGAGATGGACGAGGCGGTCATCCAGCACATCAAGAAGAAGTACAACCTGCTCATCGGCGAGCGCACCGCGGAGCAGGTCAAGCTGGAGCTGGGCAGCGCCTTCCCGCTCGACGAGCCCATGACCATGGAGATCAAGGGCCGGGACCTCATCGAGGGCATCCCCAAGACCCTGACCATCACCGACGCCGAGATCCGCGAGGCCCTGGCCGAGCCCATCAGCATCATCGTGAACGCGGTGCGCGTGGCCCTGGAGCGCACGCCGCCGGAGCTCTCCGCGGACATCGTGGACCGCGGGATCGTGCTGACCGGCGGCGGCAGCCTGCTCAAGAACCTCGACAAGCTGCTGCGCGAAGAGACGGGCCTGCCCGTCTCCGTGGCGGAAGATCCGCTGAGCAGCGTGGTGCTCGGCACGGGCAAGATGCTGTCGGACTTCGACCTGCTGAGGAAGATCAGCCTTGACTAGCCGCGTACCGGCACGGGACTAGGGAGAGATGGCCATCGGGCGGACGGGCCCCGGCGTGGCCCGCGTCATCGAGGGACGGAAGAGCGGCTTCCTCCTCGGGGCCCTGGTCCTCGCGCACCTGGTGGTGATCAGCCGCCAGGTGGAGGGCGAGGGCGGCGTCTCCCTGATGCAGCGCGCGATCTGGAGCGTGCTGCTGCCCCCGCAGCGCGTGGTGGCCTCCGCCATCCACGGGGTGAAGGGGGTCTGGCAGGGCTACGTGGGCCTGCGCGGCACTCGTGACGAGAACCGGCGGCTCCAGGAGCAGGTCCGGTCGCTGGAGAGCCGGCTGGAGGCGAGCCAGGAGCAGATCGGGGAGGCCGCGCGCCTGCGCGAGATCCTCGAGCTGCGGCCGATCCTGCCCTTTCCCACGCTGACGGCGCAGGTCATCGCGCGGGAGGGGGTGCCCTGGTTCCGCAACATCACCATCGACAAGGGCCTGAGCGACGGCGTGACGCTGAACGCGCCCGTGCTGGGCGTGGGCGGCGTGATGGGGCGCGTGGTCGAGGTCGGCCCTCGGGCCGCCAAGGTCCAGCTCCTGCTGGACCGCGACAGCGGGATGGGCGTTCGCATCGAGCGGACCCGCACCACGGGGGTGGTGGCGGGCCAGGTGGCCTTCTCGGACTCCGGCACCTCCGAGCTGCTCATGAAGTACGTGCCGGTCCTGGCCGACGTCGCGGTGGGGGACGTGGTGGTCACGTCCGGACTGGACCAGATGTACCCCAAAGGGCTGGTGGTGGGTCGCGTGCGCTCGGTGGGGAAGGGATCCGGGCTCTTCAAGGAGGTCGCGGTGCAGCCGTCCGCGAACTTCGAGAAGATCGAGGAGGTCATGGTGGCCGCCGCCACGCCCCCGACGCCGCAGCTGACCGAGTCCGTGCGGTGAAGGTCTTCTGGACGGCCGTGGCCCTGCTGGTGGCCTTCCTCTTCCAGTCCGCCCTCACGCACATCGTGCCCCGCCAGGCCAGGATGGTGGACCTCTTCGTGCTGGTGCTCGTCTATTGCGGCCTGGTGGGGGGCGAGACCCACGCCATGCTCGCCGGAGCCGCCGGCGGCTGGATGCAGGACGTGCAGTTCGGCGGGGGCGTGGTGGGCCTGTCCGGCCTGACCAAGGTGCTGGTGGGCTTCGGCGTCGGCCTCTCGGGGACGCGCTTCCACCTCACGGAGCCGGGGGCCCGCGTGCTGGTCCTGTTCGCGGCCACGCTGGTGGACGCGCTCGTCTTCGAGCGGCTGGCCTCGGCCTTCGACGTGCGGATCGAGACGCTCTCCCTGGCCGGCCTGCTGACGCGCGCCGTGATGAACGCGGCGCTCGGCGGCCTGGTCTTCTTCTACGTGGACCGCTACCTGGGGCGGCGCAAGCGGCCATGAGGATCTACGAGGACCTGCGCGGGCTCCAGGGCCGCCTGGCCATCATCCAGTGGGTGATGGTGGGACTGATGGGCCTCTTGACGGTGAACTTCTGGCAGCTCCAGGTGCTGCGCGGCAAGTACTACCGCAACCTGGCGGAGAACAACCGTATCCGTCCCGTGTCGATCCCCGCCCCGCGGGGACTGATCTTCGATCGCAACGGGCGCGTGCTGGTGGACAACCGGCCGTCGTTCAACATCGTGCTCACCACCGAGCAGACCGACGACGTGGACCGCAGCGTGAGGCGGCTCTCCCAGCTGGTGGCCGTGGACCTGGCGGACATCCGCGAGAGGCTCTCGCAGAAGAAGGGCCCGCAGTTCCGCGCGGTGGTGGTGAAGGCCGATGCCACCGAGCAGGACGTGGCCACCGTCGAGGCCCGCCGGCTGGAGCAGCCCGAGGCCAGCGTGGACCCGGTCCCCCTGCGCTCCTATCCGCTCGGCCAGGGGGCGGCGCACGTCCTGGGGCGGGTGGGCGAGATCACGGAGCGGCAGCTGGCGTCGGAGTCCTACGCGGGGATCGATGCGGGGGTCACGGTGGGGCAGGCGGGTGTCGAGGCCGAGCACAACCGCCTGCTCATGGGGCGGGACGGGCTCCGGCGCGTGGTAGTGAACAGCCGCGGCGTGGAGGTGGCGGAGGCGGAGCGTCAGCCCCCGGTGGAGGGGCCGAGCGTGAGCCTCACGATCGACATAAAGCTGCAGCAGGCCTTCGAGGAGGCGATGGCGGGCCGCCCGGGCAGCGCGGTGGCCCTCGATCCCCGCAACGGCGAGATCCTGGCCATGCTCTCGTCGCCATCCTACGACCCCAACGAGTTCGCCAAGGGGATCGAACCTGCCGCCTGGACGGAGCTGAGCAAGGACCCGCTGACGCCCCTCATGAACCGCGTCATCCAGGGACAGTACTCCCCCGGCAGCAGCTTCAAGGTCCTGATGTCGCTAGGGGCCTTGCAGGAGGGGGTCATCACGCCGCAGACGAAGTTCAACTGCCCGGGCTACTTGAACATCTACAACACCACCTTCCGCTGCCACAAGGCCGAAGGCCATGGAACGGTCGACCTGCGCCACGCGCTGGCCCTGTCCTGCAACGTCTACTTCTACAACGTGGGCGTGAAGATGGGGATCGAGCGCATCGCCCGCTATGCGCGGCTCCTCGGCTTCAACGCGCCCACCGGCGTGGACCTGCCGGCCGAGGCCAGCGGGCTGATGCCCGACCCGGACTGGAAGCGGAAGGTCTCCAAGGAGAAGTGGTACCCGAGCGAGACCGTCTCCATCTCCATCGGCCAGGGCGGCGTGCTGGCCACGCCGCTGCAGATGGCGCGGGTGGCCGCGGTGGTGGCCAACGGCGGCCATCTGGTGGAGCCCCACCTCATCAAGTCCGTGGCCGGCGTGCCCGTGCCGGCGCCACCGCCCGTGGACCTGGGGTTCCACCCCTCGGTCATCGACGGGGTCCGGCAGGGCATGCTGGCGGTGGTGGCGGAGGGCACGGGCCGCCGCGCCCAGCTGAGCGGGATCACGGTGGCGGGCAAGACGGGGTCGGCCCAGGTCGTGACCCACGCCCGGCTGGAGCAGGACAAGAAGTCCCACGCCATGCAGCCCCACGGCTGGTTCATCTGCTTCGCGCCCGCGGAGAAGCCGACGATCGCCATGGCGGTGATGGTGGAGCACGGGACGGCGGGCGGCCAGTCCGCGGCGCCGGTGGCGGGTCAGGTCCTGTCCAGATACTTCGGGGTGCCGGTGGCCATTCCGCCCGCGCCCGCGCCCGAGCAGGACACGCCCGTGCCGGTGCCCGAGCCGCCGCGCGCGGCGCAGTAATCCGTGCCCGTCGACCGCCGGTTGCTGATGAACATCGACTGGGTGCTGGTGGGCGCCTGCCTGGTCCTTTCCGCCATCGGTGTGGCCACCATCCTCTCCGCCACCCACACGGGGCGCGGGCTGGGCCTCGAGATCAAGCAGGTCTACTGGATCCTGATCGGGATGGTGGCGCTGCTCATCTCCGTGACCCTGGACTACCGCCGGCTCACCGATCGCGCGCTCGTCCTGTACGTGTTCATCGTGGCCGCCCTGGTCTACGTCCTGGTGCTCGGGCCGCGCATCCAGGGCACGCGCCGGTGGATCCTCCTGGGGCCCGTCCAGTTCCAGCCCTCGGAGTTCGCCAAGCTGGTGGCCGCGCTGCTCCTGGCCAAGATATTCGCGGAATCGAAGAGGGAGACCCTGGGCGTGCGCGAGATCCTGGGGCCGGGGTCGACCATCGCCGTGCTCGTCCTGCTCATCGCGGCCGAGCCGGACCTGGGCACCGCCTTCTGCATGCTGCCGCCGTTCCTGGCCGTGGCCTTCCTGGCCGGCCTCCGGCCGAAGGCCATCGCCATCATCGGGGGGGCGCTGATCCTCTTCGGGGGCCTGGGCTGGCAGTTCGCGCTCAAGGACTACCAGAAGAACCGGATCTACACCTTCCTCGATCCGGGGCTCGACCCCCGGGGCGCGGGCTATCAGAAGATCCAATCCCAGATCGCGGTGGGGTCGGGCGGGCTCTCCGGCAAGGGCTACAAGAACGGCAGCCAGAGCCAGCTCGGCTACCTGCCCGCCCGCCACACGGACTTCATCTTCTCGGTGCTGGCGGAGGAGATGGGGTTCCTGGGCGTCACCACGGTGCTGGGCCTGTACCTGCTCGTGCTGTGGAGATCCCTGGAGACGGCGCGCGTGGCCCGCGACCGCGTGGGCGCCTTCCTGGCCGCCGCCATCACGGCGGGCCTGGCCTTCCAGGTCGTGTACAATGTCGCGATGGTTGCGGGGCTCGTCCCCGTCAAGGGGCTCCCGTTGCCCTTCATGAGCTATGGCGGCTCCTCGGTCATCTATTCATTCCTGGCCGTCGGTCTCATCCTCAACATCCGCATGCGGCGCTTCGCCAACTGAAGATCGGCGGAGTCCCCACCTCCAATCGTTTTCGCCGAGCCCTCCCCTCCCGCCCCGGACCCCCGGCCTCGGTGGCCGGCGCGCGCGTCCGCAGCGACCGACGGTAGCGGGGGAGCGGCTCCCGGAAGGGAACTTCCATGGCCAAGGACCTGATCGTCAGCAGCACCCCGCGCGAGACCCGGGCGGCCCTCCTCGAGGACGGCGCCGTGGCCGAGGTCTTCATCGAGCGCGAGTCGCGCCGCGGCAACGTCGGTAACATCCACAAGGGCCGCGTCACCCGGGTCCTGCCCGGGATGCAGTCGGCTTTCGTAGACATCGGCCTGGAGCGGGACGCGTTCCTGCACGTGGACGACGTCCTGGCGGAGCTGGACGAGAACCTGCTGACCCCCGAGGAGCAGGCCGCCTCCGCGCGCCAGGACCGCGGCCCCATCGAAGAGCGCGTCAAGGAAGGGCAGGAGCTGGTCGTGCAGGTGGTGAAGGAGCCGCTGGGCCAGAAGGGCGCGCGCATCACCAGCCACGTCTCGCTGCCCGGACGGTACCTGGTGTTCATGCCCACCGTCGAGCACGTCGGCGTGTCGCGCAAGATCGTGGACGAGGAGGAGCGGCGGCGGCTGAAGGCCATCCTGGTGCAGCTGCGCGCCGAGCGGGGCGGGGGCGGCTTCATCGCGCGCACGGCGGGGCAAGGGCGCGAGGCGGCGGACTTCGCGCGCGACGCGCGCTACCTGACGCGCATGTGGGACGAGGCGCGCGCCCTGGCCGCGCGCGAGGCGGCCCCCGCCCTCCTGCGCCGGGAGCTGGGCCTGGTGCAGCGGCTGCTGCGCGACCTGCTGAGCGAGGACATCGCCGCCATCCGGCTGGACAACGAGGTCGAGTACCGCAAGACGGCGGACCTGGTTCGCGAGCTGCAGCCCGAGCTGGCTTCGCGCGTGTGGCTCTCGGATGGTCCGGGCAGCATCCTCGACCAGCACGGGGTGTCCGTGGAGCTGGAGCGCGCGCTGCGCTCGAAGGTGTGGCTGCCCTCGGGCGGCTACATCGTCATCGACCCCACCGAGGCGCTGGTGGCCATAGACGTGAACACCGGGCGCTTCACGGGGAAGAAGGACCTGGAGGAGACGATCCTCAAGACGAACCTGGAGGCGGTGCAGGAGGTCGTCCACCAGGTGCGCCTGCGAGACCTGGGCGGGATCATCGTGGTGGACTTCATCGACATGGAGGAGCGCCGCAGCCGGCAGAAGGTGATGGCCGCGCTGGAGGCGGAGCTCTGCCGCGACCGCTCGCCCTCGCGGGTCCTCTCCGTCAACGAGTTCGGCCTGGTGATCCTGACCCGCAAGCGCGTGAAGCAGTCGCTGGAGCGCACGCTGTGCCAGGAGTGCCCGTACTGCGGGGGCAGCGGGATGATCAAGAGCGCCGCCACGGTCTGCTCCGAGATCTACGACGAGGTCAAGAAGATCGCCGCCGACGTGCGGGGACACCCGCTGCGGCTGCGCGTCAACCCCGAGATCGCGCGCGCGCTGGAGGGCGACGAGGCGGGCGTGTTGCAGGACCTGGCCGACCTCGTCGGACCCGGGATCACCGTGCAGCCCGACCCCCTGCTGCACCAGGAGCAGTTCGACGTGGTGGCCTCATGAGCGGGATCGGCCGCCCCGCGGCCGCCGACGCCGAGATGGAGGTCTACGTGGAGGCCGTCGAGGGACACCTGCGCGCGCGACGCGGGGTGGACCACATCCTGTCCCCCCGCGACTTCGCGCTGGTCCGCTCCTGGCACCAGGCGGGCGTGCCCCTGGCCACCGTGCTGGTGGGCATCGACCGCGCCTTCGACGACGCGGGGTCCGACGTCACGTCGCTCGCCTTCTGCCGGCGGCGCGTGGAGGACCTGGTGGCGGCGGGCCCGCGGCCGGAGAGGAGGCCCAGCCCGGCCTCGGAGGGCGTCCCCCTGGAGGAGGTCGCCCGGATCCTGCAGCTCCTGCACGACCACCTGGCGCCGCTGCGGCCGCTGGCCGGCTTCTTCGAGCCGCCGCTGCGGAAGATCCGCGAGGTCCAGGACCTGCTGGCCGTGGCCACGCGGCCCAACTACGACTACCTGCGCCTCAAGCTGCGCGAGATCGACGACGACGTCTCCGCCGCGGCCGTGCAGGCCCTGAAGCCGGAGGAGTTGGAGGCCTTCGGCGCGGAGGCCGACCGGGCGGTGGAGCGCCATCGCGGGAGGCTGGACGAGGCCGCCATCGCGGACGCGCGCGCCCGCTACGCCCTGCAGCGCGCCCGCGAGCAGTTCGACCTGCCCCGCGTCTGCCTCATCTGACCGGCGGTCAGCGCCGGCGCCGCGTGGCCAGGTGCTGCTCGCGCAGGGCCTGGAGGCCGTCCTTGATGACCGCGGCCTGGCGCTCGCCCAGCCGCGCGCCGGCCAGGTCGGCCTCCACGTCCAGCAACCGCTCCAGGCCCCGGAGATAGCCCGCGATCTCGCGGGCCAGCACGTTGCGCCGCAGGGCGATGGCGTCCAGCTCTCCGGCACCATCCACGGCCACGCCGTCGAACAGGCCCGGATGCTCCATGGCCACGCGCACGAAGGCCTGCTCGAAGAAGCTCACGGACTCCTCGCGCAGCTCGCGGGTCACGAGCTCGTAGAGGAACCGGTGCCGGCAGTTGAAGGCCTCGATCTCGCGGGCCACGGAGGCCCCGGCGGCCTCGGCGTGGGGCTGCGTCTTGTCCAGGGCCCGCGGGCCCTCCGCCGCGTCCTGGGGCACGCGGTCGAGGACGCCCGTCACCCACAGCCCCCACACCGCGCGGCAGATCTCGAAGTCCGGCTGGCGCGAGGCCGCGCAGATCTC
>Ga0075423_10002024_pt1 | contig 18207 bp, 18 predicted proteins | sample SoiMethybrSBSTD2_FD_80114 | JGI IMG/M metagenome (GOLD analysis project Ga0075423, IMG submission 80114) | Bulk soil microbial communities from a Populus tree surrounding site in Tennessee, USA - Soil MetaG P. TD hybrid SBSTD2 | ecosystem: Environmental > Terrestrial > Soil > Tree plantation...
GAATCGAGACTGATCGTCGGATACTGGCCGTTTCTGGCGGCGACGATGGTTTCGTCGCTGATCGCGGACTCCGTGGCGGGGGAGCGAGAACGCCACACGCTCGAGACATTGTTGGCGAGCCGGCTCTCCGATTCCGCGATTCTGATCGGGAAGATCATCGCGGCAGTGCTGTACGGGGTTGGCTTCGCGGTCGTGAATTTGCTGCTTGGGCTCGTGGCCGTGAACGTGGCACACAGCGACGACAAATTGATTCTGTTCGCGGCGCAACGATTCATTGTGACGGTCGTGCTCACGATCCTCGCGTCCCTGCTCATGGCGGGCATCGGCGTCTTCATCTCGCTCCGCGCGTCGACAGTGAAGCAGGCTCAGCAGGCATTCGGCATCGCGATCATCGTGCTGACGATGGGACCCCTGCTATTGTTCAACGCCCTCGGCTATGAGACGCGCAGGACACTCATCACCTGGCTGAGCGGCGTCGGGGAGACCCGGATCGAGGCCTACGTGGTCGCCACACTGCTCGTCCTGTCGGCGATAGTCATTGGCGGAGCGCTCGCGAGATTCAAGCGAGGAAAGCTCGTCCTCGACTAACTCAACCCAACCATCGGCGGGTTTTCGGGGGTTATCGTTAACACCTATATTCACTTATGCCACAGCCCGTATATCTCGACCACGCCGCGACGACCCCAGTGCGCCGGGAGGTATTCGAGGCGATGGAGCCGTTTTACGGCCCGCGCTTCGGAAACGCCTCGAGCGTTCACCGCTGGGGACGTGAGGCCCGCGCCGCGCTGGACGAAGCGCGCGAGCGCGTCGCCCGTTGTCTCGGCGCACATCCCGACGAGGTGTGCTTCACGTCCGGCGGAACTGAAGCCGACAACCTGGCCATCCTCGGACCGCTCCGTTCGCAGCGCCAAAAAGGGCGAAGCGTCATCGTCTCAACGCCCATCGAGCACAAGGCAGTGCTCGCAACGGTTCACCACGCGGCTCGCGATGGTATCACCGAGCGGATGCTCGACGTCACGACGAGTGGCGTCGTGGATCTCGCGGCGAGCGAAGGCGAGATCGACGACTCGGTGGCCGTGTGTACAGTTATGTGGGTGAACAACGAAGTCGGCACGATTCAGCCGGTTCCTGAGATCGCGCAGCGAGTGAAGGCGCACGGCGGGATCATGCACACCGATGCGATCCAGGCGTTCGGGAAGATCGCGATCGACGTGAGCAAGCTCGACGTCGATCTGCTCTCCATCTCCGGCCACAAGATCGGCGCGCCCAAGGGGACCGGAGCGATGTACATCCGGCGAGGGACCCCGATCGATCCGCTGTTCCACGGCGGGTCGCAGGATCACGGCCGCCGTCCGGGTACCGAAAACGTCGCCTACGCCGTCGCCCTCAGCCGTGCCGCCGAGTTGGCGGTAGAAGAGCGCGAGACCGAGTGGGCGCGCGTGGAGTCGCTTCGCGATGCGCTCGAGGCGGGTTTGCTCGCTCGGATTCCCGACGCTGTGGTGCACGGCCGCGGGGCGCCGCGTGCGCCGCATGTGCTCAACCTCTCGGTGCCCGGCACGGACAGTGAGTCGCTGCTCATGGCGCTCGATCTCGCCGGCGTTGGCGCATCGGCCGGCTCGGCGTGTCAGAGCGGAACCGTGACGCCGTCGCACGTGCTGCTGGCGATGGGCGTGAAGGCCGATCTCGCGATCGCCGCCGTGCGCATGAGCCTTGGCTCGCTCACGACCCCGGAGCACATAACGCGAGTCGTCGAGCTCTTCCCTGCTCTCATCGCGAAGGCGCGCCGGCTGTCCGGCGCTGCCTAACACTCCATGAGCGAGCGAGTGCTGGTCGCCATGTCGGGCGGCGTCGATTCATCCGTCGCCGCCGCGCTGCTCGTGGAGCAGGGCTACGAGGTCATCGGCGCCACAATGAAGCTCTTCTGCTATGGCGATGACGTTCCCGATCGCCCATGCTGCTCGCTCGATTCCATCAACGACGCGCGGCGCGTATGCGAACGGCTCGGCGTTCCACATTATGTGCTCAACCTGGAGAGCGCGTTCGGCCGCGACGTGATCGAGGACTTCGTCGCGCAATACGCGGCTGGTCGGACGCCGATCCCGTGCGTGCGATGCAATACGTTCACCAAGTTCCGCGATCTGCTCCGCAAGGCCGACGCGCTGGATGCGGAATGGATCGCAACCGGCCACTATGCCCGCACGCGGTCGGGCGAACTGCTGCGCGGTCGAGACATGACCAAGGACCAGAGTTACTTCCTCTGGGGGATCGATCGGTCGGTCGTTAGGCGGATGCTGCTCCCCGTTGGCGAGATGACCAAGCTCGAGACGCGAGCACGTGCCCGCGCGCTCGGCCTCACGGTCGTCGCGGACAAGGTCGAGAGCCAGGATATTTGCTTCGTCCCCGACGGCGATCACGCGAAGGTCATCGCGCGCCGCCTCGGCCGGGACACACCTGCGCTTTCTCGCGGCCCGGTCGTGCTGGTCGATGGCACCATCGTCGGCGAGCATGATGGCTACGCACGCTACACGATCGGCCAGCGACGGGGCGTTCCAGGGGGGTTCCCGGAGCCGATGTACGTCGTGGCCATTCGGCCGGTCGATCGCGCCGTCGTGATCGGACCGCGAGCGGCGCTTCTGGGGCGCGGCGTAGTAGCCCGCGAGATGAACTGGCTCGTCGATCCGATGCCTGTGGGCGCGCGAGTCGAGCTGCAGGTGCGCCACCGCGCACAGGCCGCGGCGGCCGAAATCGTCAGGGTGGACGGCGCGGAGATCGAGCTAGCGCTCGAAGAGCCCGTGTCCGCGATCACGCCAGGCCAGTCGCTCGTGTTGTACGACAACGAGCGGGTTTTGGGCGGCGGCTTCATCGAGCGAGGTGGTGCCGCGGCGCGGACGACGCTTCCTGTACTGGCGGCCTAGCAGTCAGTACTTCAGGCCGCCCGCCTCCGCGAATTCCTTCATCATCCGCTCCTGTTCCTCCGTCAGCTTTTCCGGTACGGAGATCTGCACCTCGATGATCAGGTCACCGCGCTGACCATCCTTCGAGATGCCCTGCCCCCGTACGCGGAATCGCCTCCCGGAAGCGGTACCCGGCGGGATCCGGATCGCGACACGCTTCTTTTCGAGCGTTGTCACGCTGATCTTCGAGCCTAACGTCGCCTGCGCGATGTTGATCGGAACCGTCGCGATGAGGTCCAGCCCATCGCGCCTGTAGAACCGGTCCGGCTGCACCTGCAACGTGATAACCAGGTCGCCTGGAGGCGCACCGGCCGATCCTCGACCGCCCTGCCCTTTCAAGCGAATCTTCGTACCGGTGTCGGACCCCGCCGGAACCGTGATCATCACCTTCTTCCGGTTTCGCACCTCCCCGGCCCCACCGCATTTCGGACAACGTTCGGATGGAATCTGGCCGCGTCCTAGACACATCGGACACGGTCGGTTTACGGCGAAGCCGCCCTGACCGAACGAGATCACGCCGCGGCCGTTGCACTCCGGGCACACCTTCAACGTCGCACCCGGGGCCGCGCCCGAACCGTTACAGACGTCGCATTCCTCGTTCACCTCGAGCTCGACCGAGACTTTGTCGCCGGTCGCGGCGACTCGGAACGGAACCTCGAGCATCGTTTCGACGGTTTGTCCGCGCTGCTCTTCACGCTGACGCGCCCCTCCTGTCCGTTCCGAGCCGCCACCGAACATCGACGCGAACAGGTCCCCAAGGCCGCCGATACCGCCGATATCGAAGTCCTGGAAACGGAATTCCTGCTCGCGGCCGGCGCCACCGCCACTGCCAGGCCGAGGCCCACCAGATGGCCGCGGCCCGCTCCGCGCGCCGCTCCCGAAGCCGCCGAACGCGCCAAGCCGACGCATGTCGTCGTACTGCTTCCGCTTTTCGGCGTCTCCGAGGACGGTGTAGGCCTCGGAGATCTCCTTGAAGCGCTCCGCGGCCTTGGCGTCGTTAGGGTTCTTGTCCGGGTGGTGCTTGGCAGCGAGTCGGCGGTACTGCTTTTTGATCTCGTCCTGTGAGGCCGACGACGAGACGCCGAGGACTGCGTAAAAGTCCTTCGTTTGCGCCATGGATCAGGTCAGCGGGTCTTCAGCCGTTCCACTGCTTCACGACGACGCGCGCAGGACGCAGCAGCTGGCCGTTGAAGACGTAGCCGCGCTGGTAGACCTTCCCCACCATGTGGTCGTCCTCGGGCGACAGGGCTGGCTCGGTTCCAACGGCCTCGTGCACTTTCGGGTCGAACGGGTGATCGACCGGATCGACAACCTCGAGCCCGTGTCCCGCGAGCGACTTCAGCAACTTGCGCTCGACCATGTCCACACCCTCCACGATCGTCGAAGCGTCAACGGTCGTCGGATCGACGTGGGCAAACCGAGTGAGGTCATCGAGCGCGTCGATGAGACCGCGCACCATCTCACCTTGAGCGCGCCACCCGGCCTCCTGGCGCTCCCTTGCTGCCCGTTTGCGGAAGTTGTCGTACTCGGCAGCCAGCCGCAGATGCTTGTCGCGCTGTTCGTCGACCTTGCGCTGCCACTCGTCGCGGGTTGACAGCTCAGCCACGTCGCTCTCGGTGTCTGGCGCACCACTCCCATCGCCCTGCTCGGTGACGGGAGCCTGTTCCGTTGGCGCCTGGTCTTCCTCGCCGTTCACGGACGCGCCTCGGCGCGCCCTCACGTCGAAGGAGTCCTCGGAATTGGATGGATCGGGAGTTCGTTTCGTATCGTTCATTGAACGCTGCTCGTGTGCGGTGAAATGTCTTCGGGTCGCGAGCGGCGTGCAACCGAGTGGCACACCGAACCGTAGGCGAGTTTTGACGGGCAACGCGCGTGCCCCGAGAGGTCTGCCGATGCGGCAGACCGTGATTGGGGGTCCGGGGTCAGATCCCGGGGTCAGATCCAGTCATCTGACCCCGGCATCTGACCCCAGCATGCGGCGCAGAATGTCGAGCGCCGCCTGGGTGGATCGAAATCGGATTTCGGCTCGGTCGCCGATGAAGCGCGAGCCGTGCGTCCTCACGGTCCCCTCGACGTCGACGCCGATCCAGACGAGCCCCACCGGCTTGTCGGCCGTACCGCCACTGGGCCCGGCGACCCCCGTGATCGACATCCCGATATGCGCCCCAACGAGTCGTCGGACACCGGCCGCCATCTCGGTCGCCACCTGCTCGCTGACGGCACCGTAGGCGTCCAGGGTCTCCTGCCGCACGTCGAGCAACTCGCGCTTTACCTCGTTCGAGTACGCGATCACGCCGCCGAGTACGACGGCGCTCGACCCCGGGATCGCGGTGAGGCGGGCGCCCAGCAGGCCTCCGGTGCAGCTCTCCGCGACGGCGACATGAAGGTTGCGGGCTTCGCACGCCTCCAGAACGGCCGACGCCAGGTCGGTTCCATCCTCGCCATACGCATAACGCGAAACACGGTCGCGTAACTGTGCAGCGGCTGTGTCCAGTGCCTGGTCGGCGTCGATCGCACTGCGGTCACGCGACGTTAGGCGCAGGTCGACCCCCTCCTGACCCGGCAGATAGGCGAGCGAGAGTCCATCGACCCCGGACGCGAGTGTCCCGAGCACCTCGGCAAGCTTGGATTCCGCGATTCCGGTGGTCCGAATCGTTCGCGACCTGACCACGGTGGAACCCGTGCCGAAACGACCCTGCAACCGTGGCAGCAGCTCGTCGGCCAGCATGCCACGCATCTCGCGCGGAACGCCCGGCAACATCGCGCACCAACGACCCCGTTCGTCCTCGAGCCAGATCCCCGGCGCCGTTCCGTGGCGATTCGTGAGCACCGTTGCGCCGCGCGGGATCATGATCTGACCGCGATTCGAGAGCGGGATCTCGCCTCGCCCACGCTCCCGCCACAGCGCGCGAAGAGCCTCCCAACGCTCCTCGTCAGGCACGAGGTCGCGGCCGAACAACTCGGCGATCGCTGGTCGCGTGCGGTCGTCGCTCGTGGGTCCCAAGCCACCCGTGGTGATGACGGCCCCGGTGCGGTCGAATGCCTCGCGAACGGCCAAGGCGATCTCGCTTGCGTCGTCACCGACGGTGGCCCGTCGTCCGATCGATACGCCGATCGACGCGAGCGAGCGAGCGAGATGCGCCGCGTTGGTATCGATCGTGAATCCGAGGAGCAACTCGTCGCCGATGGTAATCAGTTCCACGTTCATGGAACGAAACCTATCAGCTACCGGTTGGCTTCTCTCGCCGAGCTGCTCAGGATGTAGCCGTAGCGACGCGCATAAAGCGCGAGCGAGTACAGCGTCAACGCCACCGCCCCGATCATCGCCGCCGCCGTGACGCAGCCGTTGAACAGCGCGAAGTATCGCCACCCTTCGGAAGTCCAGTGCATCTGCGCGGCGAGCGCCGCGGCAAAAAACCAGAACAAGGCTGCACCGGCCCAGATCGACTGGAAGCCGGTTTTCCATTTCGCGGGGCCTATGGCGGAGATGATGAGGCCGCGTCGTGCTGCGAGCTGGCGGAATACAGTCATGATGACCTCGCGGCCCAGCACGATGAGCACGACCCAGAGCGGGAAGGCAACGAGCCCAATCGGCGTTACGACCGGCCACACTTCGTTGAGTCCGGACATCACGGGCCCAACCGTGTTCGGTACTGCCCAATCCTCCGGTCCGGGGAGCGGCGACAGGAGCGGCAGCCCTCGTGTGAGCCACCACATCGGGCCGAGCGTGCAGACGAGCAGCAGCTTATCCGCGAGCGGGTCGAGCAGCCGACCCAGGTCCGTCACGAGGTTGCGCGACCGGGCGAGCTTCCCGTCGTAGTAATCAGTGACCGCGGCGGCGAGGTACAGCAGCCACGCGCCGAGGCGCACAGGCCACGACGGCATCATGATCATCCATGCGATGGCCGGCGCGACGGCAATGCGCGCAGCGGTGATCGCGTTAGGCAGGTTCACGTCGACATTGACCCGGTGGACGTCATGGCGATCCTCCGCTGCTCGCCGACGGCGTTACGCGAGCGACTTGAGGACCAGCTTGCTCACAGCCTTCAGCGTATCGAACACACCATCGCCGCTCACCGCAACCGCTTCGAAGTACGTCGCTCGCTCGACCCATTCGCCGGAAGGAATCTGCTCGACGAGATTCTCGCCAGCGTGGTAGGGGTCGGGCGCAACCCGTTGGCGGGCGCCATCGCCCACTTCCCAGCCCGGATTCAGCTGCGACTGCAGGTCGCGGATCGGCGCGGCGTTCGGCAGGTCGCGTTTATTGTACTGGATCACGAACGGCATTTTCGTGAGGTCGTACCCGTACTCGGCCATGTTGTCGTACAGGTTCTGCATCGACTCCTGATTCGCTTCCATGCGTTCCATCTGCGAGTCGGCGACGAACACGATGCCGTCGACGCCCTTCAGGATGAGCTTGCGGCTCGCGTTGTAGTACACCTGACCCGGCACGGTGTACAGGTGGAAGCGGGTCTTGAAGCCGCGGATGGTCCCGAGGTCGACCGGGAGGAAATCGAAGAACAGCGTGCGCTCGGTCTCCGTGGCGAGAGAGATGAGCTTCCCGCGCGTGCTCGGCGAGACCTTGCCGTACACGTGCTCGAGATTCGTCGTCTTGCCCCCGAGTCCGGGACCGTAGTACACGATCTTGCAGTTGATCTCGCGCGAGGCGTAGTTGATCATCGACATGGCGTCAGCCTCGCGTTACTGAAACAGGCGGTCGATCTCGTCGTCGGCATCGGCGAGAACGTTAGGCTGGCCGGCGCCGGACTGGCCGCGGCGGAACACTTCGTCAAACAGCTTGGACAGATCATCGACGGTCTGCCGCATCTTCAGTCGTACCAGTCCGAGGGTCGTGCGGTTGTCGAAGAGGACGACGAGAATCACCCGCCGCGCGACGTCCGCGAGCAGCATCGATTCTCGCTCGCCCTGATGGAAGAGCGTGTTGAAATCCGTCTCGCCAATGAGCTTCGCGAGCTGATCGTTCGCGCTGAAATCCGCGGCGGTCAACGTGGCGAACGCCGTCGCGTCGAAGTTCGGCTTCTCGCCGACGGTCGTGACGAGCTGTCCGCTGCGATCCACAAGGAGCGCACAGCGGGCGTTGCTATCGTACAAGAAGCGTTGCAGCAGCCGGTTTATCGCGCCGAAGTCGTCCTCGGTGAACGACCAGCTCGTAGCACCTACGGGCATGGTTAACGTTGGTTGGGCCGAAGGAAGTCAGGCCAGTTGGCGCTCGACCCGATCGAGGAGTCGGCGGGCGCGGCGCCGAAAATCGGCGCGCTGCTCCCAGCGAATGTAGTCCTGCAGCAGGCTGGCCGTTTCCGGCGTACGCTGCCCGCGAAGATAGCTCAGCGCCGCGTAGCGACGCATCGGACGGGTGCTGAACAGATCGCGCTTTCGCGCGTGCTGCTCCCGGCTCCACAGCACGAGCCCCGCGGCGAATCCGCCGATGAACCCGAGCGCCGCAAAACGCGATCGATTGAAGGTCGACATGGTCAGGCCATCTCCCGACGTGCAGAAAGCGCCTGCGCGATAGTCACCCCGTCGGCGTATTCAAGGTCGCCGCCCACGGGGAGCCCGCGCGCGATGCGCGTGACAGCAAGGCGATAGGGTGCCAGCTGTCGTTGCACGTACAACGCCGTTGCCTCCCCTTCGAGACTCGGATTTGTGGCGATGATCACCTCGCGAACCCCACCCTGCGACACACGGTCCACCAGTCGATCGATCGTGAGGTCCTCGGGTCCGACGCCGTCCAGCGGCGAAAGTCGGCCTCCGAGAACATGATACAAGCCCCTGAACTCACCGGCGCGCTCGATCGCACCGATGTCCGACGCTTCTTCGACTGCGCAGATGAGTGCAGCGTCACGCCGTTGATCACGGCAAATCGCACACAACTCTTCTTCTGTGAGGTTGAAGCACCGCGCACAGGGCCGGACGCGCTCCGCCAGCGTCAGGAGTGCCGCGGCGAGGCGCTGACTATGATCCGCGGGCTGACGCAGAAGATGGTAGGTGAGCCGAAGCGCCGTCTTCCGGCCGATGCCGGGAAGGCGGGACAGCTCTGTGGCGAGATCTTCTATGGCCGACACGACCGGGAACGGGGAACGGGGAACGGGGAACCGTACCTCCGTGGAGCCTCTGTTCCCATCTGCCTGCCTTCGGCGGGCTCCCGCCTGTTCCCGGTTCCCGGCTTCACGGCAGTCGGGCTCAGAATGGGAGCTTGAATGGGAGGTTCATTCCTCCGGCCAGCTTTCCCATCTCCTCCTGTGCGAGGTCGGCGGCCTTCTTCTGCGCCTCGACTACTGCCACGAGGATGAGATCCTCGAGCATCTCCACGTCGGCCGGATTCACGACGGTGGGATCGATCTTGATCTTCCGGATTTGCCCTTTGCCATCGGCCTCGACCGTGACCATGCCGCCACCGGAAGCAGCGTTGACCGTTCGAGCCTCGAGCTCATCCTGTATCTGCTTCAATCGACCCTGCATCTGCTGCGCCTGCTGCAGGATCTTCGTGATGTCGGGCATCGGTTACCACGCATCGATGGTGGGGAGACCAAAAAGCTACCCGTCGCTCGCGGCGAGTCGCAAGCGGAAGCGATAGGCTGACAAAGGATCAAGAACACCGCGATCGAGACCCTGGAAGATTCAGTCCAGAAGCTCGAGGTCGAGCGCGTCGATTGCCGCGCCAAGCACGGGGTCTCGCTTTCGAAGCGATGTGATGCGTTGTTCGCGAATCTCCTGCTCGGTGACGCGTTTGTGCGAGCCTGAGGCTGACGGCACGCTGGGCCGAGCGATGACGACGCGTTCGATCGCCGGGAACATGTTCTTCACGACACCCAGCATGTCTGCCTTGGCCATCTCGAGCGCGTCCGCCGCCGCTTCATCGTCCGCCTGCACGGTGAGTGATCCAGACGCCGAGATTGCGGAGGGAGTCGCCTGCTCGAGGAACGGCGCGAGGAGCATGCGACTCGCGCGCAGCGACTCAACAACCTCGTCCCACCGCTCCGCGATCACGTTGATGCTTGGTACCGACGCTGGCGCGGCGGATGTCTGGCGTGACGGGGACGGAGCCGTCGCGATGGCTTGGCCTCCCGCGCTTGCTGTCGGTGAGCTGCCGGAGGACGGTGGGCTCCAGGACGCATCGCCGCGGGATCGCGGGGCCTGATCGCGCACGAGCGGTGGCGCCGGCCGATCCGAGGCCACCTGTCCTGAATCCGCCACGCCTCGGCGTGTGGCGTCACCCGAACCGCCGATCGACGGCGCTCGCCCGCTGGCACCCGTTAGCGGTTGGCCGGACGCGCGCGGTCCCGGCGCGCCTCCACCTTCGCCGAGACCTCGCAGCACGTCCTCGATGGCTAGCGACCGGTCGAGGAGCGCAAACCGAACCATCAAGGTTTCGAGCAGGAGCTGCTGTTGACCGCTCTTCCGAAACCTGGGCTCCAGTTCACCGATGGCGGCGAGCATGCGCAGGAGGTCGGCCGCCGGTAGCCGATCGCGACGCTCGCCGAGCGCCACGCGAGCGCGCTCGGACACCTCCACCGACGTCGAGCCTAACGTGATGGCGAGCTGCGCCCGGAGCATGTCGGCGAGGCCGGTGAGAAACAGGCCGAAGTCGATGCCCGCCTCGCCCAGCCGCTGCATCATGGGGAAGACATCGCCGGCCCGGCGGTCGGCGATGATCGCCAGCGCCTCGAGGTACTCGTCTTCGGCGACCAGTCCGAGCGCGTCGCGGACGCGCTCGGCGGTCAGCGGGCCGTCGCCTAACGACAGCGACTGATCCGTGAGGCTGAGGGCATCGCGCATCGAGCCATCGGCGGCACGAGCGATCATCGCCAGCGCTTCCGGCTCGGCGGGAATCTTCTCGGCTGCGAGCACGCTCTCGAGACGGGCACGCACGTCGGTGGGCCCGATGCGACGGAAGTCGAAGCGCTGGAGCCTGCTCAGCACCGGCGCCGCGGCCTGCGCGATCTTCTGCGGCTCGGTCGTAGCGAACACGAACACGACGCGTGGTGGCGGCTCCTCGAGGATCTTGAGGAGCGCATTCCACGCCTCACGCGTGAGCATGTGCGCCTCGTCGACGATGTAGACCTTGTAGCGGTCGTCGCCGGAGGGCGCGTACATGGCGCGCTCGCGCAGCTCACGCGCGTCGTCGACACCACGATTCGACGCGGCGTCGATCTCGACGACATCGAGGCTCGCGGCACCGCTCCAGATGCGCCGGCACGAGTCGCACACGCCGCAGGGTTCGCCATCCGGCGAGCGGTTCTCGCAGTTCAGCGCCATCGCGAGCACGCGGGCGAGCGTGGTCTTGCCGACGCCGCGCGGCCCACAGAGCAGATAGCCGTGCGCCACTCGTCCGCGCGCGATAGCGCCCTTGAGCGTGTTCGAGACGTGCGACTGGACCGCGACTGACGCGAAGTTTCGAGGGCGGTATTTGCGCGCGAGAGCAATCATTACTGACGGGAACAGGGAACCGGGAACGGGAACCGGGCCTAACGGGCACAAATGCGACGGAGCCTCGCTCGACGCCGCGCTGGCACTCGAACAAGGCTCCGAATCGCACGCGCGTCAGTCGCGCCTTCACCTGACCTTCGCGAGGTGAGCGGTAAGAGGGGCGCGGAACTTCGGACCAGCCGACGGTTCCCAGTTCCCGGTTCCCTGATCCCGCATCACCGCGAATACTCCAGGTCTGACGAAGCGACGTAAGACACCACATGCCGCTGCTACCTTCGGGGTCCTGACGGAGTTAGCGGGCTCGCGCCCTCCGGGACCTGGAGCACCGGGAAAGCTAGCCGACCGCACAACTCGTTTCAACCGCGCTCGACCACTTCGCGCAAGATCCGGGCGGCCTCGTCGACATCCTCAGTCGAGGCGTCGAGATGAGTGACGACGCGGATGCGGCTCGCCGTCCACACACTTACGAGCAGCCCTTGCCTGGCGGCTCGCCGGGCGATCCCATCGGCCGGCATGGAGGCCGGGAGATCGATCATGACAATGTTCGTGTCCGGAGGTACCACGCGTGCCCCGCCGGCGCCGTCGACAGCCTTCGCGAAGCGGGCGGCGTTCGCGTGATCGACGGAGAGCCGGTCGCGGTGGTTGTCGATCCCAAACAAAGCCGCGGCGGCAAGCACGCCGGACTGGCGGAGTCCTCCCCCGAGCCGCTTGCGCGCGTGCCACGCGGACTCCATGAGCTCCATGGTCCCCGCGAGCGCGGCACCGACGGGCGCGCCCAGCCCTTTCGAAAACGACACCATGACGGTTCCTGCGCACGCGGCGTACTCGCTCATCGCGATGCCAGTCGCCGCCTCCACATTCCAGAGGCGCGCTCCGTCGAGGTGCATCGGGACGCTCATCTCGGCCGCGACGTTCGCGATGTCACGCAGCTCCGCGAGTGAAGTGACCGCGCCACCAGCGCCGTTGTGCGTGTTCTCGACGGACAGGAGCGAGAGTCGAGGCGAATATCGGGATGGAGGCCGGAGCGCCCGTCGCACGTCGCCGGCGCTGATGGTTCTGCCCGTGGGCGCAACGAAGCGCGGCTGCACGCTAGCGAGTGGGATGCCAGCACCGGTGAGATTCACGACGTGAGCGTCGGCGTCGACGAGAATCTCTGTCCCGGGTGTCGCGTGCGTCATGATGGCCGCCAGGTTTGCCATCGTGCCGGACGGAAAGAAGAGCGCCGCCTCCTTACCAAGGAGCGTCGCAACCCGCGCTTCCAGCCGGCGTGTGGTCGGGTCGCCGTCGAGATGGTCGTCGCCCACGTCGGCGGCCGCGATGGCCTGGCGCATCGCGGCGGTGGGCCGCGTGACGGTGTCGCTGCGAAGATCGATGGACATGGCGCGGAAGCTCGCGCCGCGGGCACCGAATCGGAAGGACGCGCGACGGGCGACGTTGCCCGCGCGCGCCTAACGCCGATCCGTCAACGGATGGTTACGGCTTGGTCACCTTGACCTTGGGAACCGTCACCTTCGCGCTATCCTTGCGGACGTCGACCTTCGGAACGGTCACCGTCGCCGTGTCCTTCACAATGTCGACATCGGGGGTCTTGATCGTAGTCGTGTCCGTCTTCACGTCCACGTCCGGCGTTTGCACCTGGAACTCGTTCTCGCCGGTCTTCTTGCACGCGGCCACCGCCGTCAGTGCCGCGATCGCGAGGGTCAAAGCAGTCTTTCGCACGGTTGGCCTCCGGTTGAGTGCGAACACACCCTCGTAAGGCAAGGGTTGGGCCAATTCAAGCTCGTGCGTATCTCGTTGAGCTATTCCTCAAATGTCTCCCGCTGGAGCCGCCTCACGCGGCGCAGCTCATAAACCTGGGCGACTTCGCCACCGAGGATGAAGATCATTGCGGCGTAATACACCCAGAAGACCACGATCACGAGCGCGTAGAGTGTGCCGGTGTAAATCGACCCCGGGTTGAACTCGGCGACGTACTCGGTGAACAGGTTCTTCGCGATCTCGAACATGCTGCTCGTGAACACCGCGGCCAGCAGCGCGGTCGGCCAGCGGATTTTCCTGTTAGGCAGGAACTTGTACAGCGAAAAGAACATCAATGCCACGAACGTGAACGCTACCAGGCGGCCGAATGCATACTCCACCGTGCCCATCACGTCGGCACGGATGCCGAGTCGCTCGAAGATCTGGATCCCCCGCGTCGTGGCGAGCGCGAGGTAGGCGCTCAACGCGGTGTACGCGACCAGGAGGAGCGTCGCCATGATCGTGATCTGGATGTCGAACAGCTTGCCGGCGATGATCCCGCGATCCGTCTCGATATCGAAGACATCGGCGAGCACGCTGCGCAGGGATCCGAACAGGCGCGTCGAGAACCACACGAACCCGATGGCGCTGTAGAGTCCTATTGCGCCACGGGCGCGGATGATGTCGATCAGCAGCGTGTGAACCGGGCTCTCACTCGTCTCCGCGTGTGGCGGTAGGAGGCTGTCGAGGATCGTGGTGACGTCCGTGAACGTCTGGTCCGCCGAGTGTTTCAATAGCGTCGCGAAGCCGGAGACCAGCAGGAGGACGAACGGAACCACCGCGAGCAGGATGTTGAAGGCGATCCCGCCGGCGAGAAAGAAGATGTTGTCTTCGCCGGAGTTGTCCCAGACGCGCTTCGCGTAGTCGCGCAGCGTCCAGGCGATCCGGACGTACAGCGGACGTCGCGGCACGCGAAGCGGTTTGGCGACAGCCTCCGTCAGCGCCCGGCGGACTCGTCCGGGTCCAGGTCAGGCGCCGGGAGTGAAGCGGCCTTGTTGGACCGCGCGACGTCGACGCCTGCGTTGTACGCGGCCTTCGTTTCGGCAATGCGACGCTCGAGCTCCTCGCGCGCCTGCTGGGCGGCCGCCCGCCCGGCCTCCATGGCGCGGGTGACCTGACGCTTCTTGAGGTCGATTGCCTGACGAGCGTTGTCGATCCCGTGTTCCACGCGATCGCGCGCCTGCTCGAAGGTGTCGGAGACCTTCGTGCTGAGATCCCCGGCGATGTTCTGTGCGGCCCGCCGCGCGCGTCGCGCGCCGCGGCGAAGGTCTCGACGCGTCTCCACACCCGATTGTGGCGCAAGCAGCAGCGCGGCGGCCGCGCCGATGGCGACTCCAATGAGGAACGACCCGACTCCTCCAGAGTGACGTTCGATGATGACTGCCGGCTCGTCGTCGTAGTCCACCCTACGCATATCCTCTCCTCATCTGCTCACGCCGCTCGGCGCGGCATCGGATCGTGGCCGCCCGCCAGCACGGCGGGCGAAGAATGCTAGCGTCGTTTCTTCGCCTTCGCCTTCGAGTGCACCTTCGCGGGATGAGCGCGTTCGACGACAGCGTCGTCCGCCGCCCCTTCGACTTCGACATCCGGCTCCGGCACTGCCCCATCCACCGCGACCGGATCTCGCGGCGGCGTGGAAGCACGGGCAACATCCCCGCGCGAGTTCAGGAACCGCGAGAACGCGTCGAACAGATCATCACGCGTCATGCCGAGTACGGTCGCCGCGCCGTTTTCACCGGCCGAGGCGCGATCGCTCGCGCGCCGACGCGGCGGCGTAACGACGGGATGCTCGCCCGTGTCCGCTCCCGGCCGCAAATGTCGCGGTGTGATGTCATCGACGGTGATCACCTGGCCGCGCGCCATGATGACGGCGCGCTCGACCGCGTTCTTCAGCTCGCGAACGTTGCCCGGCCAGCGATAGTTCAGGATCCATGACCACGCGTCGTTGTCGAATCCCGTTACCTGCTTGCCGTTCTGCTGTGCATAACGAGCGAGGAACTCGTTCGCAAGCAGCTTGACGTCCCCGAGACGCTCTCGAAGCGGCGGTAGGAAGATCTCCACGACGGCGAGGCGATAATACAGATCCTCCCGCAGCTCGCCATCGGCGATCGCCTTCTGCAGGTTCTTGTTCGTCGCGGCAACAACGCGAATGTCGACGGAGATCTCGCGCTTGCCGCCGAGACGACGAATCGTTCTCGACTCGATCGCGCGAAGGAGCTTCACCTGAATGTCGGGCGCCATCTCCGCGACCTCGTCGAGGAAGATGGTGCCACCATGCGCCATCTCGAACGCGCCCGCCTTCTCGTTCACCGAACCGGTGAACGCTCCCTTCTCGTGACCAAACAGCTCGTTCTCGAGAATGTCCTTGGGAAGCGCGGCACAGTTGAGCGCGAAGATCGGACCCTTGGCGCGATCGCTCTTGTTGTGAATCGCGCGAGCGACGAGCTCCTTACCGGTTCCTGACTCGCCGAGGATGAACACGCTGGCCGTCGATGGCGCCACCGCGTCGATGATTCGGTAGACCGACCGCATCGCCTCGGATTGCCCGGTGAGCTCGCCGTAATGCGTGAGCCCCTCGATCGTCGACGCGAGCTCCTTGATCTTCTGCCGGTCGTTGAACTTGTCGAGCGCTTTCGGAATGAGGGCCTTCAGGCGGTTCAACTTCTCGGCATTGAGCGGCTTTTCGATGTAATCGTACGCGCCCTGCCGCATGGCCTGCACGGCCGAATCGACGGTCGCCTGTCCGGTGACGATGATGCACTCGGTCGCGACGCCACGCGCCTGCATCTCCTTGAGCAGCGCGAGCCCATCGAGCTTGGGCATCATCAGGTCGGCGAGCGCGACACCGAACGCGTCGCTCGTGAGGCGGTCCATCGCTTTCTGCCCGTCGAGAGCAACCTCGATCTCGTACCCCTCATCGGACAGAATCGCGCCCAGTCCCTCCGTAATGGAGCGATCGTCGTCGGCAATCAGGATCTTCGGCTTCTTCATGAAGTAATGTTTGGGTTGGCGCGGTGGTCCACTGCGGGAAGGCGAAGCTCGATCGCTCGCTCGCGCGGGGTAATGCGAATGCCCTGCTCCAGCGCAGCGGCGACGAGATCGGGATCGGGCAGCGGCGGAACACGATTCGCGCCGGTAATGCGGAGAAAGATACCGTCATCGACAGCGATTTCGCACGCGGCCCCTTCGTCTGCCACGACAGCGGCTAGCACACTGCGCGCCACTGCCGCTCGGGCGATGTCCGGCGGGGCGGCAGTCGTCGCCCGACCATCCGAACGGTCAATGACCTGCAATCCTGCCCCGGTGCGGACGGCAAGCAGGCGCGCCAATCGACTCACGACCGCGGCGACGTCCACCCGCCCGGGCTCGGGCCGCACGAACGACAGCAAGGCTTCGGCTGCCGCGGCGGCGGTCTCGAAATTCGTCGCGGCCGTGGCCGCGAACGGGGCGATGGCGGACGCTTCCAGTCCGCGGGCAGACCGAGTGCGAACAACCTCCAGGTTGACGGCGACGGCGTTCAGAGCATTCCGGAGGTCGTGCGCCACGACGTTCGCCAGCGACTGGAGCGTATCGGTCCACAACGCTGCCGATTCATCGCCCGGCGGCGCGGCGGCCCCGCTGGCAGACGGTCGCGACGCAGGTGAGAGGACGCCGTCGTCAGTCACTCAGGTCGGTATCGTCGGGCGCGGCCGCGACGTTCGCATAGCCGGCGGTGCCGGGCATCGGCCGGTGCAACCGCACGGCCTTCACGTGCTCGTGGACGTCGGACGCCGTATCGCCGACGGCGAGCTGCGTGAACAGAAACTCGAACTTCTCATCATACGCCCTGGCCATCGCGGCCCTCACGTCATCGGGCAGGTCCCACAGCCGACGCTTGAATGGCCCGAGGGCTTTCTTGCGGGTCTTGTAGAAGAACTGCTCGTCGGTGTCGGTTGCCTTCCGCTCGTCCTTCGCATTCTCGCGCAGCCATTCGTAGATGTCCTGACGGACCGCCGCCGGCAGGTGATCGAACAGCATGTTCTGGAAGTTGGTGGCGAGGTGAATCTCCGCCGTCTCGGTCGTAGGGAAGTTGTGGAACGCGGCGTCCGGCAGGGTCGACGCCCCGTGCTGAACCGCTCCCGCCAGCCCGTACCGCTCGCGTGCATCCTTGGAAAGCCGCGCAAGCGTGTCGAGATCCAGCGCAACGTCCGCGATCGAGCCATCGGGAAGTACGACACCACCGTGTGACGTCCCGGACTGCACGCTGATCTTCGAGAGGCCCTCGGTGCCCGGCGGACATCGTTCCGCGAGCGTTCGGTTGAATCCATCCATGAACGCACGCAGTTCTTCGACCGTGCTGTTATGAGAGCCGACCTCGCCGATCTCGCCGCCGACCGAGATCGTTACGCCCTTCGGCTGGAGCTCGCGGACGTACTGCGCAATGTCAGCGCACGTCTCGTAGTTGAGACGTTGCTGAGCGGCGAGGTCCGGCTTCGAAAGATCGACGAGCGTCGACGTGTCGACGTCGATGTTGTAGAACCCCGCAGTGATGGCCTCGAGCGCGAGCTGCTTCACCGCCGCGACCTCCCCGCTAGGATCGGCCGCAAACTTCTTGGCATTGACCTGGAAGTGATCGCCCTGAATGAAGACCGGCCCGCGGAAACCCTCGCGAAGCGCGGCGGCGATCATGACGGCCACGTACTCCGCCGGCCGCTGATCGGTGTAGCCGATCTCGGATCGCGCGATCTCGAGCAGGAACGCACCGGCGTTGAGCTTGATGGCGGTTCGGAAGATCGAGCGCGCAGTGTCGTACGCCGCCCCGCGCACGTTGATCGCCGGGACGGTAAAGCCGTGCACCGCACCCTTGCCGCGGGCCATGTAGAGGCCGTTGATCGACGCGGGACGGACGCCAACCGCTTCTCCAATCTCCCAGATCAGCCAGCGCGCGTAGTCTCGCGCCTCGCCGCTTCCGAATACTGCCTCGCGGGCGAGAGCGTCCATTTTCGCGGTTGCGAGGTCCGCCTCCCGC
>Ga0075423_10002025_pt1 | contig 18206 bp, 16 predicted proteins | sample SoiMethybrSBSTD2_FD_80114 | JGI IMG/M metagenome (GOLD analysis project Ga0075423, IMG submission 80114) | Bulk soil microbial communities from a Populus tree surrounding site in Tennessee, USA - Soil MetaG P. TD hybrid SBSTD2 | ecosystem: Environmental > Terrestrial > Soil > Tree plantation...
ATCGTATGCTCTTGCAACCGTTGTTCAAGCCGATGCCGTTCGGTCACGTCCCGCACAAACGCGCGCGAATGAACCAGCCCGCCTCGCTCTCGATCGATCAGTGCCGTGGCGTGAATCTCTACGTCGATCGGATGACCGTCTTTAGCCAGAAACACCGTTTCCATTGAACTGCGCCCTTCCGCCACCAATCGTTCCAGATATTGTAAGACGCGCGGTTCCTGGCCACGCGGCACAAGGTCCCAGAGCTTCATCGACAGCATCTCATCGAGGGTGTATTTCAGTTTGTCGAGCCCCGTCTTGTTCACATGGACGAATCGGCCGTTCCGGTTCAACTGATAGATCATTTCTGGGGAATGCTCAATTAAGTCCCGGTACTTTTCCTCCAGGCGATGTACATCCACCACGCGCTGTTCAATTTGTGCAAACGATCGTTGGAGATTCGTCGCCATCTGATTAAACGCATCGGCAAGCCCTTCAATTTCATCGCCGGTCTTCAGTTCCAATCTCCGGTCCAATCGTCCACTTCCGATTTCACGTACCCCATCGTGTAACAACTGAATGGGACGGGCGATCCGACGTGCGACAACGATCCCAGTCCCCCACAACACGGCAAGGACGAGCGATCCACAAAGCAGCACTTTTGCCACGAGTTCGGCGAGCCGCGCATACGTCTCCTGGGGATCCTGCCGCACCACGGTGATCCACTGATGGCCTCCGAGGCTCCCCGGAGCCAAACCCTCGCCGAATCGGACAGGAGCGAATCCGATCAAGGCGTCCCGGCTCCCATGCGAGTCGTCTGCGGCAACCGTCCAACCAGCTTGCATCCCACCAAGGGCGCTGACCAACTCGGGCCGTACCGTATGCTCTTCCGGGGCAAGGACCGGGCAGATCAGCGGCACACCATCGGAATTGAACAGCATCGCATGACCGGTCGCCCCGATGGTGACCTCGGCAATGGCATGGAAGATCGTATCCCGACGTAACAGAATGGTGACCGCCCCAATCACCGTCCCCTTTGCATCGTCCAGTATGGGAGCCGCCACCATGACCACGTGAGTCCCAAATCCCGGGTCAAAGGCGATCTCACTCACATAGCCCCTAGGACTTCCCTCTTTCACCACGGCTTGCCACCACGGCGTCTTCCCGTAAAAATACTCCACCTGTGGAATGGAACTGACCACCAGTGCTCCCTGCTGGTCGGTCACCAGGATCCCGACATAGTCCGATTTTCGGATATCGTGCCACCGGATGAGGTAGTTCGTGACGATGCGATTGATGAAGAGGGGAAACTCGCTCTGCTTGTCCCGTTGACGCCACCGCTGCTGCCAATCCTTGATCATGCCCTGGATGTTGTGCGCGTCCTTTCCCTCGTACGTGCGGTTGGCTTCCGTGACGGCGGTGCGGAGAAAGGGAGTCGTGGCGAGTTGCTGAGCCTCGCTCATCCCACGACTGACATGCATTTCAATGCGGCGAGCGGCTTCCACGGCGGCTTCTTTAAAATTTGCGCCGGTCATTTCGCGAAGGGCCCGCCGCTCTTCGACATAGGTGAACGCAAGCAGAAGGGTCAGAGGGAGGAGTCCAACCAGCACGATCGCCGTGATGATTTTGCGCTGGAGACTGTGAGACCGACTCCAGAGTGTCATGGGTGTGCCTCGAGCAGGATGCGACGACCCGTGATGCGTCACGCGTCCGGAAGGACCTTCCCAGACGAGCCACGAACGTCGAGTAGCTATTTCACCATCCCGCTAGCTCCGCTTCAACATGCCTCCGGCCGATTTGGGCCACAGCAGCAGTAACGGGCTCGCGACGAAGACCGACGAATAGGTCCCGAAGATCACCCCCCACAGCAGGGCGAGAGAAAAATCGTGCAAGACCTCTCCCCCAGCCACCGTCAGCGGAATCAGCACCAACACGACGGTTAAACTGGTGACGATCGTGCGGCTCAAGACTTGGTTGACTGCATTGTTGATGATCGTCTCTTCGCTCTCTCGCCGCCGCATTCGGAGATTTTCTCTAATGCGGTCAAACACCACGACCGTATCCGTCATCGAATAGCCGGCTAACGTGAGCAATGCCGTGATGACGAGCAAGGTAATTTCCTTATCAAGGACATAAAAGCCGCCCAACACGGCCAGCACGTCATGGAAGGTCGCCAAGGCCGCAGCGATACCGAAGCGAAGTTCAAATCTGGCCGCTACATAGAGAATGATCCCGGCAAATGAAATGGCGACGGCAATGAGGGCATCCTGCTGAAGTTTCTGCCCGATAGTCGGTCCGATTTCCGTACTGGAATCGACCACGAAATGGTTCGAAGAGAACTCCTTGGTAAAGACCGCCACGACCCGATCAGCGACCTTCTCCTCGATGGTCGTCGAGGCCTTCAAGCGGATCAGGAGTTTGTTCTCCTGACCGAACTCTTGCAGCTCGGCATTGCTCAGGCCGTTTGCCTCCAAGACTTTCCTCGCTTCGTCGATCCGGATCGGCTGGTCGAACTTCAACTGCACCGCGGTTCCGCCGGCGAAATCGATACCGAGGTTGGCAGCTCCCCGGGAAATCTGAACGATCGCCAGAATTCCCAGCACCGCCATGATGCCGGAAAAGATAAAGGCCAAATGGCGCTTCCCCATGAAATCGAAATTGGTTTTTCCGAGAATCTCTAACATGCCGGCTCCTTCGAACTAGATGCTTAACTGTTCCACTTTGGGTCGTTGATTCAAGAGGTCGAAGATGACCTTGGTGCCAACCAGGGCCGTAAACAGATTGATCCCGATTCCGAGGCACAATGTCACGGCAAATCCTTTGATCGGCCCCGTGCCGAAGAGGAACAGCGCCGCCCCCGTGATCAGGGTGGTCACGTGGGAGTCGACAATTGTCAGCAGCGCCTTGTCATATCCTCCGTCCACCGCCAGCCGGACTGCTTTCCCAAGGCGAAGCTCTTCCCGAATCCGCTCGAAGATCAGAACGTTCGAATCAACACCCATCCCGATCGTGAGCACGATCCCGGCAATTCCCGGCAAGGTCAAGGTTGCATTCAGGGCAGAAAGGGCTCCCATCAAACAGAATAGATTGAGGACGAGGGCAAAGTCCGCAATCACCCCGGATATCCGGTAATATACAATCATGAACACCAACACCAGGGCTCCGGCAAACAGTGTGGCCTGCATACCTTTCTCGATCGAATCCTGCCCTAGCGACGGTCCGACCGTCAGGTCTTGAATGATCTTCAGCGGAGCCGGCAAGGCGCCGGCTCGGAGCACGATGGCCAAGTCGTTCGCCTCTTGCATGGAAAAGGTCCCGGTGATTTGCGCCCGCCCCCCGGTAATGCGATCCTGAATCACCGGTGCCGAATAGATCGTGTTGTCGAGCACAACGGCCATCCGCTTCTTGATATTGTCGCCTGTAATCCGTTCAAATTCCCGGCCACCCTTGGAGTCAAACGTTATCGATACATAGGGATCGTTGAATTGACCGATCGAGACCCGTGCATCACTCAAGACATCGCCGGTCAGCATGACCCGCTTTTTCACAAGATAGGGAACGCGATATTCCCGTCCAGTATCTTTATCGATCCCCCGTTCGAAGAGGATTTGGTCGCCTACCGGCAGCTTTGCCTCAGCCTCTTTCAGAATCTCTGCCTCTTTATCTTTTGGAATACGGGCGGGCAAATCGAGGTTCTGCTGATTGTCTTCGTCGAGCATCTTAAACTCAAGCAACGCCGTCTCCTTGATCAGATCCCTGGCGCGCTTGGGCTCTTTGACTCCGGGCAACTGGACGACGATCTGCTTCAACCCCTGCCGCTGCACGATCGGTTCTGCCACACCAAACTGGTCAATGCGGTTCCGGATCGTTTCCAGTGCCTGGTTGATCGCCGAGTCCTTGATCCGTTTGGCCTCGGCCTCCCGCAACTCCCACACCAAACGGTTGGCCGACCCGGCAGACTCCGTTTCGCTGTAGAACGGATAGTCATCGATCATCTTTTGAATCTGCGCCTTGAGTTCGGCGTTTTGAAACTGGATCGTGATCTGAGTCGGCCCCGTCCGCATCACAGACTCGACGGGAATTTTTTTATCGACCAACCCATCTTGAAGGGATACGACAGATCGATCCACGGCAATCTCGACCGCACGATCTTCGTCCACTTCCATGACAAGGTGAATCCCGCCTTGGAGGTCCAAGCCCAGCGTAATGCCTTTGCTCGGCATCACCTGCTTCAACCATCCAGGCAATGCCTGATAGAACGGCAGATAGGACGGGATAAAGAAAATCACCGACATCACCACGACCGACACCAACAGTGTTAACCGCACACCCACTTTTTTCATGTCTTCTGTAACCCCTTTGTCACTCGTGTCACTCGCACGCTACGAGTCCTTATCCTTCTCTTCTTCGTCGCCGCCGCGCAATCGGGCGATCTGATCCCGTTGTATCCGAATCTTGGTCGTATCGGCGATCTGCAGCGTCACCGTTTCCTTCCCAAGATTCGTCACGGTGCCCCAAATACCAGACGCCGTGACCACCTTGTCGCCCTTCTTCAGGGCCTCCCGCAACTCCTTCTGCTGTTTCGCGCGTGTTTGTTGCGGCCTAATGACCAAGAAATAGAAAATGACGAAGATCAGCGCGAACGGAAGAAGGGACAAGATCGTACCGTACGTCGAATTGGCACTCGCCCCTCCTCCGAGCCCTTGAGCCCATGCGACTGATTGCATGACCATACACACTCCTCCTCGACCGGGTTAGTCCCATCCTGGATGTCGATGCTCATCGACCTCAGCCACATTCGCGGCTGAGACATCCCTTGCAACATACTCGCGGGATCGGTAAAACTCGTCCCGGAACGACTGTAACGTTCCCTCTGCGATCGCTGACCGCACTCGGTGCATCAGATCGGCAAAATACCAAAGATTGTGAATCGTGTTCAGTCTCGACGACAGCATCTCTTTCACGTGAAAGAGGTGATGGAGGTAGGCTCGCGAATAGCGCGCGCAGACCGGACATCCGCAGGCCGGATCGACCGGCTGTTCATCGTGACGATACCGCGCTTGCTTGATCACGACACGCCCGAAACTCGTAAAGAGCGAACCAGTCCGCCCATGCCGTGAAGGCACCACGCAGTCGAAGAGGTCGATCCCGCGTGAGGCACCTTCGATCAAATCCTCCGGCATGCCGACACCCATCAAATATCGCGGCTTCGAAGCCGGCAACTCGGGCACGGTCACATCCAACATGGCATACATCTCTGCCTTCGATTCTCCCACCGAGAGTCCTCCGACCGCATAGCCCTCGAAGCCAAGCCTGACGAGGTCACGCGCCGAGGTTACACGGAGATCGACATCCAATCCGCCTTGCACAATCCCAAAGAGCGCTTGATCCGTGCGGCGCCGACTGGCCTGACAGCGTTGCGCCCAATGAGTGGTGCGTCGCACGGCGTCGCGTACAACCTCTTTCTCAGCCGGCAAGGCCACGCAGTGATCAAACGCCATCATGATATCCGCCCCCAACGCTTCTTCAATTTCAATGGCCGTTTCCGGCGTGATGAAATGCGTAGACCCATCGAGATGCGACTGAAAACTTACGCCCTCGTCCGTCACCTTGCACAAATTGGCGAGGCTGAAAATCTGAAACCCGCCGCTGTCTGTTAAGATGGCACCCGGCCACCCGGTGAACCGATGCAATCCACCCATCTCCGCCACGACCTTATGCCCGGGCCGAAGATACAGGTGGTAGGCATTGTTCAGCAGCAGACGAAACCCGAGTTGCTCAAGGTCGGCTGGATCAATACCCTTCACCGGTCCCAACGTCCCAACCGGCATAAACGCCGGCGTGTCGATCACACCATGGGCTGTGGTGAGGCTCCCCAATCGCGCATTCGTCTCACCAGCCGTCTGCTGCACTGAATAGTCCACAGTCCCTCTTACCTGCTACATCTGTTCCGGTGCGGAAATCCCAAGCACGCTGAGCCCATTCTTTAACACCTGCTGGACTCCTCGCATCAGTGCCAATCTCGCTGCTGTCCGTTCAGGGGCCAGCACCTCTTTCTGCACACCCTCACCCGGGACTAATCCCTCCGGTGTGGCCGCCAATAAATCTCGATCCGCAGCGGGAGGAAGAATCCGGTGCTTGTTATAAAAGGTGTGCAGCAGCCCTGCCAACTGCTGAAGGTAATAGGTCATCCGGTGAGGCTCATGAGCCATCGCACTCCCCTGCAGGACCGAGGGATAGGTAGAGAGCTTGCGGATCAATCCCAATTCATCCGGGTCCGTCAAGACCGTCAAATCCGTCTCGCTCGGCAGGGGGCATGCAATGCCTCGCGAGGCCGCGACGCGCCAGAGGCTGGCGATCCTGGCATGGGCATACTGCACATAGTACACAGGATTGTCGGATGAACGCTGCTTAGCTAGTTCCAGGTCAAAGTCCAGGTGCGAGTTGGAATCGCGCATCAAAAAAAAGAACTTGGCAGCATCGGCCCCGACCTCATCGATGACTTCCCGCATCGTGATAAACTCGCCGGCCCGCTTCGACATTTCCACTTTTTTCCCGCCGCGCAACAGATTCACCATCTGGACCAGCACGATCTGGAGGCGATCTTTTGGATAGCCATAGGCCTGCACAACCGCTTGCATGCGAGGAATATAGCCATGGTGATCCGCTCCCCAAACGTCGATGAGGAGGTCATATCCGCGCCGCAGCTTATCCTGGTGGTAGGCGATATCCGAAGCGAGGTAGGTGTACTCGCCGTCCTGTTTTTGCACGACACGATCCTTTTCGTCGCCGAAGACCGAGGATCGGAACCACCAGGCGCCTTCTTGCTCAAACAGGAACTGTTGCGATTTCAATTCATCCAAGACCCGTTGGACGGCCCCTGAATCCAGGAGCGAGGCTTCGCTGAACCACGACTCGAACTCGATTCCGAAAGATTTTAGGTCCTCACGGATCAGGCTCAGCAGTTCCTGATAGGCAAACGTTCGGCAGCGCTCCTCAACCTCCGACAGCGGACGGCCGGTCAACTCAGCTCCAAGCTGCTGCTTCACACGATCGGCGACCGCAGTGATGTAGACCCCGTGATAGCCCTCTGACGGAAATTCTACCGGCCGGTTCGACAACTCCTCATACCGTGCAAAGACTGAAGCCCCCAGTAATTTCATCTGTCGTCCGGCATCGTTGATATAGTACTCACTTACGACGTCATACCCGACCGCCTTGAGCATGTTCGCGACAGCCTGCCCTACCGCGGCGCCACGCCCATGTCCCACATGCAACGGACCGGTCGGATTCGCACTGACATATTCCACCAACACACGACGTCGCTGTCCCATCTCGGCTCGCCCGTAGGCCGAACCTTCCATCTCGATTTCTCTCAGCACTTCCTGCCAAACGGTGGGCTTGACCGTCAGATTGAGGAACCCCGGCCTGGCAATCTCGACTCGCTCGAAGAGCTGCTCCTGCTGAGCAAGATTCTCGATGATAATTTGGGCAATGTCGTGAGGCGCCCGTTGCTCGGAGGCCGCGAGAGACATGGCAACCGTTGAGGCCAGGTCTCCCCATTCAGGCCGTTTGGGAGCATCCAGACTCAGTTGAGGCCACGATTCTGTCTTGAGTTGGCCTTTTTTTTTGGCTCCATTGAGCGCTTCGAGGAGCGCGCTGGTGACCTTTTCCTGAACAACCCCGCTGGACAAGAAAAAAACTCCTAAGTCCTTAGCAATGAAAGGGAAAACGAACTGGACACTGTAGCATACGGTATAGTCAGTGACAAGGCGCTGGATGGGATTCCCTATCAAACCGCTGCTTCCTTAACGTGTGCAAGACAGAGCGCCACAAGATAGTCCCGTGATATGTCGAGACAAGGTTTATTCCCACACTGGCTGACCTCGTCCCATGATTGACAGAGACAGGGGGCGCCCTGCACCACGGTAACATGAGCGCCGCGAGGGGCCCAACGATTGGGATCAGTCGGTCCAAATAGAGCGACTGTAGACGCCCCTATCAAGCCTGCCAGATGTGTGACTCCAGAGTCATGTCCGACAAAGAGTTGTGTCAGCGCCAACACTCCGGCAACGGTAAGAATTTCGACGCCCTTCAAGACGGTCGGTGGATCCACACATAACTGGAGAAGACGCTCGACCGGTTCCCGGTCTGCAGGCCCTTGTAGAACCACCGGAATCGCCCCCACGTTCTGAAATCCGATAACTAGAGATGCCAGCATCTCCGGTGCCACACACTTATGGGCACTCCCACTCCCAGGATGGATGACAACAAGAGGCTGTCCGATTACAAGACCTTTCGCTTCAAGCCAGGCTCGTCCCAGATGGAGGAGAGGTTCTGTCACCGTCAACCGAACATCTCCTTCATCATCAGACGGTGCTTCATTGATCGCTTCAAGAAATCGGTCACGTTGATGTGTCGCCTGAATCACGGTTGAGAAGGGAGACCTCACGATAATCTCTCGGGCACCGACCGCCTCAAGGGTCTCGCTTAACCTGCCATCCAAATCCTGCATCCAGCCAATAGCGAGATCGCAGTCTTCCAACCAACTCCGTAGCTGGCCCGTGACCGAGTCTGCGCCGGCGAACAATTCTGCGCTGGCTGTCCCTTGCACGGAGGTCCACGCATCAATGATGCGGCACGCAAGAAGCAATTTCGCAGGTTGGTCCTCTGCGCAGAGCACAAGCCTGTGCTCGGGGAAACGAGTCCGCAATCGAACCATGGCCGGGACCGCCAAAAGCACATCGCCAAGGCCGCCGGGGTGGATTATGACGATCGTCCTCCTTACGGTGACCATTAGGGTCGTCCTGGAGGAGGGATCCGAGCCAGCAGGGAGCACGCTGCCTCAAGATCCTCCGGTGTATTGACGTTGTGAAAGGAACGCCAAGAAGGATCGATGCTGAGCAAGTCTGCTTCGGTCACATATTGCACCCGGAGCGACGCGTGTGAGACCAGCTCTTGGATCTTGAGCTGTCGTGCCACAATCATCTGCTCCATGGCGGGCAGACACCCTTTGCCATACAATGCATGCATCGGATGTAACCGGGTGGCGAGTCTTGCCATCACAATATCTGCGGTATCTCTTCGATTCGTGAAGTGTGTAATGACCGCCTGATTGAGAAACGGCATGTCGCATGCCACCGCGAATATGTACGGCGATGTGGCCTGAGTGAGCCCTGTGTAGATCCCTCCGAGACTACCGCAATCGGGTACCAGGTCGCGCACAACTCGGGCGTCGATGTCGAGCGGAGCACTGTCCTGTGCAATGACAACCAGTACTTCGTGAAACATAGATCGAAGCACACCCAAACCTCGTTCTAGAAGGGTCTGTTCCCCCACCACGAGATACCGTTTGTCCTCACCCATCCTCCGACTTTTTCCCCCGGCGAGAAGAACGCCGGTCACCTCGATTTCCATCATCCCCTCAATGTTGTCGGTCAAAAAGAAAGAGGGGGTGGGTCACCCCACCCCCTCTTGACACTTCAGACTCTCTTGATTCAGAAAACCTTAGAGGGTCTTTCCCTTCCGCCTGTTCGATCGCCTGACCAGCACCCAACCCTCCAGAAGAACCACACCAGCCGCAATCGCGACCGGATAGATATAGGCCTCTTTTGGTGTCGGAGGCTCCAGGAAGGTATAGTAGAAGGCCGAAACAGCCATCTTCCGCCCTGCATCGCCATTGTGGCCATCCCAGGCAAAGAACACGGTTGGAATATACTGACCCATTTCGAAGAAGGTATCTTCATCGTAGTCCTGATCCGTCTTATTGCCCAATGGGCGCTGAATCATGACTGTCCATCGGCCATTCTTCCACTCCGAATGCAGGACCTTGATGTTTTCTTCATAGTTGAACCGCTCTTCAAAGTCCTTATCCCATCCGGTACCCTTGAAGGCACGGAGCGAACCATCCGCTTCCCATTTCAGAATGTCGACGGGGAACTGTTCGTTGCTCCCCCATAAATACCGCGGCTTTATCGGTGAGGGGAGCTCTTTCCATTTCACGGCGGTTTGTACGGCGATCGCATCGTTATACACCGTGTAGTTGTTCTGATGCATCGCAATAGAACCCTCTTCCCCAGTCTTCGGATCCTGTTCTTTTACATCGACATTGACCGATGTTGGAGCCCAAGGCAACTTTCCTTCGGCAGCACTCTTCGTCCGATCGTCCCACTGGAACATGAAAACGAGATGTTGATCGTTGTAAAGCGCCTTCACCCAGATATCGTCGATCCGGTTTACGAAGTTTCTTGGTTTGTGGGTGATCTGACCACCCATCGCAACATATCGCCTGGCCCGCTTCGTCCACATTTCATTTTCAGGATCTGCCGGAATTTCTCCTTCGACCACACCTGCGGACAGCACAAAATTGATCTTCGGCTTGTCTGCCAATGGATCGATTTGCAGGGGCTTCCCATCTGCTTCTCGCTCACAGAGCGAGTTGACAAAGTTGGCGATGTGCCAACGTTCTTCGACTGTGGTGTTGTCAGCGAACGACGGCATGGGAGTGCCGTTGACTCCAGTCGAAAACGTTCGGAAAATGTTGGTAACGTTATAGGGATCTTGTCGGCTGCCTCTGAAGTTCCAGCACTTGTGCCAGTTGGCCGGCTGTATTGAAAAACCCCAGTCGTCTTTCAGGTTGAACGCATTGCCGTCACCACGGCCTTCCATGCCGTGACATTCGACACACTTCTTCTCGACAATGAGCTCAGCGCCCTTTTTCAAACTCTCTTCCGACGCGGCAATCGGCTTCAGCTCGGCCAATTGCAACACGGTCTGGCTCTCTGATTTCGTATCAGTAAACTTTCGATCCTTTACAAGCTGAGTCGTGACAAATGACAAGACTTGCAGCCGTTGCTCTTCTGTCAAAATGCCTTCCCAGGGTGGCATGGCAGACCCGGGCAGACCGTGTGTCACAGTCTCAAACAAATCGTTCTGACCTGGAACAGGTTTCTTCGCATCGAACAAGGGTAACTCGCCGCTGGCCGTGTGCCGAATCTTGAACGTCCCCTGGTTGAAGTTACGAGGACGAGGCCAGAGACGATCTGCGCCCGGCCCATCCCCTCCACCATCGACCCCATGACACCAGACACACTTAGTAAAGTAGACCCGCTTTCCTGCTTCGATCATGTCGGCAGAAGGCTCTGGGGCCAGCGTGCCACTCTTGAAGCCCGCAGGAAGAGTATCTGCGGCGAGGGTCACGCCCCCGGTGCCTCCAGATACCAATATGATTCCGAAGGCAGTCATAAGCAGGCCGCCCGCCTTCAGACTAAACGAATTCTTCATGGCTTCCCTCTTCCTTGTGTCGTCAATTCAATGTTGGCTGTTAATGTCCCGTGAACGACTAGTCCCAGGTCCGGGGATAGTACCCAGTGTGCCAATATTCAAACAAGACAACTTTCCAGATTTCGTCCACAGTCAGATGCTGTTCCCATGGTGGCATGACAGAGGCCCAAGGGAATCCTTCATTCGGCAAGCCGATTCCACCTTTGGACACACGCCAGAAGATGAATGTTTCTTGCAACTGCGCAATGGTACCAGGATCAGTAAAGTTCGCAGGAATTGGATTGAACGCAAAGGCATGGAGGCCCCGACCGTTCAGGTTATCCCCGTGACAGAAGTGGCAGTTTTGGTAAAAGATCTCTCCACCTTCACGCACATACTTGAGATACCCTTGAGCATCCTTGTCCCAGGGATTGGCATTGGGCTTCATCAAGCGGCCCATCCCCTGTTCCACAATATTGGCGTTGCTATACTCCTGATCGTACTTACCTTCAGGATTAACGCGGTAGGGGTTTTGCGACGTTTGAAGCGTATAGGTCTTACCGTGGACTTTGGTGCTGGCTGGTGGTGCAGGATGCACGGTCCGTAACTCGATGGGCTCCTCAGATTTCGGGATCATCGCGTTGTAGGAGAACCCGCCGATCAGAATGGGCAGAACGATCAGGTAGGCATACCGCAACAGCCTATTTCCACCGGTTTTGGCATCCAGGACATTCATGATCGGCTGTTTGAATTTCTTCCAGTCTTCCTCGCTAGCAGATACCCACATGAACACTGCCACTAGGGAGACCGTCCCGTACATCGCGCGAACGCTGAACGGAATCGGAGGATACACCCGAAACTTCAAATAGATGAGAACGAATGCCCAACAAAGAACCCCTTGCCAGAACCGCGGGAAAGTCATTCCCATGGACGCCATCATATAGCTGATCCCGGTAAAGCCCGCTACGAATAGCGAGAGCTCCAAGATCACTTGAACCGGCATGTAGCCTTCGACCAGGCGCACAGTGTTTGTCGGAACGATACCCACGACCATTCCGGCAAGTAGGAGTAGTGCCACTACCCCTATGAGTGCCCCGAGTGACATTATTGCTTTCATCTGTGAACTCCCATTGCTCGACAAAAGAGATGGTTGGCCACGATCATGAAACCTTCGGTGGCGGAGAACCCGTCTTAACTTGTGAGAGATAATCGACGATCTTTTTCAGAGCGCCTGCGCTCAACTTTGTCCCAAATTCCTTCGGCATCAGATTGTCAGGAAATCCCTTTACGACATACGTACTAGGCGATACGATGGACTCCATGATGTATTCTTGAGTGTTGTGCGCAGTTCCCTTGTATGCCGGATCCTTGATTCGATTCGGTGCGTTCGTCCCCTCTTCCAGCAAAGGACCCTGTTTGCCGACTGCGCCAGGGATGCCGGGAATCGTATGGCACATGGCGCATGTTGCTTTGGAAAAAATCACATCGATCGGCTCGGTTCCATCGACCAGGAGGCTCCCACCCGCACCTGCCGGCTTGTCTTCCTGCTGTTTAGGCCGTTCAGCTTCGGGAATAAACTTCTCATATGACTTGATGATCTCGTCGTATGACGGAGCATCGCGTCCTTCGCGCACATATAACCAGGTATCAACGGCTGCCAGCTCTTGAAGACTCAACGAGATCGGTGGTTTGTGAATAGCAGGCATCGGGCTCGATTTGTCGTTCGTTCCCTTGACGCCGTAACCGACAACCACATAGCAGCTTGGGCAAGCGTGGGATTCAGCGATATATTCCTGGCCACTTTCGGCAGTTCCTGACCCTGGGAAGGCTTCCTTTTGTTCATACTCTCTAGCCGCTGGCTTCCCCTTACTGTATTTTGGATCCTCTAACCGCTCCTTGCCCGCTCGATCTATCAGGCCAAGCAAATTGGGAGCTCGTTCACCGAGCATCCCTGCATGGAACGCGTGGCAGAGTGGGCATTGGCCTTTGCCGACCGCGCCCTGTTCTTTATTCTTTCCAATTCCGCCAAAAATGATCTTCTCGCCTTCATCGGCAAGTTGCTGGGCAGTCATTGCCTCCCACTGGAGCTTCTCCTCCTTGGGAGGAAATCCACCCTCAACTTGCGGCAACCAGTTTCCGTACCCTGACAGCCCAGCGGCAACAAGAAACATGAACCCACCGATCCTGAGCATTGCCGCGTGATTGGGGAAATAGACCCCCATCATAAAAGCCAAGGAGGTGATGAGAACTAGGGAGACGGGAAGCATCCGGTTCGCTTCGTAGAAGCTTCCCTTGTAGTGCGCAATGGCGATCAACAACATGCAGGCGGCGATGAGGCCAATAAAGAGCTTGAACAGCGAGCGCTTCTTTGCTGCGGCGTCTTTAATGGATACCAGGGAATAGACGAACAGGCAGCCGATAAGCGCGAGCAGCGGCCACCCTATTGTTAGAGCTTCCTTTAACAGCTCACTCACAGTTGTAACCTCCTGAGGTCCGGGTAAGAAAGAGACATGCCATCATGTCTCTTTCACCCCAGCCAAGATCCTAAAGATTATTAGTGGCCCCCAGCGGGCTGCGGTGCGCCGCCTGGAACCCCTGCCTTCGCTTCAACAGGCGCAGGCGCCCTCTTCATCCCGATACTTCCGAGCCAGAAGACGAATAGGATGCTGACCCAGAAGAACAGCACATTGAACGAAATCATATTCGCTGCGAAGCCCACGGTATGGGTGTATGCCCAGGGTGAGTTATCACGCATAATCTCATTCACGTGCCAGAACAACCTGACCGAAGAACGTATGTATCCCATCAAGCCCATCATCCAGGTAAAGGCGGTTGCGAGCATGATTAACGCATACTGCGATCGAACGGAGATCTTGCCCCACTCGATTGCCCCCATCTGCTTGGCACCCTTCATCATGGCACTATTGAGCGGGAACATGAAGAAGAGGCAGGACAACGTCGTCGCGACTTGAGGTACGGACAAACCCACCCGCACGTTCGCCGGAATGTAATAGCCATAGATAGCCAGCCAGATAATGTTCACATAGGCGCATGCGAAAAAGACACCCATGAAGATATTACCGAACTTGGACCAAGACACCGTGGATACTTTATTACCTCGCATGTACCAGACGAAACTGAGAATGGTGGTCGTGATAATCACGTTAATTCCACCATTTTTGGCCGACATCACCCCGTAGTTTCCCAACACCGGGTGTTGCTGACCACCCATCGCTTTGAGCTCAGCTGGAGTCATGACAATCGTATGGGGGGTAATGAACACCAGATAGCCGCAGCAGAGAACAAATACGAGATACTTAATGTAGCGTTGATACTTTTCAGCGCCGCGCATCCGACCCAGTGCCTGCCACAGATAATAGTTCGTGCTCAGGAAGAGGATGCCGATCATGGTGGCTTGAATAATGAAAAGCCAGGCCAGGAGACCACCCATGAGCGTAATGCCCATCTGCTGGCGATAGGCATAGACTTCGCGCATCAGCCAATACCCGGCGAATGGCAAGGGAATCAGGAACGCCACGCCGAGCGCCATGGCGATATAGCCCATCCAGTCATAATGCGCACGATCCTCATCTGTCTTGGAGGCTAAGAATTTGTACGCCGCGTACGCCGCCACGACACCACCACCGAACGCCATATTACCCAAAATGCGGTGCACGTTGAGTGGGTTCCAGAGGGCGGTATGAATGACATGCCAGATGTTCCCCAGGAATCGGCCTTGCTCATCGACGCCGGCTGGGGACATCATGAAGCCGATCCAGGAATTCGCCAGGAACATAAGCAATGTACCGATCACGTTCAAAATCACGGACATACTCAAGTGAATCCACTTGAGGAACCCGGTGGTCATCTTGTCCCAGCCATAATAATAAATATATAGAGTTCCGCTCTCCGCTATGAACATCAGTGCATAGATATGCATGACTGGGCGGAAGATACTGGACAAGTAGCCAAAGAACGCCGGATAGAGCGTGAGGAAGGTGAAAATCAATACACCACCAAGAATTGCGGTCAGTGAATAGGCCGTCAGACTAATCTTGATGAAATCATGGGCGAGTTGGTCGTACCGCTTTGCCATCGCCTTATCCTTCGACACCACCCCCATGAACTCAATCACCATGCAGAAAATTGGAACCGCAAGTACGAAACTCCCATAATAGAGGTGTTGCTGGTTCGCAAACCAGAGCAACACGCGACTCTCGAAGTTGTACCGAGGATAATCCTTAGGACCATCCGTGGTCTTCGGAGCAGGAGCCCCGACGACGATACCCTCTGTCTTATAATAGACATCTCGCCCCTTCTCGACCTTCGCCTCTCCATCCTTCTTCACAGCATCAGGTGCATCTGCGCCAATAGCCAGTGATGGAAGCGATACGGCAATGGGGAGCAGGAGAAGGCCTATCATCGCGCAAAGCGCCATGACCGAGAACAGCTTCTTCCCGGCTACACGTCCCATGAGATACCTCCTTGATGCATTCTTAAAAAAACTCATGCCATTTCTTCTCAAGCTCAAATCGAAATAGAACGGCAATCCGCGTTCTATTTCCGGAATAAATACCAGAAGTCGAGTCCCTGCGAATCCATTAAAAAGTGATCAACAGCGGTAAAATACGCGATGCAGATGGCTAAAGAGATCAGACCGTAAAGAATTGCACTTCCCATCGCATTCCTCCCTCAGACTTTGCGGACGTCCAAATATTTAAACCTGGCCGCACCCTGTTTTAGCAGGGGCATTGAATTCCAGCGAACCAATAGAAAAACCACAGGCCCGCCGCGCAGGTTATATAAAATATCATCTTGCCGATTGCGATTTTTATTTCGCTGTCCGGTGTTGTGGGTGTTGTGGATGCTTCCGTTACCGTTCCCATCTCGTCTCCTTATTCCTGATGCGAATGGTCCGTCCCGAATCAGCTCAGCGAATTTCTTGACACTCAGAAACTCGTATGTTATTCAGAATTCCTTGCCACACAGGCAAATTCAGGGGAAAACCGATGAAAAAGAAATCAAAAGTGTTCGACATTATAGTTTTGGCCGGAATGGTTGTCAATATACTTGTGGCCGTGTTTCTCGTTCTCTACTACTTTGATATCCTGTAAGTTCTGAACGGTTTCCCCCCTCAGGGCAGCTCCGAACTCGCACAGCGAAATCCGATTGCTTCATCGCGAAAATCCGGAACCATTTTGCTTCTGCTGGTGATCCGAATATCGGCTCCCGTGGTCGCATATCCTCCCCCCCGAAGTACCCGGAATACCCCATGATCCGGGCTCGGCGGGTTCCGTTCAGGAGCCTCCTCGAAGTAGCGTTCCGCATACCAGTCGGCCACCCATTCCATGACATTTCCAGCCCCATCCATGACACCGTATGGGCTCTTGTCGGTCTGAAACGCACCGACGGATGCGGAAACGTCATGGCCATCCTGCACCCTGGCCCAATTCGCTCCGTTGGGCTGCTCCACATTGCCCCAGGGCCATAGACGGCCATCTGATCCCCGCATGGCCTTCTCCCACTCGGCTTCGGTTGGAAGCCGCTTCCCTTTCCAATGACAATAGGAATCTGCATCCTCCCATGAAACATAGACCACGGGCTGGTTGACGCCCTGCATCTTGCTCATGTTCTTGGCATAACGGGCAGGAGGGCCCGATTTACGATGTCCGGTCACCTTGACAAATTGCTGGTATTGAAAGTTCGTCACTTCGTACCGGTCGAGTGCAAACGCATCCAGCACCAGCGTGCGCTGTGGCTGCTCATCAAACCCTCCGTGATCCGTGCCCCGGATGAAGGGTCCTGCCGGAATCACAATCATTTCTTCCCGGACCGGTTCTTCACGAGAGGCCTGCGAGGGATCAACTGACTCTGATGGGGTGGTATCCACGGATTCAGCCGGCGCCTTTTCGAATGGTGTGAGCGGGGACCCACGGAGGATTCCCATGATAGGAATCGCAGCAAACCCAAGAATGGCAAGAAGAAAGAGGATCTTGAACTTCGTTTCGAGCATGTCTACTTTGACGCCGTGGGACTGTCGCCGGCCTCCACATCGCTCGCACAGCGAAACCCGATTGTGATATCCGTCCGCCACAACTTCGCGGCAAATCGTTTGGATAGCCGAGCGTTGTGCTGGGTCTCTCGCCAGGACCCTCCCCGCACCACTTTCAATTCACCTGGTTCCGGCCCTTTCGGATCACGATATGGTGCTTTCTGATAGTAGTGTTCATCGTACGAATCCGCAACCCATTCCGCAACGTTCCCGGTCATGTCGTAGATCCCATAGGGGCTTCGCCCGGTCTCGAATGAGCCAGGAGGGGCGAGATACCGAAACCCGTCCTCACTTCCGTCCACATTCGCATTGGCACGGCCGCTCATAAAGGTGTCGCCCCACGCATACTTCCGCTTTCCCTCACCACGGCCGGCTTTTTCCCATTCCGCTTCTGTGGGAAGCCGCTTTCCCGCCCACTTGCAATAGGCCACCGCCTCGTCCCATGTCATGCTCATCGCCGCAAACTCTGGCCTCAGCAGCTTGGATTGATCGTCCTCAAACACTTCGATCTTGGGCAGTGGCCGCTTGGTCATTTTGGCAAACCGGGCATATTCTTCTTGTGACACCTCTTTCGTGTCGATATAGAACGCCTTGAGATATGTTTGACGCTCCGGCATCTCATCCGGATCGCCATCTTTACTGCCCATAATAAATGGGCCCTCGGGAACTTGTACCATTTCTCTGCCTTCATCGCTTATCTTCGTCTTGTACATGGAATAATCCAACGCAGGTGCACTGCTTAGCGCAGGGCGAGCTTCGGTCTTGATTGACGACGCCAGGGCCTTCATCTTATTGGCTTTGTAGGACTCATAGAGCAACAAACTAACCATCAGGATGAAGGATCCAAACACAAAGACGATCGAACCGATGAGCACTCCCCTATTTCCCATCCTGTCTCATGCTCCTTCGATTG
>Ga0075423_10002030_pt1 | contig 18174 bp, 22 predicted proteins | sample SoiMethybrSBSTD2_FD_80114 | JGI IMG/M metagenome (GOLD analysis project Ga0075423, IMG submission 80114) | Bulk soil microbial communities from a Populus tree surrounding site in Tennessee, USA - Soil MetaG P. TD hybrid SBSTD2 | ecosystem: Environmental > Terrestrial > Soil > Tree plantation...
GCGCCGAGCAGACGCTCGAGCTCAGCCCGCGGAAAGTTCCTGGGCAAACTGCAAGCGGTTCCCGTCCGGGTCGTAGACGTCGAGCAACCGCATCTCCCCGTGCAGCTCGAAGACGACGCCGACCTCGACGCCGGCCTGCCGCAGCTCGTCTGCCGCTGCCTTGACGTCCGTAACGTCGACGTGTGCCACGCCGCCGTCCTCCTGCGGCTCGCCCTGCGCGAGCCCGATCTCCATTCCGTTCCGCTCGAGCTTCGCCCAGCCGGCCTGCTCGTCGAAGAACGTCTCGGTGAAGCCGAGCTTCTCCTTGTAGAACCTTCGCCCGGCCGCGAGGTCGCGCACGTGGTACCAGACCATCGTCACAGGGCGAGCCCGGGCTCCTCGAGGAACGCCTTCACGTCCCCCAGGAACTGCGCGCCCGTCGCGCCGTCGATCGCGCGGTGGTCGCACGTCAACGTGAGCTCCATGCGCGGCCGTACGACCACCTGCCCGTCGACGGCAACCGGCTTCTCCTCCGTGGAGCCGACCGCGAGAATCGCCGCCTGCGGAGGGTTCAGGACGGCGACGAAGCGCTCGATGCCGAACATGCCGAGGTTGGAGATCGTGAACGTGCCGCTGTCGAGGTCGCCCTGCTGGAGCCTGCCCCCGCGTGCGCGATCGACGAGCTCCGCGCGCGCGGCCGCGATCTCGGCGATCGTCTTCCGCTCGCAACCCTGGATCACGGGCACGACGAGGCCGTTCGGAATCGCGACGGCGATACCGATGTTCGCGCTCGGGTGGAGCTCGATGGCGTCCCCCTTGTAGAGCGCGTTGACGGCGCGGTGGCGCATCAGCGCCATCGCGCACACCTTCGTGAGCAGGTCGGAGATGGTCGGCTTTGCGCCGTCGGCGTTGAGCTCGACGAGGCGCTTGCGCACTTCGAGCGCGCGACCCATGTCGACGGTGATGCCGAGCTGGAAGACCGGCGCCTGCCAGGCCTCCGTGAGGCGGCGCGCGATCGTCTTGCGCATGGACGAGAGCTGCTCGACCTCGACCTCCTGCGGAACGGCCGTCGGCGCCGGTGCTGCCGCCAGGACCGGAGCCGAGGGCAGTCCGGTGGCCGCCGCGCGCTCGACGTCCTCTGCGACGACACGGCCCTCGGGGCCCGTGCCGGCGACCTCGCGCAGATCGATGCCCCGTTCCCGGGCGATGCGCCGGGCGAGCGGCGACGCCTTGATCCGTCCGTTGCCGGACTGCGGCTCCTGGATCTGCGTCACCTGCTCGCTCGCGTCGCTCGAAGTCGAGGCGTCGCGCCCGCGTTCTCTTTCTTCTTCACGCGCGCGCGCGGGAGAGCCCTCCTCCTGCGCGTCGTCGGCCACCTCGACCGACTCGCCGTGCTCGCCGATCACCGCAATCGTCCTGCCGACCGGGACTTCCCCCTCGGCGACCGCGATCTTCAGCAAGACGCCCGACGCGTCGGCCTCGACCTCCTGCGTGACCTTGTCGGTGTCGAGCTCGTAGAGCGGCTCGCCCTTCTCGACCGGGTCGCCTTCGGACTTGAGCCACTTGACGATCGTCCCCGACTCCATCCCCTGCCCGAGGCGCGGGAGCTTGATCTCAGTTGCCATTGCGTCCTACGGTGCGGCGAATCGCGTCGAGCACGTCGTTGGCGTGCGGCACGACGAACTCCTCCATGACCGGCGCGAACGGCAGCGGTGCGAACTTCGCGCCGACCCGCTCGATCGGCGCGTCGAGCCAGTCGAACGCGCCGTACTGGATCACCGACGCGACTTCGGCTCCGAAGCCCATTCGCGTCACGGCCTCGTGGGCGACGACGCAGCGATTCGTCTTCTTGACGGAGTTGATCAGCGCTTCTTCGTCGAGCGGTTGCAGGGTGCGCGGATCCACGACTTCGACCGAGACGCCGTCGCTCTCCGCCTCCTCCGCGGCCGCGAGCGCCTCGTGCACGAGCCGGCCCGTGGCGATGACGGTCACGTCTTCGCCTTCACGGTGCACGCGCGCCTGTCCGAGCGGGATGGGCTCGAGCTCGTCCGGCACCTCCTCCTTCAGGCCGTAGAGGGTGCGGTGCTCGAAGAAGACGACCGGGTTGTCGTCGTAGATCGCCGACCACAGCAGGCCGCGCACGTCGCTGGGTGTCGATGCGAAGACCACCTTCAGCCCGGGGATGTGCACGAACCACGCCTCGAGCTGCTGCGCGTGCTGCGCGCCCGGCGACCAGCCCGCGCCGCCCTGCGTGCGGAACGTGACCGGGACCGACAGCTGCCCGCCCGACATGTAGCGGTGCTTCGCGGCCTGGTTGACGATCTGCTCGGTCGCGAGCGTGAGGAAGTCCTCGTACATGATCTCCGCGACCGGGCGCATGCCTTGCATCGCGGCGCCGATCGCCGCGCCGGCGAGCGCCATCTCGGAGATCGGTGTGTTGCGGACGCGCTCGGGGCCGAACTCGTCGAGCATCCCCTGGGTGACGCCCATCGACCCGCCCATCTCGGCGATGTCCTCGCCCATGACGAAGACGTCGTCGTCGTCGCGCATCGCGCGCGACAGCGCGTCGCGCACCGCCTCGCGGTAGCTCAGCTCAGGCATCTGCGCCGCCTACCGGGACGTATGAAGCGCCGCTACGCATAGATGTTCTTCAAAGCGTCCTCCGGCTTCGGATCGGTGCCGCTTTTCGCGAACTCGACCGAAGCGTCGACGACCTCCTGGACCTCACGGTCGATCTCCTCGACCTCGTCGTCCGAGAGCTCGAGCCTGGCGCGCAGTTGGTCGAGCGGGTCGTGCTTCTCACGCGCCTCCTCGAGCTCCTCCTTCGAGCGATAGACCTGCGGGTCGCCGATGTAGTGGCCGACGAGCCGGAACGTCTCGACGGCCATGAAGACGGGCCCCTTGCCGCTCCGCGCGTGCTCGAGCGCCTTGCGCGTGGCCTTGTGGACGGCCTCGACGTCCTGTCCGTCGACCTTCACCGCCTTCATCCCGTATGCAACGGCGCGCTGCGAGATGTCCTCGATCGGCATGTGCTGCCACCCCGGGGTGGACTCGGCCCAGTGGTTGTTCTCGCAGACGAACACGGCCGGTACCCGCCACAGCTGGGCGAGGTTCAGCGACTCGTGGAACGTCCCGATGTTCGTCGCGCCGTCTCCGAAGAACGCCACGGCGACGCGCGGCTCGCCCCGGAACTTGAACGCGAGCGCCGCGCCGGTGATCGCGGGCAGCCCCCCGCCGACGACGGCGTTCGCGCCCATGTTCCCGCGGTCGACGTCGTACAGATGCATCGAGCCGCCGTACCCGTGGGAGCAGCCCTCGAGCTTCCCGTACAGCTCGGCCATCAGCTCGTTCGGCGTGGTCCCTTTCGCGAGCGTGTGCCCGTGCGCGCGGTGCGTCGAGGCGATGATGTCGCCCTCCTCGAGCGCGCGGCAGACGCCGACCGCGACGGCTTCCTGTCCGATTGCGACGTGGAGGAAGCCGGGCAGCTCGCCGGCGCGAAAGCGCTCCTCGACCTTCTCCTCGAAGCGGCGGATCAACAGCATCTCGCGGAAGAAGTCGCGAAGATCGGACTTCGAGAGCGTCCCTTTCTGCTCAACCTTTGCCACGAGACTCAGTTTAAGCTGCGGCCCGTGAGACTCGTCGATCGCTTCACCGAGATCGAGCGCGAGCTCCCGGGCGACTGGGTCGAGGCGACGTTGGTGCTCGCCGTCGTCGACGACGCGCGCCGCGACCGTGCGGCCGCGATGCTCGGCCCGGCGAATCCGGGTCGCCGTGGGACGACGATCCGTTTCACGACAACGCGGCGTGGCGGCGGCGTCACGCCCGAGGGCGTGCGGCGGTTGCTGCGGCGCCTCGACGGCGAAGGCATCCGCGGCGCGCTCGAGCTCGTCGGCGCGACGGAGGCGGCACGCGTCGAGCGGCGGCGGCGCGAGAGCCTGCGCGACCAGTGGAAGCGCGCGCTCGACGGGGTCCCGGCCGATTGGAGCGACCTGTACGCCGAGGTCCGCTTCGACTCGACCGACTACGTCGAGCCCGGCGCCTTGCTCCTCGCCCCGCTCAACCCGGCCCGCTTCGGTGAGCCGAACGCGCTTCGGTTCCGCGGCGCGCACCACTTTGGCTACGGCGCGTCACCCGAGATGGCGACGCGCTGCCTCGAGCGCTGCGAGGAGGACGGCCTGACCGGCGAGGTCGAGATCCTCCGCGTGCTCTCCGACACGAATCCGGTCGGGACGCAGGGGCCCGTCTGGCTGGTGGATGGGCGCGTCGTATGAGCGATCCCGTCTCCTGGTTCCTGATCGAGCCGGGCTGGAAGGTGGTGGACGCGGCGGGAGAAGAGGTCGGCTCGGTGGACGAGGTCGTCGGCGATTCGAGCGACGACATCTTCAACGGCCTCTCCGTCTCGACGAGCCTGCTCGGCCGTCCGCGGTACGTCCCCTCCGAGCAAGTCGGCTCGATCACCGAGGGACACGTCCAGTTGACGATCTCGAAGGACCAGGTCGACCGGCTCGGCGAGTACGAGGAGGCGCCGACGAGCGCAGAGATCCTGCCCGAGGACGCAGGCGCCCTGCGCCGCGCCGAGGCGTCGGTCGAAGCGCCGATCCACCCGCAAGAAGAGCGGCTCAACCTGCTCACGCGCATCCAGCACGCGCTGCGCCGGTTGTTCAACCGCTAACCGACGATCGCGGCGAGCTCGCGCGCGAGCGTGCGCGCGTCACGCCCGGACGGCGCCACGACGAGCACGGTGTCGTCGCCCGCGAGCGTCCCCACCACGCGGTCGTGCGCGAGCTGATCGAGCGCCCGCGCGATCGCGGGCGCCGCGCCGAGGTCGCTCTGCAACACGACGATGTTCCCTGCCGGCGTCACCGACCGGCCGAACTGCCCGAGTACCGTGTTGAGCGCTTCGGCCGGATCGCTGCGACGAGCGGCATGCGGCAGCACGTAACGCGGGCGGCCGAGCTGATCGTGCGTCTTCTCCAATCCGAGCTCGCGGATGTCCCGCGAGACGGTCGCCTGCGTGACCGAACAACCGGAGCCTGCAAGGGCGTCGAGCAGTTCGAACTGCGTGCCGACGCGCTTGCGCGAGACGACGCTCTCGATCAAACGGTGACGCTCTGACTTGGCCAGCTGCATAGAAGCAGCATACGTATGCAGTGTTTCCAACGAGCGCGGCCTGGTAGAACACCTTGCGGATGCTGCGCAAACTGCTCTGGTCCGCCCTTTACGGCGCTCTCGGCGCCGTCGCCACCATCGTTACGCGGCGCGCGGCCTCGGGAATCTGGCGTACGCTCACCGGCGAAGAGCCTCCGACGAAGAAATGACGACAGCCGATCAAAAAGTCGAGCGCGCGGCGAACAAGCTGCAGCAACTCGCGAACCAGATGGCCGGCGAAGGCGGGGTCAAGGCGAAGCTCGCCGAGCCGCTCGCGGCGGACGCCGATTTCATCCGCAAGCTGAAGCCGAGCCTGATCAAGGCGCGCGCGAAAGGCGAGGCGCCGGTCAACCAGCAGCCGGGGAAGGCACCGCTCTCCCCGACGAGCCCGCAGCTCGGCAAGCGCAAGAAGCCGAAGAAGGACGGCGGCGGCGGGCCCAACCCGTTCCTCGTCGTCGGCGTCGCGATCGTCGCCGGAGTCGTCCTCGCGAAATGGATCGACTGGAGGGGCCATGCCCACCCGCGAGACTGACTCGCAAGGCGTCGGCGCCGCCGTCAAGGAGGTCGCCGAGCGCACGAGCTCGATCGTCCGGCTCGAGCTCGAGCTCGCGGCGCTCGAGCTCAAGCGCAAGGTGGTCTCGCTCGGCCTGGGCATCGGCCTCGCTGTCGCGGCCGCCGGGCTGCTCGTGTTCATGACCGCGTTCGTCTATGCGGCGATCGCCGCCGCCCTCGCGCTCGTGATGCCCACCTGGGCGGCTCTGCTCGTCGTCGCGGGGATCCTGCTGCTCACGGCGGCAGTCCTCGCCCTCCTCGCCCTCGATCGCATCAAGAAGGGCACGCCGCCGGTCCCGGAGCAGGCGATCCAGGAGGCGAAGTTGACAACGGAGGCATTGAAGAGCAATGGCCGGTAGCAACTCGCGCACGGTCGCCGACGTCCGGCGCGACATCGAGAACGAGCGGGAGCAGCTGGCCGGCGCGGCGGAGTCGCTGCGCGGCAGCATCGAAGAGGTGACGGACGTGCGCGCGAAGCTGCGCGCCAACATGGTGCCGGCCGCGATCGGCGCGCTCGGCGTCGGGTTCCTGCTGGCAGGAGGAGTCGGCGCGACCGCGCGACTGATCTTCCGGCGCGGCCGTGAAGGCGAGACGAAGGCCCAGGTCGGGCGCTTCCGCCTTGTCAACCGCGACTGAGCACCGACGCGCACGGGTCGGGCGCACGCCCAGCTCGCCGGAGCGGCTGAGCCGCGGCGAATGGTTCGCCGCGCTGAAAGGCAGCTTCAGCGCGTTCATGCGCGACGACTGCATGGGCCTGTCGCAGCAGATCGCATACAGCTCGTTGCTCGCGTTCTTCCCGGCTGTCGCCTTCATCATCGGCGCGCTCGGCCTGTTCAACCTGTTCGACAACCTAGAGCAGCTACTCGACCCGATCGCGCCCGAGGGCGTGATCACGTTCATCACGAACCTGCAGAAGGATTCCAGCGGCGGTACGTCGGCGGTGGCGTTCGCGATCGGCTTCTTCGGCGCCGTCTGGGTCGCGAGCGGTGCGATGGGGACGATCATGAAAGCGGTCAACCGGGCGTATGAGCTGCAGGAGACGCGGCCGTTCTGGAAGTCGCGCGTCATCGCGATCATCCTGGTCGTCGCGACCGGGCTCACGACGGCGGGGGTCTTCCTCCTGATCGTGGTCGGCGGGTCGCTGGGCGATGCGATTTCGAAGAAGGCTGGGCTCGGCGGCGCGTTCCAGTGGACGTGGGCGATTCTCCGCTGGCCGATCGCGTTCTGCGCGGTCCTGCTCTTCTTCGCGCTCGTCTACTACCTCGGGCCGAACATGAGCCAGCGCAGCTGGAAGTGGGTCACGCCGGGATCGATCCTCGGCGCCGTCCTCTGGCTGGTGCTTTCGGGACTGTTCGCGCTGTACGTGACCTTCGCCGGGAACTACACGAAGACGTACGGGACGCTTGCGAGCGGGATCATTCTCCTGCTCTGGCTGAACTACTCGGCCGTCGCAGTGCTCTACGGCGCCGAGCTGAACTCGGAGCTCGAACGCCAGGCCGACATACGCGCCGCGGGCGGCGAGCATGCCGGCCTGGTGAAGCCCGTCAGGCGGGGAAGTTGACGACGAAGGAGCCGCGGAGCTTCTTCGTCCTGTCCGACCTGTAGCTGTAGAGGCCCGGGACGAGGGTCACCGTCCAGGTGGCCTTGCCTCGCGTCTTCAGGCCCGTCTTCCTGTTCACGCCGGGCCCGGTGAGGTGGAAGTTGTCCGTCTTGCTGCGGTCGTTGACCGTGACGAGCGCCGGCCCGGGCAGCGCCGACTTCGGCCGCAGCGAGATCGACTTCTTCGGCCCCACGCTCGCAGTGAAAGCCGTGGGCGTGATCGCACCGGCAAGGAAGTACCCGCGCATCTGCGAGTGTGCGTCGCAGACATACGTGTAGCGGCCTTCGCCGATCGTCACCGTCCAGGTCGTCTCCTGCTTCGAGCCGATGGGCGTCGACATGTCGACGCCCGGGCCCTTCAGATGGAAGTTGTGCGATTCGGAACGGTCGCTGACCGCGATGTCGTACGTCCCGGGCGCGAGCTGGGTGACGGCGTTCCCGCTCGCGTCCCGTAGCGAGATGACGAACGCGTCGTTCGTCCCGACGACGGCGACGAGCTTCGGGTTATCGGCCTGGGCGACCGCGGACGGCAGCACCAGAGCCGTGAGCAGCGTGACGAGAGCGATCCGTGTGGTCATGACCGGACTCTACGGAGGCCTCTGCCGTTCGGATTTCGCGAAGCGCGAGCCCGGTCAGGATCAGGATCACCCCCAGGAGCGTGACGAGCCACAGCCGCTGGCCGGTGAACGGCAGCGTCGCGGCATGGCCGATGCGCTCGGTGGCCGATTGCTTCCCGCCCTGTGCCTCACCCGCAGCGTCGCCGTCGGTCGGCGGCCTGCCGGGCTCGGACTGCGGCTGCTTCTGCTCGCCGGGGCTGGTCCTCGACGGCGTCGTCGTCACCCCGGTCGTCGTCGTCATCGGCGGCGCCGGATCCGGCGACTGCTTCGGATCGGGCACCTGCTTCGGATCGGGCAATGGCTTCGGATCCGGAGTCGGCGTCGGCCCCGGGTCGGGCCGCGGATGCGGCACCGGGCCGCCGCCGCAACTGCCGGAGCGGTGACTCTTCAGCGCATGCACGTCGACCTCGTGGCCGCCCGAGCACGGCGCAGCCTTGTGCGGCTGGCTGTTGCCGGGACCGTGCAGTGACGTATTGCCCGCAGCGCCGTTCTGCTCGGCGATCTGCCCCGCGGTCTGACCGTTGCCGTACTGCTTCGTTTTGTCCGACTGCGCCTCGGCGTGCGTGTCATGCGCCGTGTCGTTCGACGGCTTCACACCCGTCGAATTCGCCGGAGCGCTCGCCGCCGGGGCGGATGTCGTCGTTGCCGCCGGCGTCGTCGACACAGTCGTAACGCTTGTCGTCGTCTCCGGCGCGGGCGCCGGATCGTCCTTCTTCAGCTGTCCTGGCGCGTTCGCCGAGTTCCCCGGCGCCGCACCGTCATCTCCCTTGCCGTTCCCGTTGCCGTTCCCCGCGTACGCCGATCCGGCGAACACGAGGACGCCGAGAACGAGCACGAACGTGCTCGTAAGCCGCATGGTCATCCTCCCCTTCCCCGCGTCTCACGTTAGTGAGGAACGAACGTTTGTCCAGAGGCGGCCCGAAAAGGGAGAAGGGCGGCCGTGTCGGCCGCCCTTCTCGGGCAGTTGCGTGTGCGCCGCAGTTACGCGGTTACGCGCGCCTGGCGCCGCATCCCCACGCCGAGGGCGATCACGGCGAACGCCGCCGCGACGGCGATCCAGAGCGGGAAGCCAGTGAACGGGAGGCTCCCCTGTCCGACCGCCTGGATGGCGCCGAGAACGCCGCCCTGCGGGCCGTGACTGTGGCCCTTGCCGGCCGACGAGGTCGCGCCGAGGACGCTGCCCGTCTGCGTGTTGCCGGTGGCCGAAGCGGCCGTCGAGCTCGTGCCCGTCGCGCTGCCGGTCGCCGTCACCGAGGTCGAGCTCGACGTCGACACCGACGTGTTCGACGTGATGCTCGTGTTGGACGTGTTGTTCGTGTTCGAGGTGTTGCCGGTGTTGGAGGTATTGCCGCTCGTGCTGCTCGACCCGCCGGAATGCTGCGTGCAGGCCGCCGACGAGTAGCTCTTCACGGCATGGACGTCGACCGCATGCTTGTGCTTGCAGTCGGTGACCTTGTGGGGCTGGCTGTTCCCCGGGCCGTACACGGTCGTGCCGGCAGGAGCCCCGTTGCCGTTCGCGATCTGCGCCGCCGTCGTACCGTTGCCGTATCGCTTCGACGCGTCGGGATGCGCGGCCGTCTGGGCCGTCGCGGCTGTGGCGGCGGTCGACGTGCACGTCGCGCTCGAGCCCGTGCCGCCGCCGGTGCTGCACGACGTGTTGTGCTTGCCCTTGGCCGTCGAGCTCGTGGGCTTGACGCCGGACTGCGTCGCATCGGCGTTCGCGTCCGCGCCGCCGTTGCCGCCGGCCTGCGTCGACGCGCTCTGCGTCGAAACGCTCGCGTCCCCCGCGGCTGAGGCGTCGTTCTTCTTCACCTGACCGGGGGCGTTTGCCGAGTTCCCAGGTGACTGCTGGGAAACCGAGTCTGTCGCGGAGGCGGTCGGGGTGCTGTCGGCGTCGTTGTTGGCGCCGTTGCCGTTCCCGTGGCCGTTACCCGCGAGAGCCGAGCCCGCAGTAGCGCAGAGGCTCAGAGCGAGCACGACGGTGCTCACCAGGCCCGCAATACGCTTTGTCATCTCGATCTCTCCTCGTTTGAAAGGGCATTACAGAGGGGCGTAATGTCGTGAGAACGGATAACAAAGCCGGATGGATACGTCTTCTAAGTCATATTCGACTCGTCAGGCCCGTAGCTCGGCTCCGAAGCGCTCTCGGAGAGCCGTGACGATGCGCTCCCGGAGGTCCGCGGCCTCCTCGTCCGTGAGCGTCTTGACGCCGGACTGGAAGGTCACCGCGAAGGCGATCGACTTCTTCCCGCGGCCCACCTGGCCGCCGCGGTAGACGTCGAACGGCCGCATCTCGCGTAGCTCGTCGCCCGCCGCCTCGCGCGCAGCATCGATGAGTGCGCCCGCCGGCACGGCCTCGTCGACGACGAACGCGAGATCCTGCCGGACGGGTGGGTACGTGATGACGTCCTCGTAGTGGACGACGTCGGGAACGGCCTCGTAGAGCGTGGCGAGATCGAGCTCGAACATGCCCCACGTCCCGTCGAGCAGCGCCGGGTGGAGCTCGCCGACCCAACCCGAGGCGAAGCGCGCGGCCTTGCCCGGGTGAAGGAACGGCTGCGGCGCAGCCGCGACCCGCAGCTCGACCTTGAGCGCCTCGTGCAGCGTCTCGACGACCCCTTTGGCGCGGCGAAAGCCGCCCGACGCGATTGCGCCGAGCCGCCACCGTTCCTCGGGCAGCTTCTCCCCCGTCGGCAGGTAGACGCGCGCGATCTCGAACAGCCCCACGTCTTCCGCGCCGCCGTCGACGTTCCGTTGAGCGGACTCGATCAGCCCGCGACGGAGCGTCGTGCGCAGAACCGCCTGGTCGGCGCTGAGCGGCTCCGGCAGACGGATGGCCTGAGGGTCGTCGTCCGCCGGGACCAGGCTCCAGTTGTACGCCTCGGAGAGACCGCAGCCGACGAGGACGTCCTCGACGGTGCGGCGCAGCCGCTGGTCCTTGGTCAGGCGGCCGAACATGGCCGTGCGCTGCGGCAGCGTGAACGGCACGTCATCGAGCCGGAAGCGCGCGACCTCCTCGACGAGATCGGCCTCGCGCGTGACGTCGCGTGCGCGCCACGTCGGCACGATCGCATTCCAGTCGGGCGTCACCTCGAAGCCGAGGCGCTCGAGGATGGTGCGCTGGTCGTCGGCATCCGTACGCAGGCCGACGAGCAGGTCGGTCCGCTCCGGCCGGAGGTGCACGACCGGGCGCTCCGGCAACTCGCGCCGCTTGTCGACGTCGCCGGTCCAGCGAGCACCCGTCAGCTCGACGAGCAGCTGCGTCGCGAGCTTCGCCGCCTGCTCGGCCTGATACGGATCGACACCTTTCTCCCAGCGGTTGGAGCCTTCAGTGCGCAGACGCAGACGCTCCGACGAGCGGTGGATCGTCAGCGGCTCGAAGTTGGCGGCTTCGAGCAGCACCTCGGTCGTCTGGTCGTCGACCTCGCTCTCGAGCGAGCCCATGATTCCGGCGATCGCCACCGCCCGCTCCGCGTCGGCGATCACGAGGTCGCGCTCGTCGAGCTCCCGAAGCGTGTCGTCGAGCGTGCGCATCTGCTCGCCTTTGCGCGCCCGGCGCACCACGATGCGCCGCCCGCGCAGCTTCGACTGGTCGAACGCGTGCAGCGGGTTGCCGAGCCCGAGCATCGCGTAGTTCGTGATGTCGACGACGTTCGAGATCGGCCGCATGCCCGCGGCGACGAGCCGCGCCTTCAGCCACGGCGGCGACGGGGCAATGCGGACCTCGCGAAACGTGCGCCCGATGTAGCGCGGGCAGCCCTCGAAGTCCTCGATCTGCACGTCGACCGGCTCCTCGTCCGCCCGCGGCGGGTCCACCCCCGGCGGCGGCGCGAGCTCGTTGCCGAGGAGAGCGGCGACCTCGCGTGCGATGCCGTACACCGAAAGGAGGTCCGGACGGTTGTGGCCGGTCTCGAGCTCGAGGACGTCGTCCGAGAGCGGCAGGACGTCCGCGAGCGGCGTGCCCGGCTCCGGGCCCTCTTCGAGCACGAGGATGCCGCTGTGCTCGACGCCGAGGTCGAGCTCGCGTTCCGAGAGGATCATCCCGTCCGAGACCTCGCCTCGAAGCTTGGCCTGCTCGAGCTTCTGGCCGTCGGGCAGCACGGCCCCGGGCAGCGCGACGGCGACGGTCGCGCCGGTGCCGAAGTTCCAGGCCCCACAGACGATCTGGCGGGGCTCGGAGTCGCCGACGTCGACGCGGCACAACTGGAGCCGGTCGGCGTTCGGATGCTTGCCGGCCTCGACGACTTTGCCGACCAGGTAACGGCCGAGGTTGCCGTCTGTGTCCGGGACGCCGCGCGGCACGATCCGGTCGACTTCGCAGCTCGAGATCACGAGGCGCCCGGCGACGTCCTCGACCGGCTCGTCGAACGGGACGTACTCCTTCAGCCAGCTGACGGGCACGCGCATGGCCACTAGAACTGCTCCAGGTAGCGGAGGTCGTTCTCCCAGTGCAACCGCAGGTCCGGGACGCCGTGACGGAGCATCGCGATCCGGTCGATCCCGAGGCCGAACGCGAAGCCCGACCAGCGCTCGGAGTCGTAGCCCACGTGCGCGAACACGTTCGGGTCGACGACGCCGCAGCCGCCCATCTCGATCCAGCCCGACCACTTGCAGACGTTGCAGCCGCGCCCGGAACACAGAAAGCACGACACGTCGAACTCCGCAGACGGCTCCGTGAACGGGAAGAAGCTCGTGCGCACGCGCACGTCGCGCTCCTCCCCGAAGAGCACGCGCGCGAGGTAGAGCAGCGTCCCCTTCAGGTCGGCGAGGGTGATCGTCCGGTCGACGGCGAGCCCCTCCACCTGGTGGAACGTCGGGGTATGTGTCGGATCGGGCGTGTCGCGTCGATAGCAGCGTCCGAGCGAAACCATGTAGACCGGCGGCTCGTGCGCCTGCATGTAGCGGATCTGCCCGGGCGACGTGTGTGTGCGCAGGACGACGTCGTCGCTGACGTAGAACGTGTCGACGGGCGAACGGCTCGGATGGCCCTCGGGCGTGTTGAGCGCGTCGAAGTTGTAGTAGACGTCCTCGACCTCGGGGCCGTCGAAGACCTCGTAGCCGAGGCCGAGGAACGTGTCCTCGATCTCGCGGCGCATCTGCGTGAGCAGATGCAGGTGGCCGCGCTCGAACTTCTCGCCGGGCAACGTGACGTCGACGGTGTCCTCGGTCAGGGCCCGGTCGAGGTCGGCGCGATCGAGCTCGGCCTCGCGGGCGGCGAAGGCCGCCTCGAGCCGCTCGCGCGCCGCGTTCAGGGTCATCCCGCTCTCTCGGTCGCGGACCCCGCGCAGCGCCTGCTTCAGCTGGCTCTTGCGACCGAGGTAGCGGACGCGTGCGTCGTCCAGCGCCGCCCGCGTGGACGCGGCCGCGACCACGCCTTGAGCCTCGCGCTCGAGGGCCTCGACGTCCACGGCGGCGACTGTAACGGATCGTTTTGACACGGCTTTCCTCCTTTCGGTCCAGGGCTCGACGTCTCGAGACGCCCCGACTCGTGGAGGACCGGCTGCGCGCTAGCGCCCGTCCCCGGCGAGCCGGGGCGGGCTAAAGGCGAAGTTCGCGCGCGTCAACACAGTCCTGGAACGATAGCTGCGATGTCCAGCCCGTACGACGCGATCGCCGAGCTCTACGACCCGTGGAGCGCCAGCGTCGTCGAGGACGTCGGCTTCTATCTCGAGGAGGCCCGGCGCTCCGGCGGCCCGGTCGTGGAGCTCGGTGTCGGGACCGGTCGGATCGCCGTGCCGATTGCGGCGGACGGGATCCGCGTAATCGGAGTCGACTCCTCCCGCAGGATGCTGGACGTGTGCGCGCGCCGCGCGGCGCTGGCGGGCGTCGACGTCGACCTGCGCGTGGGCGATCTGCGGGATCCGCCGGTGCGCGAGCGCGTGCCGCTCGTCATCTGTCCGTTTCGGTCGTTGCTGCACATGCACACGGACGGCGATCGACGCAAGGTGCTTGCGGCCGCCAGGAGGATGCTGCGGCCCCACGGTCGCTTCGTGTTCGACGTGTTCACGCCCGGCGCGGACGACATCGCACTGACGCACGACCGCTGGCTGGAGCGCGAGCCCGGGATCTTCGAGCTCGCCCGCTGGGACGAGGTGGCGCGCACGCTGACGCTGACGGTGCGCGGTCCCGACGGCGAGACGACGATGGCGCTGGCGTGGCTCTCGCCCGGCGAGTGGCGCTCGCTGCTCGAGGCCTGCGGCTTCGAGGTGGAGGCCTGCTACGGCTGGTTCGACCGCAAGCCCTTCACGGGCGGCGACGACTCCGTCTGGATCGCGCGCAAAGGCTGATTGGGACGTGTCTTAGGGACAGTCCCTAAGACCTGTCCCGTCGGGCGCGTTCGTACAGGGCGATGGTGCCCGCCATCGCGACGTTGAGCGACTCGACGCTCCGCACCGGGATCGTCGCCCGCACGTCGCAGCGCTCGACGATCTCCTCGGGGAGGCCTTCGCGCTCCGCGCCGAGGACGAACGTCGAGTACCGCTCGAGCTCCACGTCGGCGAGCGGCTCGCCGCCGTCCGCCACCAGCGCGACGGCGTTGCGCAGCTCGAAGCGAGCGAGCGGGACGCGGAACGTCGACCCCATGGCCGCGCGCAGCGCCTTCGGGCCGAAGGGGTCCGCGCACCCCTCGGAGAGCATCACGCCCGCGCCGAACGCGTCCGCGGAACGCAGCAGCGCCCCGACATTGCCGGGATCCGATACGCGCCAGAGCGCAAGCGACACCTCTGCCGCGGCGGACGGCTCGGGCCTGCGGAAGAGGCCGATGACTCGGGGCGGATGGCCGAGCGTCGAGACCTCCGCCAGCAGGGCGGGCTCGACGTCGTCGCCCGCGACGAGCACGTCGACAGCGTCGAGCCCGCCGGCGAGCGCGGCATCGACGAGGTCCTCGCCCTCGACGAAGAAGAGCCCGAGCTTGTCTCGCCAGCGGCGCTCGTGCAGCTTGCGGACGAGCTTGAGCTTCTCGTTGTCGCGAGAGGTGATCAGGTCAGCTGCTGAGCGCTGACTTCGCCCGCTCGGCGATCTGACCGAACGCCTGCGGATCCTCGACAGCGAGATCCGCCAGGACCTTGCGGTCGAGCTCGATCTCCGCCTTCTTCAGCCCCGCGATGAACTGGTTGTACGAGAGCCCGTTCGCCCGCGCGCCGGCGTTGATGCGCATGATCCAGAGCCGGCGGAACGTGCGCTTCTTGTTCTTGCGGTCGCGGTACGCGTAGGTGAGCGAGTGATCGACCTGCTCCTTCGCATAACGGTACGAGGACTTCTTCAGCCCCCAGTAGCCCTTCGCCTGGCCGAGGACCTTGCGCCGCTTCTTGCGCGCGGCGACGGAGCGCTTCACGCGCGGCATCTAGCGTCGCCCCCGCTTGCCGAGCATCCCGCGGACGGCGGCGGTGTCGACGCCGGCCACCTCGTGGTCCTTGCGGAAACCGCGCTTCCGCTTGGAGGTCTTCTTCGTCAAGTTGTGGCTCTTCATCGCGTGGCGGCGCAGTAGCTTGCCGCCGGCGGTGACCTTAAACCGCTTCTTGGCGCTGCTCGATGTTTTCGTTTTCGGCATCTTCCCTCTTCATCCCGGCGTTCTTCGTCGGTGCCAGAACCATGACCATGTTGCGACCGTCGAGGAGCGGCTGCGACTCGATCTGACCGATCTCGCTGACGTCTTCCGCCAGCCGCATCAGCAGGTCGCGACCGCGCTCGGGATGAGTCGTCTCCCGGCCCCTGAACATGATCGTCACCTTCACCTTGGCGCGCTGGTTCAGGAAGCGCTCGACGTGTCCCTTCTTGGTGTTGTAGTCGTGGACTCCGATCTTCGGTCTGAGCTTGATCTCCTTGATGTTGATCTGGGTCTGGTGCTTCCGCGCGAGCTTCGCTTTCTGCTCCTGCTCGTAGCGGTACTTCCCGTAGTCCATCACCCGGGCGACGGGCGGATCCGCCTGGGACGCGACCTCCACGAGGTCGAGGCCCTTGTCGAAGGCGTACTGCATCGCCTCGCGCGTCGGCTTGATGCCGAGCTGCGCGCCGTCTTCGTCGATCAGCCGGACCTGGGAAGCGCGGATGTAGTCGTTGATCCTCGCCTGCGGGACTGGCCTGGACGGCGGCTCGACCGTGCGCCTAGGCCTCAAATGCTCTCACCAAACTCGTCTGAATCCTTTCTGTAGAACACAAAAACCGCTGCAAGCAGCGGCCCAGGAATCCTCGTCCTTGCGACTCGGTTGAACCCCGCTGAGCTCAAGCTCGCGAGGTGAGGAACATGGGCGCTCCTACTTGCAGGCCTAGAGGGTAGCACCCTCCGTTCCCTGAACCGCAAGGCGCGTCAGCTGATCGAGGCAACCTCGGAGATCTCGGCACGAAGGGCGTCGAGGGAGAGGGTGATTTGCTCGCCGCCGCGCTTGCGGACGGCGAGGGAGTCGTCCGACTCCTTGTCGCCGTACACGACGACGTACGGGATCTTCTCCACCTCGGCGTCGCGGATCCGCTTCCCGACCGTCTCGTCGCGCTCGTCGATGTCGACGCGGAGCCCCTCCAGCTTCTCCTTCAGCGCGTGGACGGCCTCCCGGTGATCCTGTCCGACGGGGATCACGCGCAGCTGGACGGGGGCGAGCCATACGGGGAACGCGCCGGCGTAGTGCTCGACCAGGATCCCGATGAAGCGCTCGAACGACCCGTAGAGCGCTCGGTGGACGACGTAGAGCGGGTGCTCGCGATTGTCGGGCCCGACGTACGTCAGGCCGAAGCGCGACGGCATCTGCGAGTCGAGCTGGATCGTGCCCATCTGCCACCTGCGGCCGAGCGCGTCCTCCATATGCAGGTCGATCTTCGGCCCGTAGAAGGCGCCCTCGCCGGGAGCCAGCTCGTACGGGATCTCGTTCAGCTTCAGCGCCTCCTCGAGCGCGGCCTCCGTTCTGTCCCACTGCTCGTCAGTCCCGAGCTTGTTGTCGGGCCGCGTGGAGAGCTCTGCGCTGGCGGTCATGCCGAAGAGCTCGTAGAGGTAGCGCGCGTATGCGACGACGCCTGCGATCTCGTCCTGGATCTGCTCCTCCGTGCAGAAGATGTGCGCGTCGTCCTGCGTGATCATCCTCACGCGCAGCAGGCCGTGCAGCGTCCCGGTCAGCTCGTTGCGGTGGAGCGGCGTCGGCTCGGCGTAGCGCACGGGCAGCTCGCGATAGCTGCGCAGCTTCGAGCCGAACAGGAGCATGTGGCCCGGGCAGTTCATCGCCTTCATCGCCCAGGGGTGCTCGTCGACCTCGAGCTTGAACATCAGGTTCTCGTACTTCGGAAAGTGACCGGATGTGATGAACGTCTCGGCGTCGTAGATGATCGGCGTACGCACCTCGGAGTAGCCGCGCTTTGCGTTCTCGCGGCGGCGGATCTCCTCCATCGTGTTGAAGAGGACCATGCCCTTGGGATGCCAGAGCGCGGACCCGGGCGAGCGCTCGGAGAAATGGAAGAGATCGAGCTGCGGACCGAGGCGACGATGGTCGCGCCGCTTCGCCTCCTCGAGACGCTCGACGTACGCGTCGAGATCGGCCTGGGAGTAGAACGCCGTGCCGTAGATCCGCGTCAGCTGCTTGTTCTTCTCGTCGCCGCGCCAATACGCGCCCGCGAGGCCCGTCAGCTTGATCGCCTTGATCGGTCGCGAGTCCTGCAGATGCGGGCCGCGGCAGAGGTCGGTGAAGTCGCCCTGGGTGTAGAAGGAGATCGGGCCGTCGGCCGTGTCGACGAGCTCGACCTTGTAGGGCTCGTTCTCCGCCTCGAAACGCCGGCGCGCTTCGTCGGCGGAGACCTCCTCCCGCTTCCACTCGCGACCCTCGGCGAGCTCGCGCTGGATCTCCTCCTCGATCCGCGGCAGATCCTCCTCGCGGATCGGCTCCGGGAAGTCGAAGTCGTAGTAGAAGCCGTTCTCGATCGGCGGGCCGATCGCGATCTTCACGCCCGGGTACAGGCGGCGGACCGCCTCGGCGAGCAGATGCGCCGAGGAGTGGCGCAGCACCGCTAACGCATCGGGGTCGGCGGCGTCGCGGGTCGTCAGGATCTGGATCGGCTGGCCGTCCTGGAGGGGCAGCCGCAGGTCCTGCACGCGCCCGTTCGAGCGCACGAGCACCGCCTGTTCGGCGAGCCTCGGGCCGATTGCGCGTGCAGCGTCGAGCCCCGTCGCCCCGTCGGGGAGTTCGAGTTCGGACTGGTCGGGAAGGACAACCTTCATGAGCAACCAGGATATGGAACAACCGCGCGAAGACGACCGCAACGACGAGCTCGACGAGTCGCCCGTCCCCGATCCCGAGAAGGA
>Ga0075423_10002031_pt1 | contig 18173 bp, 14 predicted proteins | sample SoiMethybrSBSTD2_FD_80114 | JGI IMG/M metagenome (GOLD analysis project Ga0075423, IMG submission 80114) | Bulk soil microbial communities from a Populus tree surrounding site in Tennessee, USA - Soil MetaG P. TD hybrid SBSTD2 | ecosystem: Environmental > Terrestrial > Soil > Tree plantation...
ACGCTCATACCGATCCACAGCGCGGCGATGTGGTAGGTGGACCAGGTGCGCCGGGCAAGCGGTGTCGGCGCGAGATCAGGATTCCAGAGTGGACTCGCCGAGACGTCCTCGGACAGCTCCACGAAATCCTGGGCGGCTGGCCCCGACACGGCGTTCAGCCTTTGATGCTGCCTGCCGGTGCTTCGGCGGCCGCGTACCCTTCGCCCTCGTAGCCGCCGCGATAGGTCTCGCCGTTTGGCCGACGAATCTTCGAGTGCTCGACGATACGCGCGCGACGCATACCGACGAAATCGGCCAGCGTATTCCATCCGTGGCGATCCATCGTCTCGGCCATGCCGGAGAGGAGACGTTTCACCACATTGGGCCCGATGGCGTGATCGAGCATGGCCGCCGTGCAGACCTGCACCGTCCCGCATCCAAGCAGGAAATAGTTCAACGCATGACTGAATTCGGCCACGCCGCCGATTCCAGAGAACGCTCGGTCCGGGAACGCCTGCGTCAGCTGCGCCATCTTGGCCAGCGACAGCGGCAGGATCGCGGGGCCGCCAAGGCCGCCGCTCGAGACGAAACCGTCGACGTTCATCTCGAACTCGAGCGTCTGTGGATCGATGAGCGGCAGTGACGGAAATGTGTTGGAGGACGAGATCGCGTCGACGCCTCCGAGAAACGCGCCGCGTGCTTCAAGGACGATGTCGGTGGTCGAGGGCGTGAGCTTCGCCCACACCGGCACGCGTGCCACCTCTTTGACTGCCTGGCTGACGACGGAAATGACTTCGGCGTCTTTGCCGATATTGGATCCCATGTCAGGACGATCCATGTGCGGACACGACAGATTCAGCTCGAGCGCGTCGGCGCCTTCGTTCTGACACGCCTGCGCCAGGGTTTGCCAATGCGTCAGCTCGGCGTCGCTCCCCGAGCCGGCCATGATCGACGCGACGAGCACGCGATTCGGATGGGCCTTCTTGATGCGGCCGATGCGCGGCACCCACCAGTCCAGTGTCTTGTCTGAGATGAGCTCCCAGTTCCACGACGAGAGCAGCGCCGTGCCCGACCGCTTCTTGATCGAGACCAGTGTCGAATCGGGAGTGGCGCGAAAGAACGCCGTCTTCGGTCCGGCGACATTCACGACTGGATGCAGACCAATCGTCTTCGTGACGACTCCGCCCCAGCCCGCGTCGAAGGCCCGAAGAATGTTGCTCTCCGACTCGGTCGGAGGCGCGGACGCGAGCAGGAACGGGTTCTCGAACCGGAGGCCCGTGAACGAAACGGCTAATTCTGTCGCCATGTTTGAGCCCTCGAAGAACCCGACGCGCTAACTATAATTGACGCGGTTCTCAGGCTCCACCGTCAATCGGCTGGACGTGGCCGACGTCCGCTCAGGAGAAACCGCATGTCGAGACGCGTGATCGGTGGCCTTATTCAGGCTTCCGCACCGCTCACCGATCCGTCTGAGCCGATCGAACAGGTCAGGCAGGCGGCCATCGATGTCCATCTGCCGCTCATCGAGGAAGCCGGCCGGCGGGGCGTTCAGATCCTCGGCCTGCAAGAGGTGTTCAACGGCCCGTATTTCTGCCCGTCACAGGATTCGCACTGGTACGACATGGCCGAGTCAGTTCCAGGACCGACAACCGAGCTCATGGCTCGACACGCCAGCAAGCACGGCATGGCCATCGTCGTCCCGGTGTACGAGCGAGAGCAGGCGGGCGTCTACTACAACACGGCCGCCGTCTACGATGCCGATGGCAGCTACCTCGGCAAGTACCGCAAGAATCACATCCCGCACACCTCCGGGTTCTGGGAAAAGTATTTCTTCAAGCCGGGGAATCTCGGGTATCCCGTATTCAAGACGCGATTCGCCACGATCGGCGTCTACATCTGCTACGACCGCCACTTCCCCGAAGGCGCACGGCTGCTCGGATTGAACGGAGCGGAGATCGTGTTCAACCCGTCGGCAACCGTCGCTGGACTGTCGCAGTACTTGTGGAAGCTGGAACAACCCGCGCACGCGGTCGCCAACGGCTACTTCATGGCGTGCAGCAATCGCGTCGGCACTGAAGCGCCGTGGAATATCGGTCGGTTCTATGGCTCGTCGTACTTCGTCGATCCACGCGGGAACTTCTTGGCGGTCGGCTCCGAGGACAAGACTGAGCTCGTCGTCGCCGAGATGGATCTCGACATGATCGAAGAGGTCCGACGCGTGTGGCAGTTCTATCGCGATCGCCGGCCCGAAACCTACAACGCCATGGCGGAGCCGCTCCCATGACGCTGCTCATCAAACACGGCACCGTCGTCACCGCCACCGATCAGTATCGCGGCGACATCTTCATCGACGGCGAGAAGGTTGCGGCCATCGGTACGTCGCTCACGATGGCTGCGGATCGCACCATCGACGCCAGCGGAAAGTACGTGTTACCCGGCGGCATCGACGTGCACACACATCTCGACATGCCGTTCGGAGGGACGACATCAGCCGACGATTTCGAGTCCGGTACGGTGGCAGCCGCTCACGGCGGAACGACCACCGTCGTGGACTTCGCGATTCAGTACAAGGGTCAGACGCTTCATCACGCGTGGGACACGTGGATGAAGAAGGCCGATGGCAAAGCCGCGATCGACTACGGCTTCCACATGATCATCACGGAGCTCTCGGATCAGATCGAGCAGGAGATGGACGCGCTGGTCCGCCAAGGCGTGACCTCCTTCAAGCTCTTCATGGCGTATCCAGGGGTCTTCATGCTGGACGATGCCACGATCTTCCGGGCGCTGCTGCGCACCGGGAAGAACGGCGGCACGATCTGCATGCACGCCGAGAACGGCGGCGTGATCGACGTGCTCGTGAAGCGGGCGCTGGCCGAAGGGAAGACGGCGCCGAAATACCACGCGCTCACGCGGCCGGCTCGCGCCGAAGGCGAGGCAACGCATCGCGCGATCGCGCTCGCCGAGATGGCCGATGTGCCGATTTACATCGTGCATCTCTCGGCCGCCGAGGCGCTCGAGATGGTGACCGAGGCGCGCGACCGCGGCCTGCCCGCATATGCCGAAACGTGTCCGCAGTATCTGTTCCTGTCGTACGACAACTACGAGGACCCGGGCTTCGAGGGCGCGAAATACGTGATGAGCCCGCCGCTGCGCGCCAGGGAGACGCAGCGTCGGTTGTGGCGCGGGCTCGCGTTCGACGATCTACAGGCCATCTCGACCGACCACTGTCCGTTCTGCATGAAGGAGCAGAAGACACTCGGCCAGGACGACTTCTCGAAGATTCCCAACGGCGCGCCCGGCATCGAGACGCGCATGAGCCTGGTGTACGACGGCGGAGTGCGCACGGGACACATCTCACTCAATCGATTCGTCGAGCTCACGTCGACCTCGCCGGCAAAGATCTTCGGCCTGTTCCCCCGCAAAGGCACGATTGCGCCAGGATCGGATGCCGACATTGTCGTCTTCGATCCTGACAAAACGATCACGTTGTCCGCGCGGACGCTGCACATGAAGGTCGACTACAACCCGTACGAGGGTCGCGAGGTCACCGGCGCGACGGACACGGTGATCTCGCGCGGACGAGTGATCGTCGATGGTGGAACGTTCACCGGCCGCGTGGGCGCCGGATCCTTCCTGAAGCGAAACCCGCGATGACCGGCGACGAGATGGTCGCGCTCACCAAGAAGCACACGATCTTCGAGTGGGCGGTGCAGGGAGCGGTGGATCCGATCCCGGTGGCGCGCGCGAAAGGCGTGTACTTCTGGACGCCCGAAGGCAAGCGCTTCATCGATTTCAACAGCCAGTTGATGTGCGTGAACATCGGCCACGGCGATCCGAGGGTCGTCAACGCCATTCAGCGTCAAGCGGAGGCGTTGACATACGTGACACCGGCGATGGCGACCGAGCCTCGCGCGCGGCTCGGCGCGACGCTCGCCGCGCTGACGCCCGGCGACATCGACGTCTTCTTCTTCACCAACGGCGGTGCCGAGGCCAACGAGAACGCGTTCAAGATCGCGCGCGCGTATACGGGCCGGCAGAAGATTCTGGCTCGGTACCGCTCGTATCACGGCGGCACCGCCGCTGCGATTGCCGCCACCGGTGAACCGAGAAGCTGGAGTCAGCCGCCCTTCCCTGGGATGGTCCACGTGCTCGACCCGTATCACGGAATCGAGCGCGGGTGGGATTCGACCGAGAGCGCGCTGCGGTACCTAGACGAAGTGATCCAGCTCGAAGGGCCTCACACGATCGCCGCGTTCATCCTGGAGTCGGTAACCGGGACCAACGGCATCCTCATTCCACCAGACGGTTACATGCCGGGCGTGCGTGCGCTCTGCGACAAGTACGGCATTCTCATGATCGCCGACGAAGTGATGAGCGGGTTCGGTCGGACGGGCCGATGGTTTGCAATCGAGCACTGGGGCGTCCTCCCCGACATGATCACGATGGCGAAGGGATTGACGAGTGCGTACGTGCCGCTTGGTGCGGTGGGCATTCGCCAGACGATCGCCGACACCTTCAAGGACAAGCCGTTTCCGGGCGGGCTCACCTACAGCAGCCATCCGCTTGCCTGCGCAACGGCGCTGGCGACGCTCGCGGTCTACGAAGAAGACGACCTCATCGCGCGCGCCGCCCGCACCGGCACGCTGATGGCGGAGCTGCTCGCCGATCTCGCCGCGCGCCATCCGTCGGTTGGCGCCGTCCGATCGATCGGCCTCTTCGGCATCGTCGAACTGGTGAAGAACCGGACGACTCGCGCGCCGATGGCGCCGTTCAACGGCACGTCGCCCGAGATGACGGCGCTCGGCACGTTTTTTCGTCAGGAAGGGCTCTTCACGTTCGTCCGCTGGAACTACTTCTTCACGAATCCGCCGCTGTCGATCACCGAGGCGGAGTTGCGCGAAGGGTTTGCGATTATCGATCGCGGGCTCACGATTGCGGATCGCACGGTCGAGTAGAGTCGAGAAGACTCAGAGGATCGGAGGTTCGACATGCGTCAGTTCCTGCTTCGCGCGGCCGTGGCTGCTCTCATCATCGCCGCGGTGCCACTGACCGCGTGGCCCCAGATCACGACCGGCGTGATCCAGGGCGTGGTTCTCGACTCGTCCGGCGCGGTGGTGCCGGGCGTCAGTGTCGAGGCGGTGAACGCCGAGACCAACATTGCGCAAACGCAGACCACCGGCACCGATGGCCGCTTCGTGTTCCTCCAGCTGCGGCCAGGCCCATACAAGGTCACGTTCGCGTTGGCGGGATTTGCCACGGTCGTGCAAGACGCCATCGCGCTGACCGTCGGACAGACGGTGAACCTCTCGCCGCGCCTGACAGTGTCGAAGGTCACCGAGACGGTCACGGTCACTGGAACCCCGGTCGTCGAAACGACCCGCCCGGCGGTCGCGAGCACGCTCAATTCGCTGACGGTCGAGAACACGCCCATTCTCGGACGGAAGTTCGAGGACCTGCTGACGTTGACGCCAGGCGTCAGCGTGGTTCAAGGCGCTGATGGCGACGAGATCACCTTCGCCGGACAGCGCGGCGTCTTCAACAACATCAGCCTCGACGGAGGAGACTTCAACAACGGCTTCTTCGGCGAGCAGGTCGGCGGGCAGCGCGCCCCAGTCGACATCACGCTGGATGCGGTGAAGGAGTTCCAGGTCATCGCCAGCGGCGCACCGGCCGAGTTCGGCCGCACCGCGGGCGGCGTGGTGAACGTGATCACGAAGTCGGGCACGAACATCGCGCACGGCAGCGTGTTTCACTTTCAGCGCCTGGAATCGCTGACCGGGGAGTTGTCCGATGGCTCCACGCTCGAAGAGTTTCATCGCGAGCAGTTCGGGGGGACGGTCGGCGGACCGATCAAGAAAGACACGGCCTTCTTCTTCGGCGCGTTCGAGGGCATCACAGGAAACTTCCAGCGAGACAACCTCGGTCGCACCATCGGCACACCGTGCGCGGTATCAGCGCCGACGCTGGCGCAGAATGAAGCGCTCATCAACTCGTCCGCAGATTGCCAGCGGATCGCTCTCCTCAATTTCTTCCAGGCGCGTCTGAACCAAGACGAGTCGCAGCCGCTGCTGCATCCGATCCGAACCGCGGCGCTGCTCTTGAAGACCGACTGGAACCTGACACCAGCGAATCGGCTCGCCCTCTCCTATACGTTCAACCGTTCGCGCAAGGAGAACGAGACGTTCGATGTTGCCACCTACGGCAGCTCGGCGAACGGCATCGAAGGTGATCCGGCGCGCATCAATCTGCTGAACGGGAACTTCTTCACGACGCTCGCCGCGAACAAGCTGAACGAGCTCCATCTCACCTACTCGCGCGAGAGCCGGCCGCGCACCGCGAACCCCTCGAATCTCAAGGCGGATACCGGTATGGGGTTCGGGCCCAGCTTCCGGTTCGGAAACCCGTTCTTTCTCCAACCGGGCGTCGACGAACTGATCTGGCGCGTGCAGGCCAAGGACAACCTGTCGATCGTCCGGGGAACGCATACGCTGAAGGCGGGCGGCGAGTGGATGCACACGCTCAACGACCAGGTGTTCCGCGGCTTCTTTACGGGGCGCTATCTGTTCGACAGCGTCACCGGCTTCCTTCGCTACGCCTCGCCGGCCGCCGCCGGCGGATTTGGCCCGAACACGGTGGGTTGCTCGAACGGGTCGTACGTCACCGCGCCCGCGTCATGCCCCGCAGGCTCGACGACGACCGGCGGTCCGCTGCTCTTTTACCTGCAGGGTGCCGGACCGACGGGTCTGGCCACCGACGCCGCCGGCGCGTCATCGATCACCAACGACGAGTACTCGCTATTCGCGCAGGATCAATGGCAGATGGCGCCCACCGTCTCCGTTCAATTCGGTTTGCGGTGGGACGCTCAGCGCATGCCGGACACGGTCGATCCGACGACCACCGCGTTCGCTCCCTTCTTGAACAACCCGAAATTTCCGTCGGACGGCACCATCCCCAGCCAATGGAAGATGTTCCAGCCGCGCGGCGGTGTCACGTGGGACGTACGCGGGAACGGCCGGTCCGTGTTCAGGGCAAGCGCGGGGACCTACTTCGCGCGCCAGAACATGCTCAGTCAGGTGGGTTCGGTGACGACCAACGGCATTCAGCAGCGGACGCTGTTCGCCAGCACCGCCACTGGAGGAACGCCGACGTGGCCGGGAGTGATCACGCCCACGCCGATCGCCCCGGGTCAGTTTCCGCTGTTTACGGGGGTGCGCGTCTTCCATCGCGACTACGAAAACCCACGCACTTACTCGTACAACATCGGTTACGAGCAGGAGCTCGTCCCCGAGGTGGCTGCGTATGTCGACTACACCTACGCGCGCGGGCGCCAGCTCACACGCTTCATCAACTACAACCGCGCCGATGCCGGCAGCCCGTTCAGCCCGCAGCTCGATGAGGTGATGGTGACGACGAGCCTCGGCAGGTCGGACTACAACGGCGTGACGTTCGGCATCCGCAAGCGTTTCTCGCACCGCTACCAGCTCGAAGCGAACTACGTGCTCTCACGCGACAAAGACGACGACTCGAACGAGCGCGATCCGTTCACGGATCGGGCCTTCAAGTTCACGGACCTGTCGCTGGACTACGCCCTCTCGGATCGAGACATCAGGCACAAGGTCAACGCATTCGGCTATTTCGAACTGCCAGGGGCGCTCAAACTGGACGTGCGCGCGCAGGGACGGACCGCGCAGCCGCTTTCACCCAGCCCGCGCGTGCAGAACGGCATTGATCTCGGCCGAAACACGCTTCGCAAGGACAACGCGTACTTCAGCCTCGACTGGCGGGTCGGTCGCCCCTTCAAGCTCGGAGGCAGCGCCGAGATCAGCCCGACGCTGGAGATGTTCAACACGTTCAACAACGCCAACAACATCAATCCACTGTCGACCCCGGCGCTCTTCAACTTCGACGGCTTCCTGCGGACCGGAGTCGGCGATCCGCGTCAGGTGCAGCTGGCAGTCAAGGTCGCGTTCTAGATCGCGGGTGCGATCAATATGGGCTGGGCACCCTGCCAGAGCGTGAGACGGCCAAGCTCGCGCAGGTGCTCGGCCCCGGAGACAATCGTCAGAAAGTGATTGCCAGCCAGCTGGCCAGCCTTGCTCGCGAAGTTGGTGTGGCCGTACGGGATCAGAATCTCCGTCTCGCTCACGCCGCCCGGGTACAGCAGGATCTGACCGGGAAGCGGATAGCTCGTCGCGTTCTCCGCCGGCACACCCACTTCGAGATCGCCGAGCGGCACCCACGTCGACTCTCCACTCCAGCGCACGTGCAGGAGCTGCTCTTTCAACGGCAGCAGCTTCTGAAACGCCGCGACCGTCCGCGGCGCAACCGACTCATATCGAGCGATCAGCGTGAACGGCCCCGCTGTGATCACGACGTCAGACATTCGCGCTCCGATCTTCATCGGTGGGACGGACGAGTCGGCCGCCATCCGTGGCGATGATCTGTCCGTCCATGAACAACGTCTCGCCGCGGCGAATCGTTCGCCGCACGCGGCCGCGAAACGACTCGCCGAGATACGGACTCAGCGCGTGCCGCTGCTGAAGATCCGCGGCGCGCAACGTCCAGCGCTCGTCGCGATCGACCAGCGTGAGATCGGCATCGTGCCCAACCTCGATCGATCCCTTGCGCGCAATCCTGAACCGGCGCGCGGGTTCGCCGGCCACTAGTGATGCCACGCGCTCGAGGGGCAGCCCTCGCTCATGACAACCGCGATCAAGAAGCACGGACAGCGTCGACTGCACCCCGGCGATACCACCCCACGCGGCGATGAAGTCACCGGACTTCATCGCTGGCGGCGCGGGTGAATGATCGGAGGCGACGATGTCGACGTGGCCGCCGAGGAGTTCAGCCCACAGCCCTGCGTAGTCCTCACCGCTTCGCAGCGGTGGCGCGCACTTCGCGACCGCTCCCAGCCGCTCGACATCGTCCTCGGTGAAAGAGAGGTAGTGCGGGCACGTCTCGATCGTCACGTCGACACCGTGCGCTCGCGCCGCAGCGGCCAGCGCCACGCCGCGTCCCGAGCTCACGTGCACGATGTGCAGGCGAGCGTGGGCCTCGGCCGCCAGCAAGAGTGCGCGCTGAATGGCCTCGAGCTCAGCGATCACCGGTCGTGAATCGAGAAACGCACGAACGGTGCGGGCGGCCATCCGTTCGGCGAGCCCACGCGTCAGTTCCTCGCTCTCAGCGTGGACCGCGACCGGGAGGTTCAACCGCGCTGCCTCACGAAGACCATCGAGCAGCGTCACATCGTCGGCCCGCGGAAACTCCGGCAGCCCCGAATTCGACATGAACGCCTTGAACCCGACCACGCCGCGCGCTGCCATCTCGGCCATCTCGCCGACCGATCCGGGAACCAGGCCGCCCCATAAGCCGAAATCAGTAATCGACGACGCCTCGAGGGCTTTTCTCTTGAGATCGAACGCGTTGGCGTTCACGGTGCACGGGGTCGAGTTGAGCGGCATGTCGAAGAAGACGGTGCCGCCGCCTGCGGCGAGTGCACGACTTCCGGTGGCAGCGCCCTCCCAGTCGGTCCGACCCGGCTCGTTGAAGTGCAGATGCACATCGATCAGCCCGGGAAGTACGAACAGTCCGCGCGCGTCGATCTCGTCTCTGCCGGCCGGCAGATCGCGACCGACCGCAGCGATGCAGCCGCCCTCAATCGCCACGTCGGCGGGCGTCACCCCGTCCGGACCGGCGACGAATCCGTTGCGGACGACCGCGTCTACCACGATCGACTCCGCGCAAGCAGCGTCAGCCATGACTCGCCGGCGTCAAGCGCCGCAGCCACGTCCTCTTCCCGCACATCCTCATCGGGATGATGGCTGATGCCGCCGGGGCTTCGGATGAACAGCATCGCCGCGGGCACGCAGCGGGCCATCACCATCGCATCGTGTCCGGCCCCGCTCGCCATGTGGACGACGGGCGCGCCGCTGCTCTCGATCGCCTGCGCCATCAGTGCCGTCAGAGTGCCGTCCATTGCTACGGACTTCTGATCGAGTCGCGACTCGCACTGTAGGTCGATGCCACGGCGTCCGGCAATCTGGCGCGCTCGATCGACGAGCGCACTGACAGCCGCGGTGCGGATCGCATCATTCGCGTGTCGGACGTCGAGGCTGGCCTCACAGGTACCAGCGATCGCATTCGTGACACCGGGGCGCGCGTTGATGCGGCCAACAGTGGCAACGAGATCTTTCGTATCGGCAGCCATCGCCTCCGCCGCGACGATCCATTCAGCCGCACACGCCAACGCATCACGTCGCATCGCCATCGGCGTCGTCCCGGCATGATTGGCGGCGCCTCTGAATGTGAGCAGGAGACGGCTCTGGCCGACGATCGTGTCGACGACGGCGAGGGAGCGGCCGAGTCGATCGAGCACAGGACCCTGCTCGATGTGGAACTCGAGGTAACCGACGCAGCCGTTCGCATCCTGCAGACTCACACCATCGATGCCGGATGGGTCGAGGCCGTAGTCGCGGATCACATCCGCGACGGATCGGCCCTCGGCATCTCGGCGATCGAGCAGCTCGCGATCGAGTGTGCCGATGAGCGCGCGGCTGCCGATGAATGGCACGCCGAATCGCACCCCTTCTTCGTCCGAGAAACCGACGACCTCGATGCCAAATGGGAGTCGCTTGCCTCCGAGGAGGTCGACCAGCGTAATGGCGATGACGACGCCAAGCACGCCATCGAAGGGTCCCGCATCGACGACGGTATCAAGGTGGGAACCGATCAAGAGTCGTGGGCACCCAGCAGTCGCGCCCGGGTAGAGGCCGCGAAGGTTACCGGCATGATCGATATAGGTGTCCATGCCGGCGTGTCGCATCCACGCTTCGAGCCGCGCGTGCACGTCGCGCATCGGCGACGAGAGAAACGTGCGCGTCGTGGTGCCGCGAACCTCGGAGCACGCAGCAAGCTCGCGGCACCAGCGGATGGCTTCGACCGCCTGCGTCGCGCCCACTACGATCCTCGATAGACGCTGTATCCGTGCGGCGACAGGAGCAGTGGCACGTGATAGGTGCCCGTCGCATCGGCCAGGCCCACGCGCACGACGATGTCGTCGAGGAACAGAGGCTCGGCGAGGTCGGACGCGTGCAGTCGCAGGTACTCGCCGACGCGGAAGGTCAATTCATAGACGCCGACATCGAGACGGTCGCCGGCGAGCAGCGGTGCGTCCGTACGACCGTCTGCGTTCGTGATCGTGCTCGTCAGCAGGCGACGCTGACCTGCCCGAACAGCAGTGAGTTCGATCGCTACGCCCGCGGCCGGCCGGCCGCGCGCGATGTCGAGGACGTGCGTCGATAGGCGCGCCATTCCTATCTCGTGAGCGTGAGGCCAAGGCAGCCGTACGGAGGGCGCGCATCGGTGTAGACGCCGAGCTCGCCGCCGCGCTCGGCAATCGTATCCCACGTGCGATTGTTGGCTTCCAGCCGTATTTGCGCGATCGTCGGATTCTCGTCGAGCATCCGCACGCCGATCCGGTGAATCAGCTGCTGGATGCTGCCCGACTCGAATGACTCGAAGACCTCGTGGACCGTCTTCCGGGCGCGAGCCACGGTCATGCCACCATTGAACGCCATCGCCGGTTCCGTATAGCTCCACTCGAGATCGAGCCACATGTGGAGCGGTCGGTCCATCAGGTCGGGCAGCGTCGTGTACTGGTCGCGGACGAACCCGAAGAATGCGCTTCCTCCAAGCCGCAGCAGCTTGAAGCCGCGCAGACCCGACACGGCTTCAACCATGGTGTTGCGCTGCAGCTCCGCGCGAGCGGTCGCGCGCTCCGGTCCGGCGGGTGCAAACGACGACTGTCCGTCCGGCAGCGACGCAAAAGGGATCTCTGATGCTGAGACCTGTAGACCCTCGACCTGCGGATACGTCTCGAGAAACTTCTCACCGAGAAAACGGCAGTAGCTCTCCAGATCGCTCGCCTCGAAATTCATCGTCTCGCGTTGAATGAAGTTCTTCATCGAGTCGGTGGCGATCAGGCCGGTGTTGTCGCCGGTGGTGTAGGTGGGCCAGAACGCATCGCCGTAGATCAGCATCAGCACGTTGGCACTGAAGACGGGGCTCTGTCCAGCCGGGGTCTTGCGGTCGCGGCGCAAGCGATAGACGCTCACGTCGCCCTTGCCGTAGTAGTTGCGTTTCCCACCGCTGGCAAACTGTTCCACGCCGTCTCCCTCTATGAGGTTACCGTTTCCTTCAGGCGGAACGCCGCGATACGCGACACCTGACGCAGGGCTTCGGCCCATTCGGTCTCCACGGCCTCGGTCACACGCGTCGCAAGCGCGGCCAGCACATCGTGTTTCGTGCTGCCTCTGACAGCGAACACAAACGGGAACCCAAACTTTTCGCGGTACTCAGCGTTGAGTCGCTGGAGTCGGCTGAACTCATCGCCCGTCAGGCTGTCGAGCCCGGCACCGGCCTGTTCGCTTGTGGACGCGTCGCTCATGCGCAGCCGCGTGCCCAGGTCGGGATGCGCACGAAGCAACGACAGCTTCTCGTCAGGCGTGGCGGCCAACATCGCCGTGACCATCGCGCGATGCAGCTCATCGATCGAGGCAAACGGCCGGCGTTCCCACGCACGTTCGGCGACCCATGGCGAGTGCTCGAAGATCGAGCCGAGGGCTGCCACGAACTGCGAGCGATCGCAGGTGTTCAGGTGGTTGAGCGCGATCGGAGTGGATGTCGTCACGGGTGACATGCGGATCGTAACGCGAAGGACGCTTCAGAACGACGTCCCAGCAGTCACGTAGAATCGCGCGTCGCCTCGGCTCACTGGGCCGAGACTCTTGAGTGGCACGCCGACACCGGTGCGCACTCGAAGGGGAACAAGCGAAAACAACTCGACATCGCTCGACAACTCGGCGCCCGTTGAAAGCAGTTGCGGGGCTCCAAGTCGATCGGCGCGGCTCGCGGCACCGACGCTATCTACGAAGAACGATCCAGAGAGATTGCGCAGATACAGCGGAACGGCCCCGAGACCACGGCTGACCCGAGCGACCGGCAGGCGTAGTTCAGCCCGCGCGCTCCATAACGCGCTCGCGGCCACGAACCCTGCCGGATAGCCGCGCACTTCGTAGTTCGTGCCGCCGCCTTCAACGATCGCCGCCGTTTCGAGTCCTCCGGCTGTCAACCGGCTGGCCGCCGGCCCGCGCTGTTCGGCCACTCGCACGGTCGCCGCCAAGAGCGGTCTTCCCGCCGTCGTCCACGATGGAAACGATTGGTATGCGGATGATGCGACTTCCCAGCCCGAGCGCCACCGATCGCCGGACGGAGCCTTCAAATAGTCGGCGACTGCCGACATGCGCACGCCATCCTGGGTTGAGATCGAACGCACGCCCGCTGACGTATGCCCGACGCCCAGTCCCACTCCTCCGCCGATGAGTGCCGGAAGTTGTTCGATGGGATCGGCCTCGGACAACGCGGACGCGTCGCCTGCGTTTTCACGGTGACGATCTTCGATCTGGAGGCTCGCGCTGAAGAGGGTTCTTCGCCGCCACGAGTTCCACGGCACGGCGACGCCAAAGGCGGCGGAGCGTTTGCGTTCGAGGCGGAGCAACTCACCGCTTTCGGTCTCGACCAGCTGCTCCAGTCGCCAGGAAGACGAGACCTGGCCAAAGAACTGCGCGCGCGGAAAGCGTTGATACAGGTACGCCGCTGATGCGATCGTCCTGCCTCCAGGGCCGATTGCCGCACCTCCCTGCCATTGGTGACGGCCAATCACATCCACGCCGAATGTCGCAGCGCCCGCGAAGGCACCAAGACGCTCGACAGCCTCGAACACAGGGGTCCAGCCGGTTGGGATCATGTCGCGAAGCGGCGAGTACTGTTTCGGCGACGTCGCATCACTCAGAAGCGGAAGGCCAGCGGCACTGGCACGGAGCGCATATTCGGCAGTGGGCGCAGGAGCCTCGACCCAGGCGGCTCGATCGATCGCGAAGCGCTCGAGATGACGACCATCCGCGTGCGTGACCGTAGCGACAATCGTCGTGCTGCCCGAATCAGCCGACCGGCTCACGTCACGCGAGTTCTGCGGAACGATTGTGATGTCGTCAAATCCGGTTGGCACTCGAGCGGCCAGATACACACGTGCGCTCGCATCACCGGCAAGTTCCAGACCGTACAGTTCACGCAGACCCGTCCGCTCGGAGGTGAAGAACAATCGATACGTTCCGGCCTGAGCGCTCGCGTCCCATTCGGGCACACCTTCGAGAGCCCGATCCTGCGTCGGCGACTGAAGCAGGCGTCCGTCCGCAGAGAGTAAGACGAGATCGAATGAGACGCCGCGCGTGAGACGCACGGCAGCGAGCCGAGTGCCGTCGGGTGACCAGCGCGCCGGTCCCCAAGCGATGTCGCCCGAGTACTCAGTGAGCGGCGCGACTGTCCCCGACGTCGCATCGACAGTGACAAGCCGGCTTCGCTCGTGATCGTACTGCACCGCGACGATCGATCGCCCCGACGGGTGCATGTCGGGCGACGTGAGGCGCGCCGATCGCGTGAGTCGCGTCATCCTGCCGGATTCGATCTCGACCCGGAACAGATCAGCGAAGACGCGCGCATTGTCGATGAGCGTGAGCTGCGACAGAACAATCGACCGGCCGTCGGGCGTCCATGTCAGAGCATGCGCGCTGTTGACGCGCGCGACGCGCCGCGCGTGGCACTCCTTCAGATCGCCGACGTAGAGACCAGGCGGCTGCCGGCCCTGATCGTTCGAGAGAAACGCGATTCGTCGTCCGTCAGGTGACACGCGTGGAAACGACGTGTTGTGGGCGACGTCGCACACACGCGTGGTGACAGCGAGACCAGGGGCTTCAGTGCGCAACCGATCCAGCAGTCGCGTGGTCGCGTCTCGCTCACTGGCGATCCAGGCATTCCACTCCTGCGACAGGTTCCGTCCGCCGAACAACTCGCCCGCACCTGCTCCACGCGACACGATCGTGGCGATCGAACCGGCTCGTTGCGCCATCCACCTCGGGATGGTGTCGATCCCGTAGCGCTCGGCGAGGTGATCGAGGAAGAGACTGCCGAACACGTAGTGGCGATCGAGCGGCCAGGCGCCGGGATCAAATTCCGCGTCGTCCAGATGTGGGCCCTTCGTCTCGAGCAGCCACGCGCGTAGTGTCTCTGGAAACTGGGCGCTACGAACGCGGCCGCCGTCGGTGAGCCTGGACTCGTAGAAGGTCGCCAGGCCTTCTATCAGGTAGCTTCCATCGAACAGGTGTGGAAACGTCAATCCGCCGCGGCCAAACACGCTTCGCAGGACGTGCCAGCCCGCCCTCGCCTCGTCCAGATGGAAGATGTGTGCGAGCTCGTGGGTGACGAGCAGATCGATCGGATTGTCGGTGTAGAAGAGATCGCCTTCGACCGGCGTGTGGGCGAACGCGACGATGCGGTTCGTCGGAATCGGCGTGGCCGAGCCGTTGAAGATGTCCCCTTGATCGACGATGACCAGCCGGATCTTGCCGCGAGGTGTCGGCCCGTATGCGCGTGCCAGCCGCGCGTGCGCCGCCTCGGCCCGCGCCGCCGCGCTCCGCGCGTAGTCGTCGAGCCCGGCCTCGAAGGTCAGGATGAAATGCGCCGTCTCAAAGGTACGGTAGCGAGCAGACGGAACCTGGGCGTTCGCGCCGGTCGCGATCAGTAAGGAGACGAGGCCGCAGAGGAGGATAGGATAAAATCCTCGTCCCTGAGTCCACATCACACGGAGAGAGACAGTAATGGGGAAAGCCCTAGACGGCATTCGAGTCCTGGACATGACGCACGTGCAGTCAGGACCGACGTGCACACAGATTCTGGCGTGGTTCGGCGCCGACGTCATCAAGGTTGAACGGCCGGGTGAAGGCGATCCCACCCGCGGCCAGCTTCGCGACATTCCGGGCGTCGACAGCCTGTATTTCACGATGCTGAATGGGAACAAGCGCGCCATCACGTTGAATCCCAAGACCCAAGCCGGCAATAGGATCTTTGCGAAGCTTATCGAACAGTGCGATGTGATGGTCGAGAACTTCGCGCCCGGAGCCATTGATCGCATGGGTTTTCCGTGGGAGAAAATCCAGCAAATCAATCCGCGTATGATCTACGCCTCGGTGAAAGGATTCGGGCCCGGTCCGTTCGAGGACTGCAAGGTCTATGAAAACGTCGCGCAGTGCACGGGCGGTGCGGCATCCACGACGGGCGAGATCGACCGTGTCCCACTCGTCACCGGCGCACAGATCGGCGATTCCGGTACCGGCATCCACCTGGTTGCCGGAATCCTGGCCGCCCTCCTCCAGCGTGAGAAGAGCGGTCGCGGCCAGCGGGTCACCTGCGCCATGCAGGATGCCGTCCTGAACCTCTGTCGTGTGAAGCTGCGCGATCAGCAGCGACTCGCACACGGCCCGCTCAAGGAGTATCCGCAATACCCCAACGGAACATTCGGCGAGGCCGTCCCGCGCGCCGGCAACGCCTCGGGCGGAGGCCACCCTGGCTGGATCGTCAAGTGCAAAGGCTGGGAGACCGATCCGGACGCGTACATCTATGTCATCGCCCAGGCGCAGGCATTCCCGACACTGGCCAAAGTCATTGGCCATGCCGATTGGCTCGACGATCCGAACTTCAACACACCGGATGCGCGTCTTCCGAGGCTGTCTCACGTGTTCGCTGAAATCGAGAAGTGGACGATGACGATGAGCAAGATGGAGGTGATGGCGACGCTCAACCCGTTGAACGTTCCGTGCGGACCGATTCTCTCGATGAAGGAGCTCGCCGCGGAGCCCTCGCTTCGCCAGACCGGGACCGTCGTCGAAGTCGACCATCCCAAGCGCGGGAAGTATCTGACCGTCGGCAACCCGATCAAGCTGTCGGACTCGCCGACCGAAGTGTGCCGCTCGCCGTTGTACGGAGAACACACCGAGGAAGTGCTCCGCACACTCGTGGGCCTGAGCGACGAGGATATCCAGGCGGCGCGTCAACAGGGTGCGATCTGAGGCGTCATGGCTTACAACGTACTCATCCTCGGCGCCTCGTACGGATCGCTGTTCGGGACGAAGCTGTTGATGGCCGGCCATCGCGTGTCGATGGTCTGCACCAGGCCCACGGCCGACTTGATCAATCGTGAGGGAACGATCGTCCGGTTCCCAATCAAAGGCCGTCCGGCGCCGCTCGACATTGCATCGAAGAAGCTGCCGGGAGTCTTGTCCGCAGCGACACCAGATGCCGTTGATCCAGGCACGTTCGATCTGATCGTGCTCGGTATGCAGGAAGCGCAGTACGGCGCGAGCGGAGTGCGGGAGCTGATGGCCCGAGTGGCACGATCCCGCAAGCCCTGTCTCGCCATCATGAACATGCCGCCGTTGCCGTACCTCACGCGCATACCCGGACTCTCGACCGCCACGCTCGAGGTCTGCTACGCCGATCCAGGCGTATGGAAGGACTTCGATCCGGCGCTCGTGACGCTGGCCAGCCCCGATCCACAGGCCTTCCGTCCGCCGGATCAGCCGAAGAACGTGCTCCACGTGGGATTGCCGACCAACTTCAAAGCGGCGCGTTTCGAGGGATCGGAAGCGACGACGCTGCTTCGCACCCTCGAGTCCGACATCGAAGCGGCGCGATTCGATCCAGGCGACGGCGCCATCGAAGTCCCCGTGAAGCTCAAGGTTCACGACTCGGTGTTCGTGCCGTTAGCGAAGTGGCCGATGCTGATCACCGGCAACTATCGTTGCATTCGGCGCGACGAGATGATTCCGATCAGGGATGCCGTCCACGGGAACGTCGACACGTCGCGCGGCGTCTACGACTGGGCTTCCAAGCTCTGTCACTCGCTCGGTGCCGACGATGAGGACCTCGTGCCGTTCGAGAAGTACGCGAAGGCGGCGGAGGGGCTTGGCAAACCCTCGTCTGCGGCGCGCGCGCTTTTCGGCGGAGCGGAGCACATCGAGCGTGTCGATTGCCTGGTGCGACGCATCGCCCGCCAGCAAGGACTTCAATCCGACACGCTGGACGAGATCGTTACGCTCGTGGACGAGCGCCTCGCACGGAATCGTTCAGCCCAACGAGTCGGGTCGTAGACGTCACTCGCCTTCGCTTGGCGACACGATGTAGAGCACCGGTCCGATCGAATCTCTCGTCGCCTCGGCGGATCGAAAGCGGCGCTTGGCGAGTCCGGCATCGCTGAGACGCGTCTCGAACCGCGGCTCTCGCTGCGCAGACCACAACGCGACGAA
>Ga0075423_10002032_pt1 | contig 18172 bp, 18 predicted proteins | sample SoiMethybrSBSTD2_FD_80114 | JGI IMG/M metagenome (GOLD analysis project Ga0075423, IMG submission 80114) | Bulk soil microbial communities from a Populus tree surrounding site in Tennessee, USA - Soil MetaG P. TD hybrid SBSTD2 | ecosystem: Environmental > Terrestrial > Soil > Tree plantation...
GGGGGGCGCGGGGGGTACGGTGGGTAAAGGGGGCAAGGGGGCCTGTGCGGGCGGCGGCGGGCGCGGGAGGAGCGGACGCGCTCGTCTGGTACATGCTGTGGGATGACAGGGCGGCGGCCGCGCGCTTTGCGCAGGGACTCGGGCGCGCGTGGGCGAAACGCCGGTCCGGGGGCGCGCCGGCTCGACGCTCGGAGATCAAGCAGCTGCTCGTCAGTGCCGTACACGTCGTACGGCTGGTGGACGCCCCTGTCGGTTGGGCGGGCTGGAAACGGGTGCCGCTGATTCGGGTCACCCGCGTCGCGCGCTGATCCCCCCACTTGGATTCCGGCAACTCGCTAAGTAGTTTCGTAGGCTTATGTTTACGGCCCTCTCCGAACGGTTGACCGCCGCTCTGCAGCGGCTCACCGGTCGGGGCGTGCTCTCGGAGCAGGACGTGACCGAGGCGCTGCGCGAGATCCGGCGTCACTTGCTCGAGGCGGACGTCAGCTTCGAGGTCACACAAGGCTTCGTCGAGCGGGTGCGCGAGCGTGCCATCGGGGCGATCGCCGTGAAGACGGTGAGCCCCGGCCAGCAGGTCGTGAAGCTCGTGCACGACGAGATCGCGGCGCTCTTGGGGGGCACGAAGCGGGGACTCGACTTCGCCTCTGTCGGGCCCACCGTGATCCTGTTGGTCGGGCTGCAGGGCTCGGGCAAGACTACCACCGCGGCGAAGCTGGCGCGGCGGCTGAAGCTCGAGCAGAAGGCGCCGGGACTGGTGGCGGCGGACCTCGCGCGCCCCGCGGCCCGCGAGCAGTTGGAGCAGCTGGGCGCGCAAGTCGGCGTGCCGGTCTTCCCAGGGGAGCGGGGAGCGGGGAGCGGTACCGTCCTCGAATGGGTCCAGCGGGCGGTGCGCGAGGCGGAGAAGGCGCGTTGCCGCACCGTCATCGTCGATACCGCCGGCCGGCTGCAGATCGACGCGGAGCTGATGGACGAGCTCAAGGCGCTGCGTGCGGCGACGAGCCCGCGCGAGGTGCTGCTCGTGGCGGACGGGATGACGGGGCAGGACGCCGTGCGGATCGCACGTGGCTTTCAGGAGGGCGTCGGGCTGACCGGCGCGATCCTCACCAAGCTCGACGGCGATGCACGGGGGGGGGCGGCGCTCTCGATTCACGGCGTGACCGGCGTGCCGATCAAGTACATCGGCGTCGGGGAGAAGCCGGAGGCGCTCGAGCCGTTCAACCCCGCGCAGGTGGCGGGGCGGATCCTCGGCCAGGGGGACGTGGTGGCGTTGGTCGAGAAGGCGGCCGCCACCATGGACGCCGAGGCCGCGCAGCGTCTCGAGCGCAAAGCCCGCTCCAAGCGCGGGATGGATCTGGCGGACTTTCTCGTCGCGCTGAAGCAAATGCAGGCGATGGGACCGATCAAACAGGTGCTCGGCCTCTTGCCGGGAGTGAACGCCCAGGCGCTGAAGGCGGTCAACGCCGATGACCGGCGCCTGAAGCACGTCGAGGCGATCGTGCTGTCCATGACGCCCGACGAGCGGGCCGATCCCTCGATCCTCACGGGATCGCGGCGGCTGCGGATCGCGAAGGGCGCAGGGCGCACCGTACCGGAAGTCAACCGGCTGCTGGAGCAGTTCCAGCAGATGCGGAAGCTTTTGAAAAGGACGTAGGCACGCTATGGCAACTCGCATTCGACTGCGGCGCGTGGGGCGGAAGGGGCAGAGCTTTTTCCGGATCGTCGTCGCGGATTCGCGCTCGCCCCGTGACGGGCGATTCGTCGTGACCTTGGGCCACTACAACCCGCGTACCAATCCGGCCGACATCAACGTCGATGCGGAGCAGGCGCGCGCCTGGCTCGACAAAGGGGCGCTCCCGACCGACACGGTCCGCTCGCTATTGAAGAAGGCGGGAGTGCTGGGCAAACGGCCCGCTTAGTCGGGCGCGTGCGCAAGCCGCACGGGCAGCAGGGGGAGGTCGCGGTGTTCCCCCTCGTGGAAAATCCCGGTGCGGTGTTCACGCCGAAGGCCCGGCTGCTGGTCGTGAACGAAGAGCGTCAGGTCGTGGCGGGACCGCTGATCGTGGCGCGGCGGCGCGCGTACCACCGCGAGTGGTTGCTCTCGTTCATCGGGGTGAAGTCGCGCGCGGTGGTCGAGACGTGGCGGGACCACTTCGTCGCCGTGGAAGAGACCGATGCTGACCATTAACGTCGTGACGCTCTTCCCCGAGATGTTCGCAGCGTCGCTGCGGGTCAGTATCCTGGGACGCGCGGCGGAGCAGGGGCTGGTGCGCTACCGCGTGGTGCAGCTGCGTGAATACACGCACGATCGGCACAAGACGGTGGACGACTCCCCGTACGGCGGCGGCGCCGGGATGGTGCTCAAGCCCGAGCCGTTCTTCGAAGCGGTCGAGGATCTCCGGACCGGCCCGCCCATCGTGCTGCTGTCGGCACGCGGCCGGCCGTTCACCCACCGCGACGCCGTGCGGTTCGCCGTGGGCCAGCAGCTCACCTTGCTGTGTGGGCACTACAAGGACGTGGACCAGCGGGTGGCGGACGGGCTCGGTGCCGAGGAGTTGTCGGTGGGGGATTTCGTGCTGTCGGGCGGCGAGCCGGCGGCGCTGTGTGTGCTGGATGCGGTGGTCCGGCTGCTTCCCGGCGCGCTCGGGGACCACGAGTCCGCGGCGACGGATTCGCATTACGACGGGGTCCTGTCGCCGCCCAGCTATACGCGGCCACCGAGCTATCGCGGAATGGATGTGCCGGCGGTATTGTTGAGCGGAGACCACGAGCAAATCGCGCGCTGGCGCCAGGCCGAGGCCGAGCGCTTGACGCGCGAGCGGCGACCCGATCTATGGACCAAACGGGACGACTCAGCGGACGGCTAGAGGGATACAGTCATGCATAGACTACGGGCGGTCGAGCGCGAGGGTCTCAAGACCAACATCCCGGCGTTCGATCCAGGCGACACCGTCCGCGTGATGGTGCGGGTACGCGAGGGCGACAAGGAGCGACTGCAGGCATTCGAGGGCGTCTGCATCGGCCGCCGCGGTGCCGGGATCAACGCGACCTTCACCGTTCGCAAGATCTCGGCGGGCGTCGGCGTCGAGCGCATCTTCCCGCTGCACGCGCCGTCGATCGCGGAGATCGAGCTGGTACGCAAGGGCCGCGTGCGGCGCGCCAAGCTCTATTTCCTGCGTCGGCTCGCCGGCAAGGCGGCGCGGATCCGCGAGAAACGGGGCATCACCGTCCCCGAGACGGCGGAGAAGCAAGAGGCGTGAGCGGCCACCGCCCCACGCTCGAGCGCGAGATGGCGTTCTGGCGAGCGGGGGGCGGAGTCGTCGCCGGTGTCGACGAAGCCGGCCGCGGTCCCCTGGCGGGTCCAGTGGTGGCCGCGGCCGTCGTGTTTCCTCCCCACTGCAAATTCATCCGCGGCCTGCGCGACTCGAAGCTGTTGCCGCCCGCGAAGCGCGCCCGGCTCGCCCTGGTGGTGCGGGCCCGCGCGCTGGCCATCGGCGTGGGCGCCGCGAGCGTGCGCGAGATCGACCGCCTGAATATCCGGCGGGCGAGCATCCTCGCCATGGACCGCGCGCTGGCCCGACTCGGCGTGACGCCGGACCTCGTCCTGGTCGACGGCCTGCCGTGTCCCGAGCTGGGCCGCGCGCATGAGGCGATCGTGGACGGCGACGCGTCCTGCCACTCCATCGCCGCCGCATCGGTGATCGCGAAAACCGTACGCGATCGCCTGATGGAGCTGCTGGCCACGCGCCATCCCTCCTACGCCTGGGCGAGCAACAAGGGCTACGGCACCCCCGACCACCTCGCCGCCCTCGCGGCGTTCGGCTTCACGTGCCATCACCGCAAGAGCTTCGCGCCGGTGGTGCAGCTCGAACTGATTGGACGGTAGCAGACGGTAGAAGACGGTAGAGGATGCTCACCTCTACCGCCCTTTACCGCCCTCTTCCGCCCTTTTCAGCCCCTTCCGGAATTCCGCCAAGGGCCGGGTATTCAGAATGTCCGACGCCTCGAGCCCCGCCCGCCGCGCCAGGTACACCGCGTACTTCATGAACGGCAGGTTCCCGGGCTGGTGGCTGTCCGTCGAGAGCACGAACCGGACACCGTGCTGCTTGGCCGCCGCCGCCAACGTGTCGGGAAGGTCCATGCGCTCGGGGTGGCCGTTCAGCTCGAGCAGGCAGCCCGTCGCCGCGCAGGTGCGACACAGCGCCTCGAAGTCGAAGGCGTAGGGCTCGCGCTTGCCGACGCGACGTCCCGTCGGGTGTCCGATCGCATCCACCCACCGGTGCTGCGCGGCGCCCACCAGGCGCTTCGTCAGCTCTTTCTCGCTCTGCGTGATGCCGTAGTGGATCGTGGCGACGACATAATCCGCTTCGGCCAACACATCGTCCGGGAGGTCGAGCTTCCCGTTCTCGAGGATGTCGAGCTCGACGCTCTTGAGGATCGTGAAGCCGCGGCTGGTGGCGTTCCAGGCGTCGATCGCCTGCCACTGCGCCCGCAGCCGCTTCGCGTCGAGCCCGAGCGCCATCGTCACTCGCTTCGAATGGTCGGTGATGGCGATGTATTGATAGCCCAGACTGCGCGCCGCCTGGGCCATGTCCTCGATCGTTCCCTTGCCGTCGGTGGCGCTCGTATGCATCTGCAGGTCGCCGCGGATGTCTTTCACCTCCACGAGGTGGGGGAGCCGGTGCTCACGGGCCAGCGCGATCTCGCCGCGCGCTTCGCGCAGCTCGGGTGGAATCCAGTCGAGGCCGAGCTTCGCATACACCTCGGCCTCGGTCTTCCCGGCGACACGCCGTGTGCCCTTGAACAGGCCGTACTCGTTGAGCTTGTAGCTCTGCTCCTGGGCGATCTTGCGGAGCTCGATATTGTGGGCCTTGGAGCCCGTGAAGTACAAGAGTGCCGCGCCGTACGCGTCGGGCTCCACGGCCCGCAGGTCCACTTGGAGCCCGCCGCGCAGCTTCACCGTGGCGCGCGTCTCGCCCTTCGAGATGACCTCCGCCACCTCGCCGTACGCGATGAACCGGTCCATCGCCGCGGCGCTGTCCCGCCCCTCCGCCGCCAGGACGATGTCCAGGTCCCCGATCGTCTCACGCCGCCGGCGGTAGCTCCCCGCCACCTCCAGCTGCCCGATCCCACCACCGGCCTCCAGATAGGCGACCACCGCCGTGGCCTGGGTCTCGGCTTCGTTGAGGAGCATGCGCCGCTCCCCCACCTGGGCCTGGCCCAGCCCCGCGCGCATTTTCTCCTCCATCTTCGGCCCGAAGCCTTTGAGCTTCTGGATCCTGCCCTTGTCGAGCGCCGCCGCGAGGTCGGCCGCCGATTTCACCTTGAGCTTTTTGTAGAGCAGCTTCACGCGCTTGGGCCCGAGGCCGGGGATGCGCAGCAGGTCCAGCAGCCCAGCCGGCAGCTTGCTCGCGAGCTGCTTCTGGAGCGGCAGCTCACCGGTGGTGACGATCGCCGTGATCTTCTCGGCGAGGTCGTCGCCGATGCCGGGGATGTCAGTCAGGGCCTTGGTCCCCGCGCGCACCAGGTCGGCGAGCGGCTCGGCGTAATCCCGAATGGTGCGGGCGGCATTGCGGTAGGCGCGCACCCGGAAGGGATTGGCGTCCTGGATCTCGAGCAGGTCGGCCACTTCGTCGAACAGCCGGGCGATGTCGGGATTCTGCATCGGTACAAAGATGCCGGCTCCGTGATGGGGCGGCAGGGGCGCCCCTTGCCGCCTTTGTCTTCGGGTGCTAATTCAACCGCGCCCTGATGTTGAACCACCTCCCCGGAGGTCCTCGGTCATGACGTGCGGAACCCGCTTGCTGGCGCGCCTCTCCACGCTCGTGGTCGGCGCGGGACTCGTGCTGTTCGCCTCGCCCGCACCACTCGGCGCCCAAGGCCAAGCCACGACCGGCATCATTCGCGGTGTGGTCACCGACCCCAACGGCGGGCCCGTCGCCAACGCGACAGTCATCCTGCATGAGGGGCAGACCAACTTCACGCGCACCCTTACCACGGACGCAGCCGGCAACTTCACCGGCACCTTGCTCCCGCTGGGCACCTACGACGTGACCGCGCGCGCGGTCGGTTATGCCGAAGTGAAGCGGACCGGAATCACGCTGGGAGTGGGCGAGACCAGAGAGGTACGCCTCCCTCTGGCCGCGGTCACGCTCGCCGCGGTCACGGTTGAAGCGACCAAGCCGGTAGTGGACGTGACCAAGCCGGAGGCCTCGACCGCGCTGGCGGCGGCCGTGGTGTCGGGCCTGCCCAACAACGGGCGCAATTTCATCAATCTCACGTTGCTCACTCCGAACGTCGCAACCGTGCAGGGTCCCGATGGCGACGAGCTCACCGTGGCGGGCCAGCGGGGCATCCACAACAACGTCTCGGTGGACGGAGCGGACTTCAACAATCCGTTCTTCGGGGAGCAGCGCGGTGGGCAGCGGCCGCCGTTCACCTTCAACCTCGATGCGGTGCAGGAGCTGGTGGTGGTGGCGGGCGGGGCCAACGCCGAGTTCGGGCGTTCGTCCGGCGGTTTCGTGAACGTGATCACCAAGTCCGGCACCAACGAAGTCAAGGGTTCACTGCACTACTTCGGCAAGTATGACTGGCTCTCCGCCGATCTTGCGCACGGTGCGCAGACGCTGGCCCCGGACTTTCGCCAGCACCAGTTCGGCTTCACACTGGGCGGCCCCCTCAAGCGCGACAAGGCCTTCTTTTTCGTCGCATACGATCAGCAGGTGTACGACGATATCAAGCAGAAGACCCGTCCGTCGAGCCCCGCGCTCGACTCTCTCACGCGGTGGATGGATACGGCGTACGCGGGCGCCCTGCGCGGAGACTTCGGGTCGATCGCACGAACCAACGACGCCCGGGCGGCACTCGTGAAGCTCGACTGGCGGCTTTCCTCCCGCCACAACCTCACGCTCAAATACAACTACACCTGGTCTCAACAGGACAACGGCACGTTCGACGTGGACGCCTGGGGCCGCAGCGCCAACGGCATCGAGAAGGATCACTCGAATGCCGGCAACCTGATGCTGGCGTCGTTCCTGTCTCCGGCGGTGACCAACGAGTTCCGCGTCCAATACTCCAGGGAGGACCGTCCCCGGCCCTACGGCGGGGCGCGCTCCTCGGCACTCGGCGCCAATCCTGCGGACCCGCCGGCGGCGCGGCCGTTTCCCGACACGGGGATGGACTTCGGCAGCGGATTCCGTTTCGGCATGCCGTTCTTCCTACCCATCGACTATTACGACACACGCATCCAGATGCTCGACAACGTGTCGATCGCCAAGGGCGACCACCTGATCAAGTTCGGCGCCGAGTGGAACCGCGTGAACTCGGTGCAGACGTTCATCGGGTTCGCCAACAGCCGTTACATCTTCGGCTCGGTACACGACTTCTTCCTCTACCTCGCCGACTCGACGACCGGTGGACCCCTGCTGTATCTGCAGCAGGCCGGCATCGGCCGCAGCGTCCGTGAGGCCGGCACGCAATCGATTCCACAACACGAGCTGGCGGTGTACCTGCAAGACTCCTGGAAGCCGAGCCCCCGGTGGACCGTCAACTACGGACTCCGCTGGGAGGCCCAGGTCGAGCCGAGTCTGATCACGCCGAAGGACCAGACGTACTACGCCGTGTACTACGATTCGACGGTCACCAACGCGAAAGGCGCGTTCGCGTTTCCGTCCGACGGTACGATTCCCTCCGACTGGAAGATGTTTCAGCCCAGACTGGGCCTCGCCTTCGACCCGGACGGGTCGGGCCGCCAGGTCTTCCGCGGAAACGCGGGCTTCTATTACGCGCGCATCCCGGGCCTGAATCTGGCCTCCAGCCGCAGCACCGACGGGGCCCGCGGCATGACGTACGGCGCCGGCGGCCCGGGCGCGCCAGCCTATGGCAGGCTCTTCCCGGACGCGGTGCCCGCCAGCGCCGTCTCGAACCCCGGCGTCTTCGTCTTCGACAAGGACTTCCAGAACCCGCGGACGTTCAGCGCGACGGTGGGCTACGAGCGGCAGATCGGCTCGGACGTGGGGGTGTCGGTGAGCTACACGCATGCGCGGACCGACCACCTCACACGCTTCTTCAACGCGAACGATACGCTGTTCGGCGTGGCCAACGTCGGCCCGTGGGGCACGGGTCCGCGCGCGCTCGGGACGCTGACCGTGGTGCAGTCCAGTGCGAAGTCGCGCTACAACGCCGTCACCGTCGGGGTCAAGCGCGTGCTCGATCCCCGGCTGCAGTTCGAGGTCAACTACACCCTCTCCTTCGACAAGTCGGACGACGATAACGAGCGTGACCCCTTCACCTTCCGGTACGCACGCGCCGACAACCTCGCGCCGGAGTACAACTGGAGCGATCGCGATCAGCGACACCGCGTGAATGCCTGGGCGCTCGTGAAGCTCCCCGGCGACATTTTGATGAACCACCGGGTCAGCTACTACTCGGCGCAGCCCACGTCGGTGAGCTGCGGCCCGAGCCCGTTCAGCCCGTTTGCGCCGCCACCGGGTCAGCGTGCCACGTCGCCGGCGGATCGGAACTGCGCCAACGGCGCCGTGCTCACGCGGAATACCCTTCGGAAGGACAATGCGTACTTCTCCTGGGACGTGCGGCTGTCGCGGCCCATCAATGCCGGGCGGCAGGGGCAGGCGGAGCTGATCGTCGAAGTGTTCAACATCACGAACACCGACAACTTCAAGGACCCGGCGTACGGCGGCCTGCTGTTCAACTTCGACGGCACGATCCGTTCGGGACTCGGGGATCCGCGGCAGCTGCAGGCGGGGCTGAGGTGGGTGTTCTGAGAGGGCGGTAGAGGGCAGTAAGGGGCGGTATCGGCTCCAGTGCCCTACCGCCCTTTACCGTCTTCTGCCGTCCTCTACCGTCCTAGCTCACAGTGATCTGCTTCGCCATCCCGTGCATGATGTGCGGCTTGCCGTCCGTGGCATCGGGCCAGAAACACAGCAACAGGTAGCTCCCGGGCGCGAAGGTCGTGGTGAACTGGGAGTGCCCCCCGACATCGAGCGTCGTGACGCCGCCCAGCCACTCACCCGTAGGCAGCGGGCCTTTCTCACCGCCCGCTTCCCACGCGATGAAGTCCTGCAGCGTCTTGCCCGGCGACAGGGCCGCGATCACGATCTCGTGGGCCTGCGCTCCGGTGTTCTCGACGCGCACGACATGCTTGCCGGCGGTCAGCGGCTGCGACAGCTCGAAATCGTAGTCCGTGAGCCTGACCGTCACATCGGCCGCCGGCTCGGCGGCGGTGGGCCCCGTCCCGGCCGTCACCACGAGTGGGTGCATCATGCCCTTCATCACGTGCGGAACGCCCTCGAGCGTGGGAATCCAGCACACGACCACGTACGACCCCGGCTCGAGCACCTGGGTGGCTATGCCTGTGTCGCCGAGGGTCACGGCGTTGGGCCCGCCGGGGAATGTCATCCAGGAGGGCGGCGGCGTGTGGCTCTTCATCGCGGCCGCGAGGCCGGCCTGGAAGTCCGCCGCGTTCTTGCCAGCGCCCAGCCGCACGAACGAGGCGTGGTGCAGCTCCTTCCCCTGATTCACGAGGCGGAAGGTCGTGAGACCGGCGGGAATCGTGTCCGGCATGCCGAACGCGTACTCGATAGCGCTGATGGTGACGCTGTTGGGGCCGGTGGCGCGGGGCGCCGGCCGACTACACGCCACAGCCCAAACCAAGCTGGCGACCGCCAGTCGGCGGTGGTTCATGGAAGGTCCTTTCGTTTTTCAGGTTCGCTGGAGCAGGACGATGCCGGACATGCGGCGAAATTCCTCCCGCTTGGATTTGGGATACAGCCGACCGATCAGGTTCCACAACCAGGCGAGCGGCATCGTCCGGTTGAGGCGGAGCGATTCTTCCCACATCGATCGGAACTCCGCCTCCCGCCAGCCGTGCGGCTGGAAGAAACGCGTGCCCTCGGCGGGGGCGAACTGGAATGGGGCGTTGCCCGCGGCCACCGCGCGCCCCCAGGTTCTCTCCATCATCTTGAGCAGGCGCGGCGACCCGAGATCGATCAGCCACCAGCGGAACGGCGCCGGAGCGGCCAAGTCCCTCGCGAGCGCCGCGACCTGCTCGGGCGTCAGATAGATCAGCAGCCCCTCGCTCACCACCAGCACCCGGCGTGCCGCGGCGCCGATCCGGGTGAACAGGGCGCGCCGCCGTGCGACGTCGGTGAGGTCGATCCCCACCTGCTCGAGCGCGCACACCGGCCGCTCGCCTTTGAGCTGTTCCTGCTTGTACGCGATGACGTCGGGGAAGTCCGCTTCGACCCAGCGGAGCGAGGACGGCAGCGGCAGCCGGTACGGCCGCGTGTCGAGTCCGGCGGCCAGGTTCAACACGGTGTCCGCGCCGTCCCGCGCGATCGTCCGAACGATCAGCTCGTCCAGCACGGCCGTGCGGACCACCATCGGCCACGCCCAGGCGCGGCCCTTGCGCATGGACGCGACGATCCGCACGCCGCGCTCGCCCGCGAGCTTCCGGGCGTAGGGATCGCGGAACAGCGCGTCCGGCCGCTCGGATTCCATCGCACGGTACAACGCGACCCAACGGGCGGTGTCGGAGACGTGCTGAATCTGGCCGGCTGCGTCGCTCAGGCTACCACCGCGGAGGAAGGCGCGGGAAAGCTACGCGCGTCAGCGGGCGGCGTCGAGCGCCGCCTTGATCCCGTCGAGCACGTCGGGGAGCCGGCCGTCGGCCCAGAAGTGGATGAAGTAGACGTGTGGCGATTCGTCGATGAGGTGCGTGTGCACCGCAGTCGCGGCGATGCCGTGTGCCGCCAGGGCAGCGAGCAGGCCGTTCACCTTGTCGCCCGTCACGGCGAAGTCTCCCGTGGCGACCGCGCGCGATGGCGACACCTGCTGCACGTTCACCGGGCTGCCGTACCCCATGGCGGGTACCACGGTGCGGTCGCGCAGCGTGACCGCTCCCGGCACGAGCACGAATCCAACCTGCGCCACGCTGCCGCGTGCCGTGCCCGACTTGCCGAGCGTGCGGAACACCAGCGTGGTGTCGATCGTCGGCGGCGCGGGCGCCGGCGCGGCCACGGGCCGGGGCGTCCCCGTCCGGGCGAGCACCTTGTCGAGCCGCGCGGCGACCGCGGTCGCCGCGCCCTGGCCGTGGAAGTGGACGTAGGTAAGCGGCGGCGTCTCACCCACGAGGTGGTTGTGCACGGCGGTCACCTCGAGCTGCTGAGCCGCCAGCTCCGCGAGCACCGGTTTCACTTCACCAGCGGTCAGGACCAGATCGCCCATCACAGTCGCATCGCGCGCCTCTCCACTGAACCCAGCCCAGCTGCCGAGCGCGAGTGCCGGGGAGACGGTCACGTCGCCGATCTGCAGAGTGATGTCTCGACGAGGCAGGTTGTAGCGGACATACCCGCTCGCAGCAACGGCCGGCGTCCGGAGAATGGTCGCCACCGAATCCCAGGAGGGCCCGGGGAGCGCCTGTGCACGGGCGGACCAGGGATGGAACACCACGACGAGGAACGCAAGCCGGAGCGGATTCAGCGGGCGCATGACAGTCCCGAAACAGTGAGGGTGGAGTCCGAATGCTTGTGCTGAAAGCATACTCCAACATGGCGAGCGTCGGAACGCATCATCCTGGAACGGCCGGACCGGTGCGGGGCGGCGTGCGGAGCAGCTCCCACTGCATCACGAACCATGCAACCAGGCAGGGAATCCCCTTGATCCGGTAGGGGACCAGTATGTCGTGCTTTACCCAACGCGGAACCACGTCCACGTCGTGCACCACCATGACGGCCAGGGTGAGGGCCATGACGGCCGTCCGCAGCCGGCTGGGCGGCGAGCTCGTGTACCAGATCACGATCCCCGTGTACGCCACAACGAACGAGGGAGATTCCGATGCGTGATTGAACAGAACCGAGTAGACCAGCAGCGAGCACAAGAAAAGCCGCCGGAACTCGAGCGTGTTCCACTGATCGGACCGCAGGGCGAGCGGGAGCAGCAGCAGGACGGTGCCGGCGGCCTGCTGCGGCCAGTTGGGCCAGTCTGCGCCGAACCAGGCCTCCATGTAATGCATCAGCGAGTACCCGCGCCGCAGGGCGTCCTTCGCTTCGATGGCGTGCCACGAGCGGTACTGCGCCAGCAGGTCGGCGGGAGAGATGGCCAGCAGGGGCAGGAGGAGCGCGGCGCCGAGCACCGCGATGAAGATGGCAGCGAAGCGGAGCCGGCGAGGATGGAACACGGCCAACGACAAGGCGGCGAGCGGGAACAGCTTGACGGCCGCCCCGGCGGTGATGCTCAGTGCCGCGCCGAGCTGCCGGCGACCCTCGAACGCGACGAATGCGAGGATCATCAGCGCCGCGACAAGTGCGTTGCTCTGGCCGTATTGCAACGCCAGCAGCACCTCGAGGTACAGGAGCGCGAGGGCGATGGTCGCCTCCCGCTCCGGGAGGAGCCGGTCCAGCGCGTACCACAGCAGCAGCCCGTTGAGCAGGCTCCAGCACAGAAAGGCGAGCGCGAAGGGCAGGTACGCGAGCGGCGCGAACAGCAGCGCGAAGGTCGGGCTGTACTTGTAGAAGTCGAAGTGCTGCTCCGGGTGCGCGGCGTACAGATCCCGGCCGGCGAACAGATTGAGGCTCGCCGAGCGAAAAATGCTCAGGTTGTTGGAGTGGCCGAGCATGGCTTGCTGCAGCGTCACGAGGGCAGCGCTCGCGACATACAACGCGAGCACGAGTCGGCGCGGTCGGGCGATGTCCGGCATCATCCTCCTCGTGACCGAGTCCCCAATCTACTCGAGGAGGGTCACGCGGAGTGGGGACGACGGGCGCTACGGTTGCTTAGGCCGCTGGTCGGCCGATGGGGCGTCGGGCGGCGATGCAGAGACGGGTGAGATAGGTGAGCCAGCCGGACACGGTGCCCAGCGAATCAAGAAATCCGGCCGCAGTGCGGCGGGCTTCGGCGAACGCCTCGGCTACGGTGGCGTCCACCTGCTCCGGATCGACCAGCGCGGCGTAAGCGGTGGCGTACACGGTGCTGCGGTAGCGTGCCAGCAGATCGCGGAATGCCGCCTCGTCTCCTCGACTCATCCGCTCCACCAGGGTGCGGTCGGTGGCGGCGGCGTCTCTGAGGCGAGATCGGGCGACGGCAGGGCGCAGCATACTTCCTAAAGAGTGGGGGACCTGGTCGGGCGTAACGCAGCTTGTCTAAGTCACGTCCCCGGGCGAGGTTTCGGGCGTCCGACCCGGTAGCTCAGTTGGTAGAGCAACGGACTTTTAATCCGTAGGTCCTGGGTTCGATCCCCAGCCGGGTCACTGCAATGCGCAACGGCCGGCGTTGCATGCGCCGGCCGCTGCTGTCTCATCGCCTCTCTTCATCTGGATTCACCCCGTCTCCCACCACGCCACAATCCCTTCGTGCTTGCACTTATGACACGTGGCACGCGACGGAATGATCCCGCCGCGGAACGGAATGCGAGTTGCGCACTTGGGACACACGCCGTAGCGGCGCCCGGCGTCCGCTCGTGTGCCGCGAGCGGGATTGGGGGCATCGTAGGGGCGGTACACGACCGTGAAGCGGTCCGGCCGTTTGTCGCGCATTTCCACGAGCTCCTGCGGCACGGCGACGCGGTGACCCGACACATCCAGCACCGCTCGATCCACGCCGGCGCTCAAGACCGGATACCATGCGCCGTTCCGCAGTGGCGCCTCGCCTTCTTCTTCTTCGCGCTTCGCTGCGAACCACAGGCGAGCCCAGCCGAGGATTTGATCCATGGTCTAGAGATTGCCTTTCCGGGCCGCAGAGTCTGTGATCTGGGTAACACCCACCACCCTGAGGCACGGTAGCCCGCGGGGCGCTGGGCCAGGTATATTCGCGCAAGATACGGTGGGGCAGGCTGCTAGCCTACATTCGGAGGGCTCCGTACGCATGCGACGGTTGCATACTACCCTGACTTGGGCGGCTGCCGGCTCCGCGACGCTGTTGCTCGCCGGCTGTGTGGTCGCGGCCGCCGGCGCCGGCGCGGGGGGCGGGATCTACTTCACCCAGCGCGGGGTCGAGTCGGTCGTCCCGGCCCCGATCGAGCGTGCGGCCACCGCCACGACCGAGGCATTCGCCCAGCTCAAGGTCCGCCAAACGAAATCGCAGGTCGAGCAGGGGGAGGACGGGGAAAAGACGGAGATCGAGGGCACGGCCGGTGACCGCGAGGTGAGCGTCACGCTCAAGCCGGAAGGCAAGGACGCGACCCGCGTGCAGGTGGTCGTGAAGCGCACCGCGGTGACCTGGGACAAGGACTTCGCCCGCTCCGTGCTGGACAAGATCGTCGCCAACTCACGCTAAGGGATCTATGCCGCCCATCGTCTGGATCGACGGGACGTACCACGACCGCACCGACGCCAAGGTATCGGTGTTCGATCACGGGCTGCTGTACGGCGACGGCGTGTTCGAGGGGATCCGCGTCTACAACCGGCGTGTGTTCCGCTTGCCGCAGCACCTCGATCGGCTGTACGCCTCGGCCAAGGGGATATGGCTCGAGATTCCGCTGGCCAAGCCGGCACTGCACCGACTGGTGGAGGAGGCCGTGGGCAAGAGCGGGCTCGAGGATGCGTACATCCGGCTAGTGGTGACGCGCGGCGTGGGCGATCTGGGGCTCGACCCGCGCAAGTGCGCCACGCCGTCGATCATTTGCATCGTGGATACGATCCAGCTCTGGTCGCCGGAGCGCTACGAGAAGGGGCTCACCGCCCTCACCGCCGCCACGCCGATCAGTCACCGCGAGAGCCTGTCGCCCCGTATCAAGTCACTCAACTACCTCTCACACATCCTCGCGAAGGTCGAGGGCATCGCCGCGGGCGTCGACGAAGTGATCATGCTGGACGCGCAGGGCTACGTCGCCGAGGCCAGCGGCATGAACCTGTTTGCGGTGACCAACGGCACTCTCAAGACGCCGCCGGCGTACGCGGGGATTCTGCGCGGCGTGACGCGCGATGCCGTGATCGAGCTGGCACGCGAGGCGACCTACGCGGTCGAGGAGCTCCCCCTGAACCGCTACGACCTGTACACGGCCGACGAGATGTTCCTCACCGGCACGGCGGCCGAGATCGTGGCCGTCACCAAGCTGGATGGCCGGGCGATCGGGAGCGGCAAGCCTGGTCCCACCACTCAAGCGCTCGCCAAGCGCTTCAAGGCGCTAGCCACCCGAGGGGACTGACAGCCCTCAACTATTGACAGGACTTTGGGTTAGCCGGCATATTGGCGGGCCCTTGTTGGCAAGGTGGTGATGTATGCCATGGAGAGTCATCGCCCACGGTGACCAAGTTTGGCACGTGGACGCCCTCGCCGAACGCCCGGCTAACGCCGAGGCATGGCAATTGGTGTTGTCTTTCCGGTCGGCCTCGGAGCGTGCCGGGCGGTCGTTTTGGACCCTGTACCCGCTGGAGGCCAGCTCGAAATCGTCCCTGTTCATTCAAGCGGAGCGCATTCCCGACACGGCTCTCTCGCAGCTGCTGGCTGAGCGACTGGCGTGAGCGAGACCGAGCGACTGCGTTTCCAGGACTTCGCGTTTCAGCGCCTGGCGAACGGGCGGTGTCGCGCCAAGGTCGTACTCTCGTGGGCCGACGAGCGGCAGTTCACGGGCGAGTCCGACGGGGTGATCTCGCAGGCGGGGGAGCTGCGCTGTTGCGCGGAGGCGACGGTTCGGGCCCTGGAGCGAGCGGTGCAGCCGAAGCTGGGGTTCGAGCTGCTGGGCGTCAAAGCGGTCCGGGCGTTCGATGCCATCGTCGTGATCGTTTCGCTCTCGGTCCGGCAGGAGACGCGCGCCTCGCGCCTGGTTGGGGCCTATCTGGCCGAAACGGATCCACCACGCGGCGCGGCACTTGCGGTCCTGAACGCCACGAACCGCATACTCGGGAACTTCTTCGCAACGCGATGATCAGAACCGTACGCATCCGCCTGCTCGCGTTGCTGGGCGCGGGACTGGGCGCCACGCTGAGCGCGGCCTGCGGCGGTGCCCGCGCCGGCTCGGCCGCGCTAGCCCCCGCGGCCGCCGATTCGACGGCGCTCTCCCTCTCGCCCTCGACGGGCGGCGCGGATTCGGTCGGCGCGCTGGTGGCGCGGGCCGAGCAGGATTCCGCCGCGGACCAGCAGCTGCTCGACAGCCTGCATCGCCCGCACGCTCGCCCCGACAGCCTGGAGGGTCGGTCGCCCGCGAAGGCGGCGATCAAGGGCGAAGAGGTGGAGCGAGAGGCGGAGCGGCTGTTCGGCGCCGAGGGCCGCGCCGTGATCGGCGCGGCGCCTTCGGCTGAGCCGACGTTCGACATCGACGTCACGAGCTTCGCCACCAACCGGCGCGTGCTCGAATACCTCGAGTTTTTTCAGGTCGACTCGCGCGATCGGTTCGAGATCTGGCTGGCGCGACTGGGCCGCTACCAGGGGATGATCCGCGAGCGGCTGCGCGCCAAGCGACTGCCGGAAGACCTGCTCTACCTCTGTCTGATCGAGAGCGGCTTTTCCAACACCGCGGTGAGTCGCGCGAAAGCCGTCGGGATGTGGCAATTCATGGCGAGTACGGCGCGGCTGTACGGCCTCACGGTCGATCCCTGGGTGGACGAGCGCCGCGACCCGTTCCGGGCCACCGAAGCGGCGGTGAACTACCTCGCGGACCTGCGAGAGCGCCTGGGCAGTGTGTACCTGGCGGCGGCGGCGTACAACGCCGGCGTGGGGCGGGTCGAGCGGGGCATCGACCGGCTGCCGGGCGAGCCGGATTCGGTGGACGATCACACCTTCTTTCAGCTCTCCGACCGCCGGTACCTGCGGCGCGAGACGCGCGATTACGTGCCGAAGCTCATCGCCGCGTCGCTGATCGCCAAGCAGCCGGGGCGGTACGGCTTCGACGTGGAGCCGCTGCCGCCCCTCACATTCGACGAGATCACCGTACCCGACGCGACTGGTCTCGACGTGGTCGCCCGCCTCGCCGACACGTCCGTGGCGGTCCTCCTCGAGCTCAACCCGCAGTACGTCCGGGGCGTCACGCCCCCGGGCCGCAGCGTGGTCGTGCGCGTGCCGCGCGGGCACGGGACCCTCGTGGCGGAGCGCTACGACAGCCTGCCGGTCACCGAGCGCATCACGTTCGTGGACCACTACGTCTCGCGCGGGCAGACGCTGTCGGACATCGCCAAGCGCTATCGCGTGAGCGTCACCATGATCGAAGGTGCGAACCCCCGGATCAAGGCGCACGCCCTGCGCGTGGGCCAGCGGCTCATCATCCCGATGAGCGGGCGCGTCGTGCCCGCCTCCGCGTGGTCGGTGCCCCCCGAACCCCGCTACCGGCGCGTGTCGAGCACCGGCGTCAGCGCCGGAAGCCACCGCGTGCGCTCGGGGGAGACGGCCAGCGAGATCGCGCGCCGCTACCGGGTGTCGCTCACGGCCCTCCTCAACTACAATGGCCTGACGATGGGATCGCTGATTCGGGCGGGGGACATACTCAAGATTCCCCAGAAACAATAAGCAAAAGGCGTAGGGTGACTGCCCCTACGCCTTTGTGCTACGCCTTGGTGCTAGTCTTTAGCTCTTGCGCCGGTAGCCCTTCATGAGAGCGGCGGCGTAGCCATTCTGCGGGTCCTTCCCGGCGTCGAGGAGCTCTTGGACCCTCGCCGGCCCGCGGTTGTAGGCAAGCAGCGCCAGGCGCAGCTTCGCGTCGGCGTTCCCTTCGTACCGCTCCAGCAGATCCCGCAGGTAGCGGAAGCCGAGCCGCAGATTGGTGCCACGGTCGTACAGCTGCGCCGTGGTCAGACCGGGCTCGTACAACCGGGCGGTGCTCGGCAGGACCTGGGTATATCCGATGGCTCCCACCTTACTCTTGGCCTTGGCGTTGAACCCCGACTCCACCTTCACGAGGCGAAACGCCAATGCCGGGTCCACCCCCTCCGCGAGGGCGACGTCGTAGATCGCCGCTGACAGGTCGGCCGCGATCGCATAATGCGTCGAGTAGTCGATGATCGCGTTGGCGCGCTCGAGCTGCAGCCGGGCGACCGCGAGCTCTCCCCGGGTCGCTTCGAGTGCCTGCTCGAGGGAGCGTAGCTCCCCGATCAGCGCGGGCGCCGTCAGCGGCGCCGGCTGGTCGTCGGCAGTGGCGCGTCGAGCCCAACCGCCGATGCTGCTCACAACCAGAGCGCCAAGGAGAATGAGCCCTCCCTGCAGCATCAGTTTCTGGGTTGTCGTGTGCATA
>Ga0075423_10002035_pt1 | contig 18156 bp, 20 predicted proteins | sample SoiMethybrSBSTD2_FD_80114 | JGI IMG/M metagenome (GOLD analysis project Ga0075423, IMG submission 80114) | Bulk soil microbial communities from a Populus tree surrounding site in Tennessee, USA - Soil MetaG P. TD hybrid SBSTD2 | ecosystem: Environmental > Terrestrial > Soil > Tree plantation...
GAATGGCACAGGCGAAGTGCAGCTGCGCCACGTTGTTCAGCGAATTGCCGCCATGGTGCACCTCGTAGTTCATATGAAACGCCTCGGCCAAATGCGCCGTCTTGAGCATGGTGGTGAGGCCGCCCTTTTGCGGAATGTCGCCGCGCAGGTAATCGGTGGCGCGTTCGGTCAGCCACACCGCGTAAGTGCCGATATCGCCCGCGGGATACTCGGTGGCGAGGATGGGGATATCGAGTTTATGCGCGAGCTTGACGTAGGCGTAGATGTCCTCCTCGTTGAGAGGGTCCTCGTACCACAAGAACCCCAGCCGCTCGATGGCGCGCCCCACCTTGAGCGCTTCGGGATAGCGATAGCTCCAGGTGGAATCGAGCATCAAAGTGTAGTCGTCGCCAACCGCCTTGCGCACGGCCTCGCACACCTTGATATCGAGCTCGGGACCATGCGGAGGATGGATCTTGTAGGCTTTCCAGCCATCGGCCCGAAACCGCGCCGCCTCCTCGGCGTAGGCGGCGACGCTGTCGAGCACTTGGCTCGAGGCGTAGGCGCCGATGGCCGAGCGCGTGCTCCCCAGGAAGACGTTGAGCGGCATGCCCGCGGCTTTGGCGGCAATGTCCCAGAGCGCCGTATCGCAGGCGCCAATGGCGCGCAATCCCGTATGCCGTTGCCGGCCGCGCATGGCGGCGTGGAGCTCCTCGCGCCCCAGCGGGTCCTTGCCCAGCAGGAGAGGTTTGAGAAACCGCATCAGCGCCCCGGCATCGGTCTCGGCCGGGTTGGTGGCGGATCCTAGAAACGCGTGGCCGTCGATGCCGGCATCGGTGCGCAGCCGCAGCAGCCCCAAGCTGCTGTGACCCGATAGGTTCTGCGTGCCCTGGGTATACTTCGTGGGTGGAATGTCATCCCATGCGAACAGGGTGAGCTCGACGGCATCGATCTTCATGCGTGCTACCTCTTGGCGCCCTGGTCCGCGGCGCGCCGCACGGCGGGGGTTGCGACGGCCGGGCCGATCAAACCCAGCCTAGCGCGACGATCCGCGGTCTGTCGCCTTGGCAATTTGCGCCTCGCCAGCCCCTCAGCGGCCGCGCTCAACGCGAAAGGCGCCATAGCGCATGCCGAGGTAGGCAAAGAGCGTGGCAAAGAGCGATGAGACAACGAGCGCGAGCAGCGGCTCGGCGGCGGGCCACAGCAGCAGGATCAGCACGAACAAACCGTAATTGACGGCCGCAACACTCCAGCCCACCACGGCGTAGCGCAAAAATTCAGCGAGGCTCGGCGGCACCTGCAGGGCAAACGTAAAGGTGCGGTGGGCCAACCACCCGACCAGCATGGCCAGCGAAATGGCAAACAGGCGCGCGAGCATGGGATTGAGGCCGACGAGCACGGTCAAGGCCTTGAGCGTGAGGGCGTCGGCCATGAAGGCGAGACCGCCCGAGAGCAGAAAGGCGAGACCATGGCGCAGGCGGCTGCGTCGGGCGGCGGTGTTAGGGCTGCCGATCCTCTGCATGGCATCAAAACCGAACGCTCGCCCAGTCGATTGGCGGACCGCCGGGGGGGCGCGCGGGCCGCCAGATGCGCTGCGGCAGGGCGCGGTCGCCCATCAGGGCGTCGTATTCCATGCGGCGGCGGGCCGTGACCCCGTCGCCGTGGGCGGGCCCGGCGTCGGGATGTCCAGGATGGCACATGACGATGGGACGCGGGCCGAGTTTTTGCAGGGCTTGCGCGAATTCGGTTGCGTAAGGCAGCTTCGGGTCGAAGTTGGAAAAACCGGAAAATCCCTCATTGGTGGGCAGGCCGCGGCGCTGGGCCGCGGCGCCGAAACCGGCCGCCAGGGTCGCCACCAGCGCCGCCTTGCCCTTGGCGAGGCGGCGGGCGGCAATGGCCTCCCAGCTGTCGCTGGGGTCCCGCACCAGGGGGGGCAGCGTCGGATACCGCCGCGCCAGCGTGTCGAGCACCACCTCGCGGATGCCCGGCAGCACGTGGACGTGGTGATGGCCGTCGACCTGGTCGGGTGGGCACGCCAGACCGCGCTCGAAGTGATCGAGCTGGCGCTCGAGTTCGTCCCTGATTTCGGTTCGGTCCACGAGGCCGAGCAGGCTTGCGCCGACCAATTTGGCGAGGCTCGGCAGCGTGCCCGTCGGTGCCAGCCGGGGCATCCGGCCCAGCGGCGCCCCCAGCGTCAAGTTGAAATGCAGCCCGAGCGCCAGATGCCCGCGGTGCACGGAGAGCCGGGGGGCGAGCCCCGGCCAATGCGCCGCCGTTACCAACACGCTGGTGGCCGAAAGCCGGCGCGCCGCCGACAGCTCGCCGATCGCGCGGGCCACCCCCGAGCTCAACGCGTAGTCATCGGCGCACAGAATGAGCATATGCTCGCCCAGTGATCCTTGCCCCCTCAAGCCTCGCCCTTGGCGTTCGTGCGGCGCGGCGGGCGGGCCTCCTTCTCCAGGCCCAACTCTTCCGCCACCAAAAACAACGGCCGGCCTTTAACCTCCTCATAGACCCGGCCCAGATACTCGCCGATGATGCCGAGCGACAGGAGCTGGACCCCGGCAAAAAACATCACCGAGATCACCAAGGTGGGAAAGCCTGGCACGTCGGTGCCATAGATCAAGGTCTTGATCAGAAAGATCATGGCATAGCAGAAGGCGAACAAGGAAATGAGCAGGCCGACGTAGGACCAGACCTTGAGCGGTATGGTCGTGAACGAGGCGAGGCCATCGATGCCAAAGCGCAACAGCTCGCGCGGTCGCCACCGGCTTTTGCCCGCTAGTCGCGCCGGGACCTGGAAGGGCACGCCACGCGCGCGAAAGCCGATCCAGGCGTAGAGCCCTTTGGTGAAGCGCGCTCGTTCTCCCATGCTATTGATGGCGTCCACGGCCTTGCGGTCGAGCAAGCGGAAGTCGCCGGCGCCGGCGGGCAGCACGGTGCGTGTCAGTTTGCGGAAGGCAGCATAGTAGACGCGCGCGGCCCAGCGATGGGCGAGGCTGTCGGCGGCGCGATCGAGGCGCTGGCCGTAGACGATGTCGTCGCCCTGCTGCCAATATTGCACAAAGGCGGCGATCAGTTCGGGTGGATGCTGCAGGTCCGCGTCCATGACGATGACGGCATCGCCCTGGGCGTAGCGTAGCCCGGCCGCCATGGCGTTCTCCTTGCCGAAGTTGCGGCTGAGCACCAGGCCCTTGATGCGCCGATCGCCGGCGTTCAGCGCCTTCAGCTTGTCGCGGGTGTTATCGCTCGAGCCGTCATCGACGAAGATGATTTCCCAATCGGTGCCGAGCCCTTCTAGCGCCGGCTCAAGGCGCGCCAACAGGCCGTCCAATCCGGCTGCCTCGTTAAAGGCCGGGATCACCACGCTGATGCGCCCTCGCGCCGGGCGCGCCTCGCGCGGCAAGGGTGCGGCGGCGTGCGGATCCGGGATCGACAAGAAGCGTTCCTTGACAACGTCGAGGCCAGGCTCGGCTTTGGCCGGCCCGACGTTCCCATTGCCATCAATGCGCGACAATCTCAAGCGCCGCGAGGCCGAAACCCCGTCGCGCGCCGCGCCATCAGTCGGTCATCACCACACCGGAATCGATCAGGCGGCGGTGGAATGCCAGGATGTCCTCGCGCCGGGCGCAGCTATAGTAGCGTCCGTTGCAAAGGCTCATCAGGCGCAGGCGCTCGCCGTGGGAATCCGACAAAGGCAGGCCGGCGAGCTCCAAAATCAGGCTGCCGAGGTAGGCCACGTCGAGGGGCTGGAAGCGCGGCAGCGGCGGCACACGGTAATTGATGCCATGCACCGCATAGTAGGTATGAAAGCCGATTGAATCGGGATCGAGCAAGACGTCCTCGGCTTCCGTTTCGTCTCGGTACCCCAGCAGCGTTCGCGTCGCCATGGGGTGGTGGTCGCCGTAGTGCACGATCAAAAAGCGCTCGTTGGGAAACCGGTCGATCAACTGCTGGACCATGGCCTCATAGTCCATCTTGGCGATGGCGACGCGGCGCAAGTACTCGCTCATCTCCGGATCCGTGCCCGGACCCCCACCCGGCACGTCGAGCTGCGGCTCATATTTGTAGTCATAGGGCCAATGCGCCGACATGGTCTGAATGAAGGTAAAGAGAGGCTTCGTCGAAGTCTTGAAGTGCCGCTCCATCTCTTTCAGCGCATTGCCATAATAGAAGCTGTCGCGCTCCTGCGCGCTCGGCGCGCCCTGCGCCTTGAGGTCAAAGATCTCCTTCAGTCCGATGGAGCTGTAGAAGCGATCGTTCGACACAAAATTCTTGAGCATCGGATAGAACACGACGTTGCGGTAGTCGCAGCGTTGCAGCGCCTGCGGCAAGGTGTCCTTGAGCTTGTTTTGGGTGAAGGTCTGCACAAATTGGCGCATGCCGCCGAAGGAGTGCGTGGAGACCCCGGCCAGCAGCGAGAACTCGGTCAGCCAGGAGGCGCCGCCGTACGTCTCCACGCGCAGCGCGTGCAGCTCTTGATCATCGGAGCGGAAGAAGGGGTCGACCGTACCGTCATACCTGAGGCTGCGAAACAGGGACGGCTGCACCACGGATTCTTGATGCACCAAAATAATATGCGGTGGCTTGACCGAGGTTGGGCAGGCCCGCGGCAGGGCGAAGGGGGGCCCGGCGGGTTTGATCGCAGCCTCCAGAAGTGTGCCGCGGTAGAGCGCCTCGATGGTTTCGCCCCAGGAGGCGTAGAAGGACGACAGATAGAGCCCGGAGAAGTAGAATTGCATGTGGCGTCGCTCGCCCTTGGCATAGGCGCCGAGCGCGGCCAACAGCGTGCACAAGACGAGGCCGCCCGCCGCCCAGCGCCGGGGCAGCCGGCTCGGGTCAGCGCGGTAGGCGAGCCAACTCACCGCGAGCACGGCGCTGACGGCCGCCAGGAACGCCAACACGTAGCGCCGGTGATCGCTCCACAGGAAGCTGATGGTCGACCAGGAACTGAGATAGAAGATGAGGTCATAGGCGTGCACGACCATGTTCATGATCGACCGCTTGACGGAGGCCACCGCCACCACCACGACGATCAGGGCCGAGACGAGGACGCTGGCGAACAGGAGCCGGCGCGACAAAAGGACCACGAAGGCGATGAGCGCGCCGGTGACGGCGGCCGTAAAAAGCATGTTGGAGGGGCTGCCCTCGTCCAGCCAGAAGTAGCGCGCCAACACCACGCCCAGCACGGCGATGACAAGGAAGGCCGCTGTCGGCCGCAACTGAAGTTCGAGAAGCCACTTACGAGCGAGCGCACGCGTTCGCGACCAGCGCGACTTTCTTGCTGGCAGGCCAACAGTTTGATCGCTCATATAGGAACGCCCGAAGTGTCACACAGCTGTCATCGACCATCACAGCTGCGATGAACCGGCAATGAAGAAGAAGAGGGCACGGCTTGGCCGCCGACGCCCGAGTGCAGGTGCGAAGAAATCATCAGAATACCCATAGGTTGGACATAACCTTATGATCATAAAAGAGAAAATAGTGGACCAGAATTATCCATGTGCGTATCATCTCGATGGAACCGATTACATACATCCTGCGTTCATGTTCGAACAGTTATCGATGGAGGGAGAGACGCCGAGACGTGCCCGACCCCGTCCTGGCACTTCGGGCTCAACTTGCAGTCTTGTCTGCCTGTTCGCGGCGGCGCCAAGCCCGCTCGCCGGGTAGACGCTCGGAGTCAGAGGCACACGGTGGAGGGAGATTTTCCTTGTAACAACTTGTGACGCGGCGTCGCTGGCGGCTCGCCTTTACAAGACCCAAATTGCCAGCCCATATGCGCTGAGGCATGCCGTTTGGAGAGTTCGATGCAATCGAATGCGGTGAAGTCGTTTGAGCTGGAACTGGATTGGACAGCTCAGACGATCCTACCAGTTGAATTTAGAGGCCAAGAGCTACAGCTGGAGGCGCGTGCCTACCAGGGAACGGATCCGAACACGCAGGCTCTCGTTTTGGTGCACCGCTCGAAAGATGCCGGCGACCAACTGCCTGTCGTGCGGGTGCACAGCGGCTGCGTCACCGGGGATATCTTTCATTCCCTGCGCTGTGACTGCTACCCGCAGCTGCAGGCCGCCATGGACCGGATCATCTCCAGCCCGACCGGCGTGCTGGTCTACCTGCCTTACCAGGAAGGTCGCGGCATCGGTCTGGTGAACAAGATCAGGGCCTATGCCCTGCAGGATCGCGGCTATGATACGGTCGACGCCAATGTTGCCATCGGCGCCCCGATCGAGGCGCGCGACTACGACCTCGCCGCCCATATCCTGTTCGACCTCGGCTATCCCGAGATTCGCCTGTTGACCAACAACCCCGCCAAGGTCGAGGCCTTGCGGGAGGAAGGCGTGGACGTGATCGAGCAGATCCCGCTCATCGTCAAAGCCTCCCCCTATAACAAGCGCTATCTCGCCACCAAAAAAGAGCGCATGGCCCACAAGCTGTAGGCCGCCTCGGCAGCAGCCGGCAGACCCGAGGGGGGCCCCACAAGCCCCCCTTGCGCTTGTTTCGATCCCAAGATGCGTTTTAGGCTTGCGCCGCACACCCAACGCTCGGGGTGTCACACGACGTCGCGCACGCTTGGAGCTTGGCCGATGTACACGCCCTTCGATCTTAGCGGCAAAGTCGCCCTTGTGACCGGTGGCAACAGCGGCATTGGCCTTGGCATGGCCCGCGCTATGGCTGCGGCGGGCGCCGACATTGCCATCTGGGGCACCAACCCCGAAAAGAACGCCGCGGCCAAAGCCGAGCTTGAAAGCACGGGACGCCGGGTGTTGGCGCTTGCCTGCGAGGTGGGCAACGAGGCCGCCGTGGAGGCGGCCATGGCCGAGACGCTGAGCGTCCTTGGCCGGGTCGATGGCTGCTTTGCCAACGCCGGCGTGAGCGGGCGCGGCAGCTCCTCGTTCTTGGCGCTCAGCGCAGAAGAATGGCATCGCGTGCTCGCGGTCAATTTGGATGGGGCGTTTTATACGTTGCGGGCGGCCGCGCGGCATATGGTCCAGCGCGGTGGTGGCGGCGCGCTCGTCGGCACGGCCTCGCTCGCCGCCATCGAGGGTGCCGCGCGCAACGAGCACTATGCCGCCACCAAGGGCGGCTTGATTTCCATGCTGCGGGCCTTGGCCGTGGAGTTTGCCCGGCACGGCATTCGCGCCAACGCGATTCTACCCGGCTGGATCGAGACCAACATGACGGCGGGCGCCATCGGCAACGAAAAGTTCGCCGGCAACGTGCTGCCGCGCATTCCCATGCGGCGTTGGGGGACCGGCGACGATTTCGGCGGTATCGCCGTCTACTTAATGAGCGAGGCCTCGCGCTACCACACGGGCGACACCTTCCTGATCGACGGCGGCTACGCTTTATACTGAGAGATGCGGGCGCCGCACCCCGCGCGCGGGGGCTGGTTAGCGCCGGCCGGCCAGCACGTGGTTTTGCACGCCGCGCGAACCCAACAGCGGGCGCTTTGAGGAGAGCGCCCCGGCATTGACCCCGGCCCAACCGATCTCGCCCGACAGTCGCCCATACTCGATTTTTGGACAGCGGTTCATCACCACTTTCAGGCCGGCGGCCTCCGCTTCGGCCGCCGCGACGGCGTTGCGCACGCCAAGCTGCATCCAAATCACCTTGATGCCGAGCCGGTCTTTGAGGGCAATGGCTTCGCGGGTGACCGCCAGGGCGGCCTCCGCGCCGCGAAAGATATCGACGATGTCGACAGGCGCGCTGAGCTCCGCCAGCGCCCCCCTGACCGGCTGGCCGAGAATGCTCTGGCCGACCGCTGTCGGGTTGATCGGCACGACGCCATAGCCTTTGCCCAACAGGTACTTCATGGCGAAATAACTGGGACGGTTGCTGGTGGCACTGGCGCCGACCATGGCGATGACGCGGGCCTCGCGCAGGATATCGGCGATGTAGGTATCGCTATAGGCGGCGTGGTCCATGGCTCGGCCCGCTGGCGGCTCGTTCCGCCCGCGGCTTTTGGCATGGCGCCGCAGCTGAGGCAAACGTTAGCTTTGCTCCCAATCGGGTTGGCGCTTTTCCAGAAAAGCGCCAATTCCCTCTTTGGCTTCGGCGTGCAGCATGTTTTCCACCATGACGCCGGCGGCATAGATGTAGGCCTCGTCGAGCTCCATTTCGAGCTGGCGGTAGAAAGCCTCCTTGCCGATAGCCACCGTGGCCTTGGGCTTGGCGGCGATCAACTCGGCGAGCGCCAGCGCCTCCGCCCGCAACCGCTCAGCGGGCACGACGCGATTGACGAGGCCGTACTCGGCAGCCTTGTCGGCGGCGAGCTGCTCGCCCAACAGCAGCATCTCCATGGCCCGCTTGCGCGGCACGTTGCGCGCAAGGGCAACCATGGGTGTCGAGCAGAAGAGGCCGATATTGACGCCCGGCGTGGCAAAGGTGGCGTGGCTGGCGGCCACCGCCAAGTCGCAGGTGGCGACCAGCTGGCAGCCCGCGGCCAGCGCCGGGCCCTGGACGGCGGCGATGAACGGTTTACGGCAGCGGACGATGGCGCGCATCATGTCAGAGCAACGCCGCATAATCTCGGCATGGTAGGCACGACCGCCGTCGGCGTCGCGGCGCCGTGCCGTCAACTCCTTTAGATCGTGGCCGGCGGAGAATACCGGGCCTGCCGCCGCCAGCACCACGGCGCGGACGCTGTCATCGCCGTCCGCCGCCGCAATGGCCGCAGCCAGCGCGCCCAGCATGGCCTCCGACAAAGAATTGCGTTTTTCCGGTCGTGCCAGCGTCAGGATGCGCACCGCGCCGGCGCGCTCGCTTTTGAGCTCGCTCCCCTCCGGCGCCGCGGTGAGCGGGTGGCGCACCGCCGATTTCGACGCTGGCATGCTCGGCTCCGCTGCTATTGCAGGACCGCGTCAATCTTATCGTAGTACTTGGTGACGATCTCGATATTGCCGGGGAACTGGATGGGCGCCGCCGACTTCAGCGCGTCATTCAATTCATCGAGCATCTGCTTCTTCTCTTTTTCCGGGATCGACTTGTCGGCGCTGACCTCCTCGATCTCCTTCTTGATGGCGATCTGCGGCTCGGTGAAGGCCTTGGTCTGGGGATCGATGCCGGCCATCACCATGGAAATGGTGCCGGCGACGTCGTCGTACTCGGCGAAGGATTGGAAGCCATGCTTCTTGGCGATCGATTCGAGCTCGGCCTCGATTTTGGGATCGGGCTTGTCGGAGCTGCTGCCTTGCATCTTCTCCGCCACGCCGGCCATATCCTGCTGCGCCGCGATGAAGCCTTCGACATGCTTGTCGGTCAGCTTGACCTGCTTGACGGGCTGCGCGGCGAGCGGGGCTGGCGAGTAGGCGAAAGCGACGGCCAGAACGGCGGCGATCGCCAAGCGAATCATCTGATGCATGACTATGTCCTCGTTGCGCTATCGGGTGGGAGCATAGAAAGGTCTGGTAAGGGTGCCAAATGACAAAAGTTGGACGTGAGGGCCGATGATGGGCAACGACCGCGTTTCAAGTGGCCTTGATGCTGCACAGGTCGAGGCACTCATCAATAGTCACTTTCCGCAAATTCATGTCGGCGGCCGGGCCATGCTGATCGAAGAGGCGGGGGTGCGGCGCGCGCGTGTGCGGCTGAAAAAACTGCAGCGTCACTTGCGACCGGGTGGCACCGTGTCGGGTCCGACCATGTTCACGCTGGCGGATTTTTCTGTTTACGTCGCCATTATTGCGACGCTCGGCGAAGCCGGCATCGACGCCGTCACGACCAACATGAATATCAATTTCTTAGCCAAGCCTGAGCCGCGCGATCTCATCGCTTGCGTGCGCCTCTTGCGCGTCGGGCGACGCCTCGCCGTCGGCGAGACCGAACTGTTCTCCGACGGTGCCCCCGACCTCGTGGCGCACGCCATTGCCACCTACGCGTTGCCCCAGGCCACGCCGGGGGTGGGCAGGTAATATTTTACCCCCAGTTTATGCTTTTGATTTTCTTCGATTATTTTTCTCAGATCGATGCGAATCGGCGTTGACAGGGCCAGCCAGGCTCACGTACAAGCGACCGTTCTCGCAAACCCTGAGACGGGGAGCTTCCATGCGTACCTATGCCGCCAAGCCCGGCGAGCTGGAGAAGAAGTGGGTCCTGATCGACGCCAGCGGCCTGGTCGTTGGTCGCCTGGCGACCATCATTGCCACGCGCCTCAGGGGCAAGCACAAGCCGACCTACACACCGCACGTCGATACCGGCGATAACGTGATCGTGATCAACGCCGAAAAGGTCGTGTTCACGGGGCGCAAGCGCGACGACAAGCTCTACCAGTGGCACACGGGCCACCCCGGCGGCCTCAAGACCCGAACGCCGCGCATGATCTTCGACGGCAAGTTCCCTGAGCGCATCCTCCAGAAGGCGGTCGAGCGCATGCTGAAGCGCGGCCCCCTGCAACGCAAGTTGATGCGCAATCTGAAAGTCTACAAGGGAGCGGAGCATCCCCACGATGCACAAAAACCCGAGCCGCTCGACGTCAAGGCACTGAACTCCAAGAACGCGGCGAGGGCGTAACACCGATGGCAGCTGAAACCAGGACGCTCGAAGATTTGGCTGCGCTCAGGGGCGAGACGCCCGTTGCCGCACCCACCTACACCCAAAAGCTCGATGCGCGTGGGCGCGCCTATGCCACGGGCAAGCGCAAGGATGCGGTGGCCCGTGTTTGGCTAAAGCCGGGTGCCGGCCGCATCACCGTCAACAGTAAGGACTTTGCCCAGTATTTTGCCCGACCGGTCCTGCAGATGCTGTTGAAGCAGCCGCTGCAGGCGGCCAACCGCCTGTCGCAATTCGACATCACCGCGACCGTGTCCGGTGGCGGTCTGTCGGGCCAGGCGGGTGCGGTGCGCCATGGGATTTCCAAGGCGCTGACCTACTATGAGCCCGAGCTCAGAGCCGTCCTGAAAAAAGGCGGCTTTCTCACGCGCGATAGCCGTGTCGTGGAGCGCAAGAAGTATGGCCGCGTCAAAGCCCGGCGCAGCTTCCAGTTCTCCAAGCGCTGAACGCGCGGACCTGCGCGATGCTCAGTTGCAGCAGGTCAATCGGTTTTCGCGCAGCATCTGATCCCACCAGAGGGTCGAGCCGAACGGCAGCTGACTGGCATCGCGCGCATGCCACTGGCTGCCATCGGCCGGGTGGCGCGCCGCCTGTCGCGCCGCATACTGCTTGGGTTTTTTCGCGGGCTTCTTGGCCTCGACCGTCGTGCTCACGCCCAGGACCACAACCGCGCCCAACGCCCACGCCACGATCGTTCGCATGGCTCATGCTCCTCGCGCAGATCTCTCGCCTTAAAAGCGCTCGCTCGGCGCGAAGGTCAAGCGCGGTAGTGTCTCAGCGGCGGCTCAGGCGGCGCGCCGGTCCTTGATCGGGGGCAACGCCGCCGCCTTTTCGTTGCGACCAGCGACGGCGATATAGTCGCGCGCCTCACGATCGGCACCGGTGCTGCCGGCCGCCGCCAGCGGCGCGCCGGTGGTGCTCAAGACGGCGGCGAGCACGCGCTGCGAGCTCTCGGCGTACTGAGCGCCCGCGGTTTGCCAGAAACTTAACTGCTCGCCGACGGCGTCCTGCGGTGTCCGGCACCGCGAGAGCCGCATCGGACGGTCGAGCCAGGCCTGCGTGCGGCGCAGCGCCAGGGTCATGAGTTCCGCCTGGCAACGGCCGAGGCCGAGCACGACGGGCTCATAGCCCTTGGCCAAGGCGTCGAGACCGCTCGAATAGGTGAGCCATAGGTTGGCAAAGGGTCCGCATTTCGGATCGAGGCGCTCGCTGCCACTCATCCCCACACTCCGATGCTTGCCACGCTGCTCAAGGCGAACGGCCCGTCGTCTCTTCCCGGCGTCAGTTGAAGCTACCGCCAGCCACAAAACGCCAACAACGCCGGCGTCAAATCGTCGGCCCAACACGCCGACATGCCAGGCGACAAGATTATCGTCGCTGGGTTTTGCCAGCAACGCAAAGCGCCAAATGCGGCGGCGAATTGCCCAGAACATGTGCATAATTTTCAATCGAGAGTTGTGCGACCGCGGACTCGGCGGTTTCGTCCAGCTTTGGGTTGCGGGGCTGCCTTGCGGCCGGGCCGCAGGCACCGGTCGCATTGGCCTGCGGCGAGAGGTGCGCGCGCCGCGCCGTGGCGGCGTTGCCGCGCCAGGGCGCTTGCGGCCAACGCGCCGAGGCCAATTGCGATAGCGCCGGCCTTTGTCGTCGCCCATCGCCGCGGCGCCCGTTCGCGGCAAGCCAGCGTCCTCAGCCTCTCCCGCGCGGCGCCGCAAGAACGCGCAGAGTGGGGGACCGATCGCTGCGTGGGCGACCAGGCTGCTGCCGGGTCGACGGCATGGCGTGCCGCGCTTCACGGGTCTCAAGCCAGCGACCAGCGCGCGCCTGCCGCGGTGCGGCCGCGGCGATGTTGCGCGCAGATGTTTGTCATCGTGCGCAGCGCACGCCCGGGGCCCACTGCGGGACGAGGGCGACACAGTTGGCCGACACGCGTGGGCGCGATCGGCTCGGTGGCCGCGATATCTCCCCCATGCGAGGGCAACTGTGCTATGCTTGCGCACCTCAAATCAAAAGAACTTGTCCGTCAAAGCTGGATCGCCCCGCCATGAAGAGCATTCTCTTGCCTGTGGATCAGAGCGAGCAGATGTCGTCGGCACTCGAGACGGCCTGGCAGCTCGCGCAAAAGTTCGACGCCACCATCGAGGGAGTGGCGCTGCGCCCGGCATTCGCGGAGATCGTGGCGCCGGACCCGATCGTCGCCGTGACCATCCCGCCCGCCGATTGGAACGAGACGGACTTCGTGCGCAATGTGCGTCAGACCTTTGACGGCTTTGCTGCCAGCCACCCGGCCGAGCCGGGCAAAGCGGCGCGTTTTCGCTGGCGCGGCGGCTCGGTCATTGAAGACGGGGCGCTCGGCAGTCTGGGACGTGTCTATGACGTCACGGTATTGAGTCGTCCCGGCAATCGGGGTGCGCGCATGACCGCGCTCGAGGCCAGTTTGTTCGACAGCGGCCGGCCCTTGCTGATGGCGCCCCCCGCGCCCCTGCCGTCGTTCGGACAGTCGGTTGTCATTCACTGGAATGCCAGCACCGAAACCGCGCGCGCCATGTTCATGGCCATGCCGCTGTTGCGCCAGGCCAAACGCGTCTTGCTGCTGACGCTTGAGGGCAACGTCGTGCCTGGTCCCAGTCCGAAGGACGCCCTAGGCTATCTGGCGGCCAACGGCGTGACCGCGCAGGAGAAGACCATTCCGGGGCGCACGCAACGCCAGGGCGAGGTGATTTTGGCCGAGGCCACCGCCCAAGGCGCCGACCTGCTCGTCAAGGGCGCCTACACTATCAGCCGCTTGCGGCAGATGATTTTCGGCGGGGCCACCAGCTACATTTTGGCCGCCGCCGAAATTCCGGTGTTTTTCGCACACTGAACCGGCGGTCGCGGCCGGCGCCGCGGCGCGGCTAGGGCGCGGCGATGCGTTCGCGCCTGAGGCTCGGGATCACCCAAAAGCAGGACATGCCCGCCAGCGCGGCGCCGATCGCCAACAGGAAAGAGGCAAGGTAGCTGCCCGTCCAGCCGAACAGCAGACCGGAGCCCCAGGCGCCGAGCGCCGCGCCCAATCCCATCGCCAGCGACAGCGTGCCATAGATGGCGCCGACGCCGCCGCCGGGAAACAGCACGGCGACGAGTGCCACGATAATTGGGCCACGCACCCCCTGCATCAGGCCGAAGAAAAGGACGAAGCCATAAACCAGCACAAGACTTGGCCATAAGGTCACCAAACTTAGCGAGACGATGCCAAGGATGGTGGAGAGATAGGAGAACGTCACCGTCGGCCGCCGCCCGAAGCGGTCCGAAATCCAGCCGACGGCCAGCATGCCGACGACCGACAAGGCGCCGGCCAGACCGAACGCCCCCGCCGCCGCCAGCGGGTCGAGGCCCTGCTCGACGAGATAGGCCACCGAGTGTGGGGTGACGCTATAGGCGGCGAGCGAGGTGAACAGGTAAACCGCAAACAGGCCCCAAAAGGCGTTCGTGCGCACGGCCGAGGAGACCGTCCACGGGCCGGTCGCGCTCGCCCGCGCCGCGGCCCTCAGCGCCTGCCATTGCGCCGAGCCGGCGCTGATACGCCCGAGCGGAAAAAGCAGCGCCAAGGGCAGGAGCCCCAGCACGAGAGCCCCCAAGATCTGATAGGTAGCGCGCCAATCGTAGCGAGACAGCAGCAGTTGTGTGAGCGGGGGCAGCACCAACATGCCGACGCCCACGGCCGCGTAAGGCACCGACATCACCGCGCCGATGCGATGGCTGAACCAGCGACTGAGCAAGGCCGAGGCGGCGACCATGCCAAGCGCGGCGGCGCCAAGGCCGCCCAATACGCCGACGGCGATCACGTAGTGCCACAGCTCTGTGGCAAAGCCGGCGAGGACGTAACCGGCGCCCAGGCTGGTCAGGCCCAAGCCGTAGGTCACCCGCGCCCCAAGCCGATCGACCAGCTGGCCGGCAAAGGGCGCGGCCAGACCATAGGTCAACATGTTGGCGGCATAGGTGAGGGTGATTTGCGGGCGCGTCAGGCCCAATCCCTTCTGCACCGGCAGCAGAAAGACGGCGAAGGATTCTTGCGTGCCTCGCGCGAGCAGGTTCATGGCAAAGGTGAAAAATACCAGCGCGAGGAGAAAACGCCTGCCGGGCTCGACGGCCTGATTTGCCACGGGCGCGGCCTCGTTGGCGCTTAAATGCGCGTGAACTTCGCCATGGCCTGGCGAAAGCTGAGCCCACGTGCAAGCTCCACTGCGGCCGCCGCATCATCGCGCGCGTCGTTGGCGGCCAAGCGCGCCACCTCCGCGGCGTGCTCGGCTGGAATGCAGATCACCCCGGAGCCGTCGGCGACGATCAGATCACCCGCCCGCCCGCGCACGCCGCCGCAGCTAACCGGCTGGTTGATGGCGCTGATGGCAATGCGCGTACGCCCCGTCAACGGCGTCATGTGCCGGGCGAACACCGGCAGTCTTTGCTCCAGCATCTCCTCGCGATCGCGCCCGCCCCCATCAACGATGACGCCGGCAATGGCTTGCCTCTTGGCGGCGAGTGTTGCCAGGCCGCCGAAGGTCGAGACGCAATGGCCGGCATGGTCGATGAGGAGAATGTCGCCGGGCGCGGCCGCCTCGATCATGTCGCCGACCTTGAAATCCCCGGAGCCGAAATCGCCGCGCGCGCCGGTGACCCGCCGGATGGTGACTGCACGGCCGACACAGCGCGGGCCCGGCACGATCTGGGCGAGCCCGCCCATCACGCCGGCAAATTCCAGATCGTCGAGGGTATTGGCGATCGTGAGGGTTGCGAGCTCTCGATCCTGCGCCACGATGTCATCGACCACGCGCATGCCGGCGGCTCCTTTGGCTCAGGCGTTGGCTTGCGGGACCCTCTCCTATCGCCCCCGCGCGCGCGGCACAACCGCGCGCCGCACGCCATTGGGCGGCGCTGCGCCCTGGCCCGGCAACGAGGGTGGCGGGCGGAGGGTGGCAGGTTTGCCACGCCCGCAACGCGATCTCGTCTGAGGCCAACGGCGTCCTGAAATTGCCTGTAAGCGCCCACATCCTGCCCCGCCGCAATGCTTGCCCACGTGGGCGACAGGGCTGCGGCGGCACTTGCCTGCGGAGTAGGCCAAATGATGGGTTGCGTTGCGGCCGGCGAGCGGCGAAGCTGGTCGCGGGTAGGACCTGAGGCTAAGAGGGGGGGATCGCGCCTTGTGGAGGCCTGAGGGCGGCCGAGCTTATCGCGCAGCCGCGCGTCGCCTGCTGGCGGCCGCCCTGCTGCTCCTCGCCGGCGGGATCGCCGAGGCCGGCCCTAGTCCCGAAGAATACATCGCCCATGTCGGCGGGGACGCCAAGATCGTGGCGTTCGGCGAACTGGCCCTCGACGGACGCAAGCTGGTGTGCGGCAAACGGCCCACCGTGCTCGACACCCAGCTCGATGACTACGGGGCCGCCTATCCCGGCTTCCTCATTCTCAATCCCAAGTTGCTCTCAAAGGTATCCACACCGGTAAAGCTGTGGATCCATGCGCACGAGTGCGGCCATCAGTTCCGCGGCCCTGACGAGGAGACCGCCGACTGCTTCGCCGTCCAACGCGGCCGCCGCCAGGGTTGGCTGACGCCCGACGGGCTCGAGGAGGTGTGCCGCTTCATTGCGCCGGCCAAGGGCGACAGCATGCATTTCTCCGGTTCGCACCGCTGCGAGCTGATGCGCAAGTGCTATACCGATAGCGCCATCAAATAGACAGTGCCGGCCGCAGGGCTCGCGTCTTGGTTCGGTCGCCAGCGATCCTCGCGGCGGGCGAGGCGCCAAGCCCCCGCCTGCCCCGCGCCCGCCGCGCGGGGGAAGGCGGCGTCCTGCCCGGTTCCGCTCGGGCGTAGCGCGGGCCATCTTGACGGGGCCAAGCGCGCTGGCGTTAAAAGGGCCTCGACCCTGCGGTCATTGTGGACCGCGGCAGCAGGCTTGAGGACCGCGATGGAAAAGTTCACCACCTTGACGGGCGTCGCCGCGCCCATGCCGATGATCAACATCGATACCGATGCCATCATTCCCAAGCAGTTCCTGAAGACCATCAAGCGCACCGGGCTCGGCAAGCACCTCTTTCACGAATTGCGCTACGATGAGGAGGGCAAGGAACGTGCCGACTTCGTGCTCAACAAGCCGGCCTATCGCCAAGCCAAGGTGCTGGTGGCCGGAGAAAACTTCGGCTGCGGCTCCTCGCGCGAGCACGCACCCTGGGCCTTGCTCGATTTCGGCATTCGTTGCGTGATCTCGACCTCCTTCGCCGACATCTTCCACAACAACTGCTTTCAAAACGGCATCCTGCCGATCAAGGTCTCCCCGGCCGATCTGGAAAAGTTGATGGACGATGCCAATCGCGGCGCCAACGCGACCATCACGGTGGATCTGGAGAAGCAGGAAATTCGCGGCCCCGACGGCGGCGTCGTCGTCTTCGACATCGATCCTTTCCGCAAGCGGTGCCTACTCGAGGGCCTCGACAACATCGGCCTGACCTTGCGGGAGGAAAAAGCCATCGGCGCCTTCGAGGCAAAAGCGCACGCCGAGCGGCCCTGGCTCTAGGCCATCCGGCGACGCCGGCACGTTCAACCTCAAGGGGCGCGCGCGCAAGGGCGCGCCTCTACCCTGGCACGAGGAAGCTGCCGCCGGCGCCGCGCCCGCGGCTCGCGCCGCCACACAGCGGCAACGTTCCGCCAACGTTCTAACCCCTCGAACCTGCAGCGGCGCCCGCGCCGCGGGCGCGTGCGCGCTTAATGGCTTGCCGCACGGCGACCGGCTTTACCCGGGCGGGGGACCTGAATAGAGTAACCTCAAGTTCAAGCACAAGGACGTCCGAGCGGGATGAACGGGCGCCGGAGACGACCGTGGAGGGTGCCAGCAAAGAGGCCGGCGAGGTTTTGCCGGATGTGGTGGGCGACAGTGCGTGTGGGCACGATGGCCTTGCCGTGGCAATGCCGACAGCCAGCTACGTGCTGAGAGGCCGCGAGCCTCCCTCGCCGCGACAGCGCTATCGACGCGCCTATGCCGCGCTCGATCTCGGCACCAACAATTGCCGTCTGCTCGTGGCGCACCCGCGGCCGCGTGGCTTCAAAGTGATCGGGGCCTTTTCGCGCATTATCCGTCTGGGCGAGGGCGTCTCCATCAGCGGACGTTTGTCCGAACCCGCCATTGAACGCACGATCGATGCCCTGCATGCCTGCGCCAACAAGATGCGCGCACTCAATGTCGAGCGCTCGGGGCTCATCGCCACGGAGGCCTGTCGCGTCGCCATCAACGCGCCGGAGTTCCTGCGCCGCGTGCAGCAGGAGACCGGTCTCGATATCAAAATCGTCAGCCGGGAGGCCGAGGCGCGGCTGGCCGTGTCGGGCTGTGCCTCTTTGATCGACCCCGCTTGCGATCTCGTCCTCGTCTTCGACATCGGCGGCGGCTCCTCCGAGCTCATCTGGCTCGACTTGTCGCGGCACCGCGGCTTTGACCGCAGCGCCCCGGCCGACCGCCTCGAGCTGCAGAACGCCATCGCGGCCTGGACCTCTCTGCCCGTCGGCGTCGTCAGCCTGGCGGAGCGCTTCGGCGGGGTGTTTGTGTGTCCGCAGGTGTTTCAGGCGATGGTCGATCACGTCGGCACCCTGCTGGCCCCCTTCGA
>Ga0075423_10002036_pt1 | contig 18149 bp, 16 predicted proteins | sample SoiMethybrSBSTD2_FD_80114 | JGI IMG/M metagenome (GOLD analysis project Ga0075423, IMG submission 80114) | Bulk soil microbial communities from a Populus tree surrounding site in Tennessee, USA - Soil MetaG P. TD hybrid SBSTD2 | ecosystem: Environmental > Terrestrial > Soil > Tree plantation...
CAGCTTGGGGACCATTCGAGCTGCCTCCTGTTGTGTTGGGAACCCTTGGGGGGGCGAGTCCCAACGACTCACCGTCCAATAACATCTGACCTGTTAAACGATGAAATGGATGAAAGGGTTTTCCTCGGGCGCGCTTGGTGCCGGAGGTCGGAGTCGAACCGACATGAGGTTGCCCTCGGGGGATTTTGAGTCCCCTGCGTCTGCCATTTCGCCACTCCGGCACGCGAGTGCCGCAAAGAGTAGCGGATCGGGACGGCCGCATGCAATCCCATCTCAGCTGAAATCCACCGGCGCCCGCGACGGCACTCGAAACCGTGGCCTGGTGCTGCATCTTCGTCCGGCAGAACGGGATAGGAGTCGGTACGTGTGGCGCCCACACGACGGGGACCTTATAATCCCCCGCGGAGGTGACGGGAATGGTCCGAATCGGGGAGGGTTGGCTGCGCTGGGTCGTGGGAGTCGTGCTCATGGTATTCGGGGTTTTCGCGCTACCTTCCCGGGCCTACGGCGAAATCGTCGGCGTCGAGTTCCTGGAATGGAAACAGGAGATGACGGGCACGCTGCAGATTGAGGGAGGCGGCCTCCAGGGCACACAGGCGGATCTCCAGAGCATCGGGTTGCCGGAAGGGGACTACCTGACGCAAGAAAGGCTCTGGCTGCACTGGCTCAAGAGCAACTATCTGATAGGGACCCACCTCGACACCAAGCGGAGCGGCACCCAGACGCTGAGCAGCCCGCTCGTGTTCGGGGGCGTGGTCTTCGCACCGGGGGAGACGGTCAACAGCCGCCTGGAGCTGCGCCAGGACTCGCTGCTCTACCTCTACACTTTCCTCAACATCCCGATGTTCAGGCTTGGCATTCCCTTCGGCGCCGAGCGCCTCAATTTCAGCACCTCCGTTCAATCCACCACCACCGGCATCGAAGGGGAGGGAGACGAAGGGGGTACCTTCCCTGTGATCGGCCTCGCCCTTTCGTTCCAACCCGCCCCCATCATCCACATCTCCGCGGAAGGAGAGGGGATGAAGTACCAGACCTCGGGGAACGAATTCCGCTTCTACGACCTTCGCGGGCAGGTCGAAATCCACTTCGCCCCCTTCATCGGCATGAACTTCGGCTACCGGAAGTGCGTCACTGACGCCGATCTGCAGAACTTCGGAGTGGCCGATCTGACCATGAAGGGGCCCTACGCGACCCTCAACTTCCGCTTCTGAGAGCGGGGAGTCATTGACATTCGGCGCCCGGAAAGGCTAGAATACACAATCAATTCAAGCCCTTCCGCTAAACGACGGTGCGACCGGGTGGAGGCTCCCAGGTGGAATTCAAGATCGGGGACAAGGTCGTCTATCCCAACCACGGGATAGGCGTTATCGAAGAGATCAAGCTCAACACGAGTGAAACCAACGGCTCCTATTACCGGCTCAGAATCCTGGCCAACGACAGCACGGTCATGGTCCCGGCCTCCAACATCACCCAGGTGGGCCTGCGCCGGGTGATCGCCCGCAAAGAGCTCCAGAAGGTCTATGGAATCCTCGAGGACGGCCAGATTGCCATGCACAGCAACTGGAAGGGCCGGTTTCAGGAGAACTCGAACCGGATGCGTACCGGCGAAATCCTGGAAGTGGCCGCGGTCCTCAAGAACCTGAGCCTCCTCAGCCAGAAGAAAAACCTCTCCTATCGGGAGCGGCGAATGCTCGACAAGGCCCGCTATCTGGTGGTCAGCGAGATCGCCGAGGTCGAGAAGACCTCCGAAGCCCTGGTCGAAGAGAAGGTCGAGAAGGCCGTGGCCCGCTCGCTGAAAAACGTCAAAGATCACTAAATTCCCCTGATGGACAGCCTCATTCTCGAGGGGGTGCTCCGCATTCTGGAGCGCGCCCTCTCGGGGCATTCCCTGCTCGCCTGGGACCGGCTGGCGGAGGGAGAGTACCTGCTCCGCTTCGCCACCGCTGCCGGGGATAATCTCAAGATATCTCTACGCTCACCCTACCCGGCACTCTACCGGCTCCCCCATCGCGACACGCCCAAGGCCATCGATCCCGACCCCTTCTCGGGACTCGCGGCCCGAGAGCTGGAAGGGGCGACCCTGCTCGGACTGTCGCGGCGCGGTTGCGACCGGGTCGTGGAGATGGCCTGGGAGCGCTTCGAAGGACCGCGACGGAAACTGGTGGCGGAGTTACTTGGCAAGTCGGGCAACCTTCTCCTCCTGGATGCGGAGGAACGAGTTCTGGCCTTCTCCCGAGGAATGGCCAGCGCGTTTCGGGCGCCGGAGGTCGGCAAAGCCTATCAACCACCCGTGCCGCGGCAGGGACTCGAGGGCGCCTCGCTGGATCCCGACCTCGTGGAGGGGATGCTGCGGCGTTTCGATCCGGCCGGATCGCAGCTGGAATCGTGCACGGGGCTCCTCAAGTTCCTCAGTCCGGCCCTGTCCGCGGACTTCGCGCACCGCGAGGGTGCCCTCCAGGATCCCGTGAGCGCCCTGCAAAGCATTCTGCGCGCCGCGCGGGAGGACGCTCTCGAGCCGGTGCTCTACACTCAACGGCCCCCCGAAGAGTTGCTCCAGCAGCCCGACAAGTCACCGGAACATCCGGTGCTGTCGCCCCTCCCATTGGCGCGAAGCCCCCTTCCCGTCCAGACGCGCTTCCGGGATTGCGAGGAGGCGGTGCGTGTCGCGACCGGGCTGATGCAGGCCAGGCTCGAGACACGGGAGCTGCGGGAGAAACTCGCGGGCGCCCTGCATCGGGAAGGACTGCGATTGGAGAAGCTCGTTTCCAAGCTGGGTCAGGAACGGGACGAGGCGACGCGATGGGAGGCGCATCAGCGCTACGGCGACCTGATTCTCGCCTGCCCGGAGGCGGTGGTCCGAGGAGCGATCATCGAGGTGCCCGACCTCTATGCGCCGAGCGCCAGTCTGGCGCGAATCCCGGCTGACCCGGCGCTTACGGCGAGGGAGAACGCCGAAAAGCATTACCTGCGCGCCCGCAAGCTGCGCAGGGGCGCCGAGAAAATCGAAGAACGGCTCGCTGCGTCAGCGGCCTTAGCGTCGACTCTGGAGGCCTGGCGGCAGAGGCTCGCCCTTGCAGAGAATCTCGACAGCTTGAAGCGCCTCGAGATGGATTTGGTGCGAGGGCGAATCCTCAAACCGCTCAAGGAGCGAGGCGAGCACCGACAGGAGCAGGCCTCGGAAAACGATCCTGGGATTCGCAAATACCGGACGGAAGACGGATACGTGATCCTGGTCGGCAAAACCAGCCGGGACAACGATCGCCTGACGTTTCATGTGGCTTCCCCCCACGACTTCTGGTTTCACGCGGCGGATCGCTCCGGCGCGCATGTGGTGGTCCGGAATCCGTCCCGGCTCAAGGAGCTGCCGAAAGCCGTGGCACTGTCGGCCGCTCGACTGGCCGCTCATTACAGCCGGGCGAAAGGGAAGGGCCGGGTGGAAGTGCACTACGCGCTTCGCAAATATGTGCGCAAGGGAAAGGGGTTCGCGCCGGGTCTGGTGACGCTTCGCAACTATCGGACGCTGGAGGTGGAGCCGGGAATTCCGGGACAGACTCAGAGCTAGCGGTCCTTTTCGGCGGAGTCGGATTCGCTTCTCAGGATGGAAATCGTGGCGTGGGAGGTGTTGAGGCGATAGCGGATGCGTCCGTCTCCAGTGGACCCGGCGAAGTGGGCCGGTCGATCCTCCGGAACGTGCAGCTCGTCGATGTCACTTTCCACTTCACCCTCCTCGGCCCGGGCGTCGACGCGAAACCCTCTGCCGGCGGGGGAGGCAAGGCTGATCTCCTGATTGGTGGTGCTCACTTCCACGTCGGCTCCGGGCCGCGTGATCTGCACCGGTGTGTGCGTGCCGGATACCTCGATGACGCCTTGGACGTCGGTGAGGCTGACACTGCTGGCGGAAGCCACGACCTTCACCGCCCCCCTGACCCTCACGGCGGTGAAAGGATCACTCTCCACCGTTCCGGTCAGGCTTCCGGCAAGATTTTCGACCCAGACCTCGCAGTGGGGCGCGGTTATCTTGAGGTCGGCCCCGGCCCTTTCAACGCGCACGCTGCCATGCTCGTCGACGATCTCCAGGTTGCCGTGGATGTCTGAGGCCGTCACGTCGGAGTTGCTGCAGCTCAAGTGCACTTCACCCCCCGCCTGGGTTATTCCGACGTCGCCGTGCGCATGGGTCACCTTGACCGCGCCGGCCACCCGCGACAGCGTGACGTCGCCGTCATCGCAGGTCACGTCCGCCGTGCCGGCCAGGTCGCTGGCTTCCACGTCGCCGTGAGCGGTGCGCAGGATCACGGGTCCCTTGACGCGATGCAGGTTGATGCTGCCGTCGTCGTTGATCACTTCCAGGCGGCCTCCCAGATCCGTGGCTTCCACGTCGCCGTGGGCCGTCTTGACCACCACGTCCGATTTGCTTCCGTGGACGACCACCGAGCCGTTGTCGGTGATCACTTGCAGGCGACTCTGCTCGGGAACGGTGATGGTGAACTCGGAGGAGAGGCCGGTGGGGCGGGTGCCGGTGGCTCGGACTTGAAGCGAGCCGGGAGAGGGATCCAGGCTCAGCTTCATATCGGATGCCTGCCGGGCGGCTTCCTCCTCTTTCTCCCCATGCAGCTGCTTCTTGAGCTCCACATGCACTTTCTTCTCGGTCCAGGTCAGGACCTGCACGTCGCTGCGTCCCGCCTCCACGACGACCTGATCGCCCTCCGACCACGCGGCGTCGGCCGACTCGCTCAAGGTGTGCAAGGGGCCACTCAGGAACTCCAGCCCTTCGACATGCACGCCGGGTGGAAGGCATCCCTGCCGCACCTTGTGGGCCACGGTAATCCCGGCGCCCAGCAGCAGGATAAGCACCAGGACTACGACATCCCGCCGGGTCATTTCGGCGGTTCGATTCCCTCCGCCTCTTTGGCGGAGAAATAGCGCACCAGCTTGTTGATCCCCATGACGATAATCAGCACGGGCCAGAATCTCCAGAGGTTCTGCAGGATGCGCAGCTCGGGCTTGAGGTAATGCAGCTGCAGCAGGACTCCCATCAGGAGAATCAGGAGCCCCCAGGTCAAAGATTCGCTTCGGTTCCGGACAGCCATTTGCAACGCCCTCCTTCCATCCGCTAGAACGGATTCCCCGCGCTGAAAGTTCACGGCGGGCCCAATGAACGGCCTCTTTGACCCTTCCTGGCGAGTTCCCGGGCTGCCCGGGAGGCGGTTGACGCCCGCCGCGGCGCTAGTGTACATTCCCGCCCGATTCGGCTCCAGCGCATCGTGGCGTCACGCCTGAGCGTGGGAATGTCCGATCCCGCAAGAACCACTCACCACGAGGCCTTCACCGCATCAAGAGCGGGGAGCCGGTCCCTGAATGAAGCGCTTTCTAAAGTTTGGGCTCAGCTTCGCTCTTTCCCTGATACTCATCGTCATCTGCTTTCGCGGCACCGATCCGATCGCGGTGGGGCGCGCCCTTTCCCATGCCCACCCCGGCTATCTCCTCGTGGCGGTAGCGGTCGGTTTGCTGAGCTTCGTAGGGCGGGCGCTGAGATGGCGATCGCTGCTGTCGCATCTGCGCACCGGCATCCCCTTGAGCAGCCTGTTCACCTGCACCGTCATCGGATTCATGTTGTCCTACGTGCTCCCGCTGCGGGTCGGGGAGCTGGCGCGGCCGATCCTGCTGGCCCGCCGCGAGAAGATGAGCAAAGCCTCGGTGATCGCCACGGTGGCGGTAGCCCGCATGATGGATTTTCTGACAGTGCTGCTGTTCTTCTCCATCTATCTGATCGGTTTTTCCTCCCGCCTCCCGCTCGCCGGCTCTCCCTGGGTCGTGCAGGTTCGCTCGCGCGGCATCCAGGTCGGTTGCGTGATCCTGGCGGCGGTGCTGGGACTGTACGTCGCCGTGCTCACCCGCGACCGCCTGTTCCGGCTGCTGGAGTCGAAGACCCGCCCCGGTGGAATGATTCGCAGCGTGGTGGACTTCCTGCACGCCATGGTGCGCGGCTTCGAAGTGCTCAAGGGCGGGAAGGCGCTGGGAGTGGGGATGCTTTACACTCTGGCCAGCTGGGTGCTCATCGACGTGAGCATATTGATGGGGTTGAAGGCTTTTGAGATTCCCATGGACTTCATCGATGTCTTTCTTCTCATCGCATTCCTGGCGGTGGGAATCGCCGTGCCCACCCCGGCGGGGCTGGGAGGCTACCAGCTGTTGGGCAAGGCGTGCCTGGAGGAAATCTATGGCCTGCACACCGATGTCGCCCTGGCCGCCATCTGGGCACAGTGGTGCATCGCGGTGATTCCGGTGATGGCGTTGGGCGCCATTCTCATCTGGAGAGAGGGTCTCTCAGTAGGCCAGGTGGGTAAAATGATCCAGTCGGAGCGGGAGGCGTCGTCGTGAAGTGCCCCTTTTGCAGTCATCCCGAAGACAAGGTGGTGGACTCGCGGGAAGGCAAGGAAGGGCGCGTCGTGCGCCGCCGCCGTGAGTGCCTCTCCTGCGCGCGCCGCTTCACCACCTACGAGCGGGTCGACGAGATTCCCTATATGGTCGTCAAGAAGGACGGCCGCCGGGAAAGCTTCGACCGCAACAAGCTCCTGACCGGATTGGTCAAGGCCTGTGAAAAGCGCCCCGTTCCCATGAGCGCCCTGGAAGCGGTGGTGGATGAAGTGGAGAACATGCTCCAGGAAAGTCCCGAGAAGGAGCTGCCCGCCACCCTCATCGGGGAGAGACTGATGGAGAAATTGAAAGTGCTGGACCAGGTGGCCTACGTGCGCTTCGCCAGCGTCTACCGGCAGTTCGGCGATCTCAATGCCTTCATGGACGAGCTCAACCGACTCCTCGGCCAGCGCAAATCGTGAACCAGCTACCGATATGCGACGGCGGCCCGTGCCCAGACTCCCCCCTCTCGGCTGAATTCTCTCGTCCGCCCGGGTGCGTTCTTGGGACTACCGTCGCTAACAACCCGATTGCTGGTTTTCCGGGTCGGCTTGCACATCCCCGGCCGCCGCGCCGTATGAGAGTGGCAGAAACAGATTTTCCGGGTCGGCCTGGTATGAGAGTGCCAAGAGCTGAACTTCCGGGCCGGCCTGCGGGCGGGTTCTACGCCGCCGCGATCGAGGATCCACGATGAGCACGCAAAGCTGCTGGATTTCCGGTCCTGACCCTCTCGCGGTCGCGGCGCGCGGAGCAAGCCACCGCAGGCCGCCCGCTCTTTTTCCTGAACTGGAACGAATATCTGGACTTACGCACCTTGCGTCCCACTCCTCCCATCATTATATTAGCGGCGAAACCAGGGGGCCCTGCTATGGAACCCTTCCAGCCATTCTTTGAGCTGAACCGAATCCAGAATGAAATCAACCGTCTGTTCGAGCAGCTTTCGGACGTCGAGCCCGGGCGCGCCGCGACCGGCGGCTGGACACCGAATGTAGACATCCACGAGGCGGGCAATGACCTGGTAGTGAAATTCGAGCTGCCCGGCGTGGATCCCGGCAGCGTCAAGCTCTCCGTCAACGGCAGCAGCCTCATCCTTCAGGGGGACAAGCCCCGCACGGAGCCCCAGCCGGGCGCCAAGTTTCACTGCCTGGAGCGCGCATTCGGAAAATTCCGCCGGGTGGTGCGCCTGAGCGTTCCCATCAACACTCATAAGGCCGTCACCGAGTACCGCGAAGGACTCCTCAAGGTCGTCTTTCCCAAGGTCCCCAACCGCCGGGGCGAGGAAGTGGTGATCCCCATCCAGGAGAACGAATGAGCAGCTACCGGGCCGACCTCCCAGACGATCAGCTGAAGATCCCCAAACAGCTTCCCGTGCTTCCCCTCCGGGATCTGGTGGTCTACCCGTTCATCATCGTCCCTCTGTCCGTGAGCCGGGAGCGGTCGCTGAAGGCCGTGGACCTGGCGCTGGCGGAGAACCGGATGATTCTCCTGCTCACCCAGAAGGACAGCGCCGTCGAGGAGCCCACGGAAACCGATCTGTATCCCATCGGCACCGTGGCCGTCATCATGCGAATGTTGAAGCTTCCCGACGGGCGAATCCGCGTCCTGGTCCAGGGCGTGAGCCGCGCCAAGGTGGAGGAGTTCGAGACCGGCCTGCAGTATCAGCGCGCCCGGATTACCCGAATCGTCGAGCCTTCCGCCAGCTCGTCCCTGGAGCAGGAAGCGCTCCTGCGGACGGTGAAAAAGTCTCTGGAGAAGTGCTCGTCCCTGGGCAAGTCGATCTCCTCGGAAGTGATGGTCATCGCCTCCAACCTGGAAGACCCGGGGCGTCTGGCGGATCTGACCGCCTCCAACCTGGAGCTGAAGGTGGAGGACGCCCAGATGGTGCTGCGCATCGTCGAGCCGGTGCAGCGCCTCAGGAAGGTGAACGAGCTGCTCAACAAGGAGATTGAGCTCCTCACGATGCAGCAGGAGATCAACACCCACGCCCGCGAGGAGATCGACAAATCGCAGCGGGAGTTTTTTCTCCGGCAGCAGCTCAAAGCGATCCAGAGCGAGCTGGGGGAAGGCAACGAGCTGGGAGAGGAGATCGAGCAGTATCGGGAGAAGGCCGAGAAGATCGGCATGCCCAAGTCGGTGATGGAGGAGGTGCAGCGCCAGATCAAGAAGCTGGAGCGGATGCACCCCGACTCGGCCGAGACTGCCACGGTGCGCAATTACCTGGACTGGATGGTGACCCTCCCATGGGCCACCCAGACCAAGGACAATCTGGATCTGATCAAGGCCCGGGGCATTCTGGACGACGACCACTACGGACTGGAGCCCATCAAAGAGCGCATCCTCGAATACCTCTCGGTCCGCAAGCTGAAGAAGAAAATGAAGGGTCCCATCCTCTGTTTCGTCGGACCCCCCGGCGTGGGAAAGACCTCGCTGGGCCGCAGCATCGCGCGCGCCCTGGGACGGAAGTTCGTGCGCATCTCTCTGGGTGGCGTGCGGGACGAGGCGGAGATTCGTGGGCACCGCCGCACCTATGTCGGAGCCATGCCGGGGAAAATCATCCAGAGCCTCTTCCAGGCCGGCTCCTCCAATCCGGTCATGATGATGGACGAGGTGGACAAGCTTGGGGCCGACTATCGCGGCGATCCCTCCTCGGCGCTCCTGGAAGTGCTGGATCCGGAGCAGAACACCACGTTCAGGGACCACTATCTCAACGTCCCTTACGATCTCTCCAACGTGATGTTCATCACCACGGCGAACTTGCTGGATCCCATCCATCCCGCTTTTAGGGACCGCATGGAGGTGATTCATCTCTCCGGGTACACCGAAGAGGAGAAACTGCACATCGCCCGCCGTCACTTGATCCCAAAACAGATCGAGGAGCACGGCCTCATGCCCGACCAGACGGTGTTCAGCGATCAAGCGCTGCGCGCCATGGTGAACGGCTACACCCGGGAAGCGGGCTTGAGAAATCTGGAGAGGGAAATCGCCAAGGTCTGCAGGAAGGTGGCTAGGACAGTGGCCGAAGGGAAAACCACGCCCACCCGCGTCACGGCCTCGGCCCTGGATCATTTCCTGGGCATCCCGAAAGTCGTTCCCGAAGTGGCGCTGAAGTCGAACCAGGTGGGCGTGGCCACCGGCCTGGCCTGGACGGCCACGGGAGGCGACATCCTGTTCGTAGAAGCCACCACCATGCCGGGCAAGGGAAAGCTCATCCTGACGGGGCAGCTGGGAGACGTCATGCGCGAGTCGGCCCAGGCCGCACTCTCCTACGCCCGCTCGCGGGCCCGGGACTTCGGGATCGCCGACGATTACTTCGCCAATCACGACATTCACGTCCACGTGCCCGAAGGGGCGATCCCCAAGGATGGCCCCTCCGCCGGCATCACCATGGCCACCGCCATGCTTTCGGCCTTCGTCGAGCAACCCGTGCAGCGGGCCATCGCCATGACCGGCGAAATCACGCTGCGAGGCAACGTCCTTCCCATCGGAGGCATCAAGGAAAAGGTCCTGGCCGCGAAGCGGGCCAAGATCACCACCGTGATTCTTCCCGAGGGAAACCGCAAGCATCTGGACGAGATCCCCAAGGAGGTCCGCAAAGGGCTGGCGCTGCACTTCGTCTCCGACGTGAAGGAAGTGTTTGCGCTGGCGCTGGATCCGACCGCCGCGAAAGACTCCCGCAGGGAACGGGCCCGCGGTGGCGATCCCGGACGCTACGCGGCCCTCTGAAACTGCTTCGCGCACCCCTCATCCACCGACCCATCCACCGCCGGAGGCGTGACCCTTGGCTCGAGGGCGAACCAGGAGCGAGGAGGATCTGATCCGCCGGATCCAGCGGATTTTCCCGACTCTCGATCGGAACGTCCGGGTGAGCATCGGGGACGATGCAGCGCTTCTCGAGCTTTCCCCTTCATCCCGCCTCGTCATCACCACGGACCAGATGGTGGAAGGGGTCCACTTCCAGCGCGACACCCATCCCCCGGGGCTCCTCGGGGAAAAGGCCCTCTCGGTGAACCTGAGCGATCTCGCGGCCATGGGGGCCTCGCCACGCTGGGCGCTGCTCAGCCTCTTCCTTCCTCCAGATCTTCGATCCGAGTATCTCGAGTCGGTCCTGCAGGGAATGGCCCGCAAGTGCCGACGGGAGAGGGTCAGCCTCATCGGCGGCAACCTCACGGCAGCGAAAGTGCTGGCCCTGGATCTCACCCTGCTGGGAACGATGGAGCCGGGTGTGCGGCCGCTGCTTCGCAGCGGCGCGCGGCCGGGGGACACGATCTACGTGTCGGGGAGTCTGGGGGGTGCGGCGCTGGGCTTGAGCCTCCTGGGCGCCGGCTGGCGCTGGGGAAGTTTCCCGCCGGGCGTGCGGCGCGCCGCGTCATCCGCCGTGCGACTGGCTGTCGGTGCCCTCAAGAGCCACCTGGCTCCAGCTCCGGAGCTGCGGCTGGGCCGGCTCCTGGCGCACCACGCTCTGGCGAGTGCCGGGATGGATCTGAGCGACGGACTGTCTCTGGACCTTCACCGTCTCTGCCGGGCCAGCCGAGTCGGGGCGCGCATCTTCACTGCCGCACTCCCGCTCGACCCTGCCGCGGTCTTGTGGCTGGGGGAGAAGCAAGCTCTACGACTGGCCCTGCACGGAGGCGAGGACTACCGGCTCCTTTTCTCGGTCCCCCCCAACCGAGCTAAACGCCTCTGCCGCCTGGCCCCACTGCAACAGCTTCATCCGATCGGGCAGGTCATGCCGCCGAGCGCCGGGGTGAAGCTGGTCGATGAATCGGGCAGGGCGGCCGACCTGCCTCCCCTCGGATTTGACCATCTGGCGATACGCGGGGCGACAAAACGCCCCAGGCGTCGCTGAACCGAGGGGTGCCCTCCACGACTTTTCCTTCCCTGTCGAGGTAGAATGTCCAGCGGAAGTCATGCTGGATGAAGATGTTGCGAGATATCACCCAAATAACTCTAGACGCCATGGCCCTTCCCTTCGTTTGTAAAGAGGAATCGGTTCTCCTCTTACACCAAGGGCCGCCCCGAGAGGGAGTCCGCTGAGGATGGACGAGCGGGAGCTGATTCGGCAAGCCCAGGCAGGGGATCTCCAGGCCTTCGAGGGGCTGGTGAAGGGGTGGCGTGAGCAGGTTTTCAGAATTGCGCGTCAGATCGTGGGGGAAGAAGAGGGCGCCAAAGACGTGGCGCAGATGGTCTTCATCCGCCTCTGGCAGGTCCTGCGCAAGTACCGCGAGGGGGGAAGTTTCGGGTCCTACCTCCATCGGATCACCGTGAACCTCGCCATCGACTTTTGTCGCGAGCAGTCGCGGCGCGGGATGGCTGAATCGTGGGACCCTGCGGGTATGGACACGTTGCCGTCGCTGCCGACCGGATCGGAAACGAGCCCCTCCCCGGGGGAGCTGCAGAAAATCTTTGAAGTCCTTTCCAGGCGGCTGTCGCCCAGACAGCGGGCCGCCTTCGTTTTGAGAGAGATTGAGGGAATTCCCACGGAAGAGGTCGCGGAGATTCTGGGAATGAGACCGTCGACGATCCGAACCCACGTGCAGGAGGCCCGCAGGATTCTGCAGGAGGCCCTCCGGCGCCACTATCCCGAGTACGCCCGGGGGAGCGGGGAGAAACAGCCGTGAAAGAGCTTCGCGATCCGGCGGATTTTTTCCGGCCTCTGAAAGAAACCCGCCCCCCCGAGGAGTTCTGGGTCGGCTTCTGGCCTTCGGTCCGCGCCGGAATCCGGGAAGCCGAGCTGAGCCGCCGCCCGATGCTGACTCCCGCGGGAGCGCTGCTTCTCGGCTCCTCCGCCGGCGTGATGGTGGCGGCGGCGATCCTCGTGCTGGGGTTCCTGGTCGTGCCGGCACTGCGAATGGTGCCGCAGCCGGCCTCGTATCCCGCCACCGCCTCGCGGACTGCCATCCCGCATCCTGAGGAGCGGACCTCGCCGCCGGTCCTGGAAGAGCTCGGGTCGGCGTCCGCGCGGGTCTATACGTTCCACGTGGGGGAGAAGGCGGATGCGACCGATGTCATTTTGATCGTGGACGAAGCTATCGATATATGAAGCTGAGCCGATGGGTGTGCATCCGCCCTTGCAGGCGACGGAATAAAAAACATTCCGCGCCTGAAAGGCGGGAAATGCAAACGGCAACTGAAGCGAGCCCGAAGGAAGTGCACCCGCTCATGCGGGCGACGGAATAAAAAACATTCCGCGCCTGAAAGGCGGGAAAAACAGAGCAGTGATGGAACGATGGTGCATCCGCGAATCATTGGCGCGGGACAGAGACGGAGCGTAGAGCAGTCCAGGCCTGAAGGGCGGGCAAGGCAAACGGCAACTGAAGCGAGCCCGAAGGAAGTGCATCCGTCCTTGCAGGCGATGGTCCACAAGGCAGCCCGCGCCTGAAGGGCGGGTAAAGCAGAGCGGCGATGGGCTGAGAAGAATCAGGGTCTCATGGCGCGATGCAATCTTGCATTGAAGGCTCGTGGAGAGCGAGGGAATCATGAAGCGACGCGTTGATAGGATGGTCCGCGCTTGCCTGCTCGGTTTGCTCCTCTTCCTGTGCCCCGGATCCCTGCATCCGCAGAGCAGCCGCGAGGCGAACGGGCTGAAGCTTCCGACTCAGCTCTTCACCGTGCGGTTCAGGGACGTGAACGATGTCTACCTGCTCATCGAGCCGCTGCTCTCGGCGAAGGGCTCCGTGGCGATGCAGCCGAGGCTGAAGACGCTGGCCGTCACCGACGACGCGGACACGCTGCAGCGCGTCGAGGAGATGATCCGCAGCTACGACCTCCCGCCGAAAAATGTCGACGTGGCGCTGCAGCTCATCCTGGCTTCGACCGAAGGACAGCCCGAGAAGATTTCGCCGCGCATCCGCGGGGTCATCGACAAATTGAATGAAATCTCCACGCGCTGGTCCGATTACCGGCTGCTGGGGAGCGCCACGGTCACCGCCAGTGAAGGAGAAAAGGCCAGCGTGGAGATGGGCCAGGACTATCGCATCAGCTTCGCGGTGGATTACGCCTCCGGCGAGCAGCAGCTGGTGCATTTCAAGCGCTTCACCCTGGATCGGCGGGACGCCGCCAAGGGGCCCGAGTCGTCGGGGGAGACCTACACCCGGGTGCTCGACACGGCGCTGAACCTCAAGGAAGACAAGCTCTACATCTTCGGGGCCTCGAAGATGGAGGGGAGCAACCGGGCTCTGTTCATGACCATCACAGCGTCCGCAAATCAGTAAAGGACGAAGCCATGCCCGAGTTCGTCGCCAAGATGGGAACCGCCGAGGGGGATGTCATCGAGCGGGTCTATCTTTCGGACAACGCCGATGCGCTGCGGCGCGACCTGGAGAGGAAGGACTTTCTGGTCTTCTCCATCCGCCGCAAGGCGGGGTTGGGCTCGTATCTCCCCGGCATGGGCCGCGGCCGGATCAAGATGAAGGAGTTCCTCATCTTCAACCAGCAGCTGGCGGCGCTTCTCCAGGCGGGTCTTCCCATCATCTCGTCGCTCGATGTCCTGCTGGAGCGCCGCAAGAACCCGTCGTTCCGCAAAGCCCTCACCGATATCCGGGATCAGGTCAAGGCGGGCACTTCGCTGTCGGAAGCGTTCGCCTCCCAGGGGGATCTTTTTCCCCCGATCTACTCCTCCTCCCTGGCCTCCGGCGAGCGAAGCGGCGAGGTGGCGTCGGTGCTGAAGCGCTACATCGCCCACACCAAGAAGGTGCTGGGCCTGAAGAGCAAGGTGGTTGCGGCGCTCATCTACCCGGCCATCCTGTTCCTCATGTCGTTCATGGTGATCGCCATCCTGATCTATTTCGTCATTCCCAAGTTCTCGGAAATCTACGAAGGGTTCGGCGGAATTCAGAATCTGCCCCTGATCACCAAGGTGCTGCTGGCGGTCTCGAACTTCGCGACGCAAAACGCCCTGTTCATGGCGCCGGCGCTGCTGGCCGCGTTCCTGGGCTTCACCGCATGGCGGCGGACGGAATCGGGGGCGCTGACGGTGGACAGCTGGGTCCTCAAAGTTCCCTTCGTGGGGGGCATCATCCACAAGTACTGCGTGTCGCGCTTCACGCGCACGCTCGGCACCCTGGTGGCGGGAGGAATCCCGCTGGTCAACTCGCTGGAGATCGCCGCTCCGGCGGCGGGGAACCGGTTCTTCGTGAGCCGGCTGGCCACGGTCCCGGGGAAGGTCCGGGAAGGAAACTCCCTGGCCACCTCGCTGGAGCAGACCGAGCTTTTCTCCGATCTGGGGCTCGAGATGATCAAAGTAGGGGAATCGACCGGCGCCCTGCAGGAAATGCTGGACAACGTCTCGTCACTCTACGACGAGGAAATCGACAACAGCCTGCAGAACATCGAGGCGCTCATGGTGCCCGTGATGCTGGTGTTCATGGGCGTGTTCATTGCGTTCATCATGCTGGCCATCTACATGCCCCTCATCAAGAGCTATGGGATGCAGGGGCAGTAGGGACCGGATGAAGAAGGGAGAAGGGTCTTGGCCCAGGAAGTGAAGCAACGCAAGCCCGCCCCCGTCGCGGAGGCGAGCCCCGGGACGCTGCCGCAGGAATCCTCGATCTCCCGCGAGGCCGAGACGCTATCCGAGGACCTCCTCGCCCAGCGGCTGGCGGAGCGGCTGAAGGTCCCCTACGTGGATCTCAACGATTTCCAGATCGACGCCGAGCTGTTCCGCTCGATCCCCGTGGATCTCATGTTCCGGTACAACTTCGTGCCCTGGAAAATGGAGGACGGGCGGCTGCTGGTGGTGATCGCCGATCCCAGCAACGTTCTGATGATGGACGACCTGGAGCTGCTGCTGGGCCGCCCCCTGATCCCCGCGGTGGGCAGCCCCTCCGCCATCCAGGAGATCCTCAAGAAGAGTGAGTCCTCACAGCGGGTCCTGGAGGAGGCCACCGAAGAGTTCAAGCTGCAGCTCATCCAGGACGACGAGAGCGGTGAAGATCAGCTCACCATCGACAAGCTCACCTCCGACCAGAGCCCGATCGTCAAGCTGGTCGACACCACCATCTTCAACGCCCTGCAGCGGCGGGCTTCCGACATTCACATCGAGACCCGGGATCGCGAAGTGATGATCAAGTACCGGATCGACGGGGTCCTGATGAATGCCATGGAGCCCATCGACAAGAAGTTCCACTCGACGATCATCTCGCGTATCAAGGTCATGTCGGAGCTGGACATCGCCGAGAAGCGGATTCCCCAGGACGGCCGCTTCAAGCTCAAGATCCGGGGCCGGGCCATCGACTTCCGCGTCTCCATCATGCCCAGCGTCCACGGCGAGGACGCGGTCATCCGAATCCTCGACAAGGAATCGGTCAACGAGGAGTTCTCCGAGCTGCGGCTCGACGTGCTGGGGTTCAGCGCCGACGATCTCAAAAAGCTGCGGAAGTTCATCCGCGAGCCTTACGGGATGATCCTGGTCACCGGGCCCACCGGCTCGGGAAAGACCACCACCCTCTACGCCGCCCTTTCGGAGATCAAGAGCGTCGAGGACAAGATCATCACCATCGAGGACCCGGTGGAGTACCAGCTGCAGGGAATCACTCAGATTCCGGTGAACGAAAAGAAGGGGCTGACCTTCGCCCGCGGGCTGCGCTCGATCCTGCGGCACGACCCCGACAAGATCATGGTGGGAGAGATCCGCGACGAGGAGACGGCGCAGATCGCCATCCAGTCGGCCCTCACCGGGCACCTGGTTTTCACCACCGTCCACGCCAACAACGTGGTGGACGTCCTCGGACGGTTCCTCAATATGAAAGTGGAGCCCTACAACTTCGTTTCGGCCCTGAACTGCATCGTGGCGCAGCTCCTGGTGCGGCTCATCTGCGCCAAGTGCAAGCACCCGGTGACCTACCCGGCGGCATTCATCGAGGAGAGCGGGCTGGACTCGGCGCAGTACAGCGGCCACGTCTTTCAGGAAGGGCGCGGCTGCCTGGATTGCAACGGCACCGGGTACAAGGGACGGATGGCGATCGCCGAGATTCTGGACATGTCCGATCAGATCCGCCAATTGATCCTGGACCGCCGCTCGGCGGCCGAGATCAAGAAGGCGGCGCGGGAAGAGGGGATGGTCTTCATGCGGGACGTGGCCGTGGCCCGGGCCCTGGAAGGGCACACCACTCTTCGGGAAATCAACAAAGCTACCTTCGTGGAGTGAGCGCGGCGTGGCATCACCTCAGCTGGAAATGATTCTTCAGAAGATCGGCCTGATGCCGGGTGTGGGACCGGCCAGGCTGAAGCCGCACTTCCCCCAGGTGGCGGTGATCATCCTCCCGAACCGCGTCGGTGTGGTGCGCCTTTCGGGGCCCGGCTCACGCGGCGCCGTCGGGGGCTTCCGACCGGCGGTCATTGCTTACAAGGAGATTGGGATTCCTCCGGGAGTCGTGCTGCCCTCCCTGACACACGCCAACTTTGTGGACTCCGGCCCGGTGGATCAGGCGCTGCAGGCAGCCTTTCTGGAGGTTGCGCCCAAGGAAGAGCGGGTCTGCCTGGTGGTCCCCGACAGCATGGCGCGGGTTTCCATCCTGAGATTCAACCGGATGCCTTCGAATCGGCGGGAAGTCACGGATCTGATCCGCTTCCGCATGCAGAAAGTGCTGCCGTTTCGCATCGAGGAAGCGGCGCTCGATTATCAGCTGCTGTCGGAGTCCGCGGCTGCAGAGCCCGACTTCCTCGTGACGCTCGCCCAGAGGACCGTGCTGTTCCAGTACGAGCGGCTCCTGACGAGAATGAACCGGCTTCCGGGCCTGGTGGATCTCGAGACTTTCAGCCTGGTGAACCTGCTCGCCAGGAGTCCTGAAGCCGCCGAGGCGGACCGAGGGGACTGGGCCCTGGTGAATGCCGGCCCCGGCTACCTCACCGTGTTGTTCTTCCGGGAAGGCTCCCTCTGCTTCTACCGCTCGAAGTCGGTGGCCGATGAAGAGCGCTCCCCCGACCGATTCCATCCGGCGCTGCGCCGGGAGCTGGCTTCGTGCGCGTCCTTTTACCGGGAGCACCTTTCGGGCTCGTCGCTGTCGCGCGCCGTCCTGAGAGCTTCCAACGGGGAATCCCGCTTTCTGCCCAGCCTGGTGCAGGAAGAGCTGGCTTGCCCGGTTTCTCTGCTGGATCCCGGCAAGGCCGTGGCGCTTCCTCCCGGCTCCGACCCGGCGGATCCCAAATGGCAAGCTCTCGCGCCCGCGATCGGCGCGGCGCTGGGGAGGCGGGCATGAAGCTTCTGGAGATTAACCTCGCCACCCGCCCGTTCCGCAACAACACCCTCTATTGGCTCGGCTTCGGTTCGGCGACCCTCATCCTGCTGGCTATCACGGGGATGAATGGATGGGTTTTCTTCCATTCGAGCACCTCGGTCAAGCAATACGAGCAGGAGATGGTCGTCAAGCAGGACAAGCGCGATGGCTTGTCCCGGGATGAGCAGCGACTGGGCGTGAAGCTCACCAAGCTCGATTTCAACGGTCTGCGGCAGCAGGCGGAATTCGCGAACGATGCCATCAGGCGGCGCATCTTCTCCTGGACGGAGCTGTTCAACCGGCTGGAGGAAGTGGTTCCCCCCGCGGTGATGCTCTCGTCGGTGCGGCCTGAAATCCAGGCCGAGGGTATTTCGATCGTCGCGGAGGGGCTGGCCAAGGATCAGGAAGCATTGCTGTCGTTCGAAGAGGGGCTGATCGGCAGCGCCTACTTCGCCCGGATCTACCCGGGCAGTGAGCGCCGCGAGCAGCGCGGCGGCGAGCTGCACTTCTCGCTGAAATTCG
>Ga0075423_10002037_pt1 | contig 18141 bp, 20 predicted proteins | sample SoiMethybrSBSTD2_FD_80114 | JGI IMG/M metagenome (GOLD analysis project Ga0075423, IMG submission 80114) | Bulk soil microbial communities from a Populus tree surrounding site in Tennessee, USA - Soil MetaG P. TD hybrid SBSTD2 | ecosystem: Environmental > Terrestrial > Soil > Tree plantation...
CGGCTCCTGGTTCAGGATCTCCTTGAGCGCCGCCAGGCCGTCCTTCTCGGGCATGGTGATGTCAAGGGTCATGATGTCGGGCCTCAGCGCCTGATACTGGGCCACGGCTTCGACCCCGTTTGCCCCCTCGCCGATTACCTCGTGGCCGCCCTTGGCGAGCACGTCGGACAGCATCTTGCGCATGAAGGCGGCGTCGTCCACAACGAGAACGCGTGCCATCAGTTGGTTCCTCCTGGCATCTCGGTATCTGGGACGCTCCCTGCAGGGAGCACGGATTCGATTCGGACGGCCCACTCGTCCTCCACCAGGAGGAGCCTCCCGGTGGCGAAGCGGCGGCCGTTGACGTACAGATCGACGGGGTCGTCCGGGGCGCGGTCGAGGTCGACCACGGCGCCGCTCCCGAGGCTCACTGCCCGGCCGACGGGCATGTGCGTGCGGCCGAGCTCGGCCCAGACGCGCACCGGGATCGCCCGGATCTGCGCACCGGAGATGCCCTCCCGCCCCTCACGGTCGAGATGGCCGCCCGCCTCCTCGGCGGCGAGCTCGTCGAGCGCGTGCGTCATGCGGACGACGAACGCGTTGGGCACGAGCTGGAGCAGGCGGCACGGCTCGCCGAGCAGGGTGAAGCCGACGCTCGTCATGTGCGGCGTGAGCTCGTAGGCATCGCCGGCCTCACCGGGCGTTGCGAAGAACCGCGTTTCCGGCGGGCTGATCTCGATCTCCTCCTGGAGGACGTTCGCGGTGGCTCCGGCGGCCGCGGCCATCATCTGGTTCATCGCCTCGCCGGCGGCCGAGAGGTCGAGCTCCGAGAGCTCCTCGGCCTCGTCCACGGCCATCGCGTCCATGCCCATCATCGCCGCGGCCAGGCGCTGGACGCCCAGCCGGGTCATGACGAAGATGTTGCCGCCTGTCACGCCGTCGACGTATGAGACGCTCGCGATGACGGCCGGCACCGGGACCGATCGCAGCGGCCCGTCGTCGGCGTGGACGACCGCGACCTTGCTGCGCTCCACGGTCGACTGCGAGACGACCTCGAGCACCTGTCCGATCGCTTCTCCGGTCGACTCGGCCAGCTTGATGAGGGCTTCCTCGGTCGTCACGACCCGCCCTCCGCTCGTCCGACGACCTGTACCGCCCGCCAGTTGCCGTTTCGGCCGGGCTGGGCGCGGTGCGCAGGCACCTGGCCCGCGTAGAGCATGACGCCGTTCGCCGCCGGGACCCGGAAGCGGAGCACGTCGCCCGGCTGGAGCGCGAGCATCTCGTCGACCGGGATCTGGCGCGAGGCGACCTCGGCGCGGAGCTCGACGTCGACGGACGCGAGGCCGCTTCTCACGGCGACCCGCGACTCCGCGTCGATCGCCACCTCGCCGAACTGGCTGCCGGACAGGTGCTCGAGCGCCGGCTCGACCGACCGGTGGGGCAGGACGAGGGCCATCGTCGACGAGGACCCGTCGACCCGCACCTCAATCGTCAGCATGAGCGTCGGCTCGCTGGGCGGCGCCAGGTTGACGTTCGCGATCTGGGATTCGATGGCGAGCAGGTGGGTCGTGATCCCGGCGAGCTCGCCCCACGTCGCGGCGAGCACCTCGAGCAGCGTGTCGAACACTCGCCGCACGAGCGCGATCTCGATCTCGGTCAGCTCGCGGGGCTTCACGACGGTGGCCGACGTGCCGCCCATGAGCCTCTCGGCGAGGCGCAGCATGAGCGAGAGCTCGGCGGTCATGAGCACCTGGGTGCCGAGCGGCCGGCACTCGATCGTGGCGCAGATCGACGGCTGCGGGATCTGGCCGATCGCCGTCGACCAGGTGAGCTGGTCGAGGCTCAGCACCTCGAGCTCGATCGGCGTCAGAAGCTCCGTCGAGAGGCGCTGGCCGGCCGTGCGGCAGAAGCTCTCGTGCGCGCGCTCGAGCCGGCGCTGCTGGTCCTGGGCGAACTTGCTGGGCCGCGAGAAGTCGATGTCGCGCACCCGGCGCGCGCGGCGCTTGTGCGCGGGCTCGGGCGCGTCGGTCTGGCCCTGCTTCGCAGCCTCGACGAGCGCGGCGATCTGATCGTTCGAGAGGTTCTCGCTCATGCCGCCCTCGCCATCTGGACCTGGCTGCCCCAGGTCGCGATCTCGATCTCTTCGAGTCCTGCCTGCTTGCACGTGATCGCGCGGCGCTCGAGGTAGACGCGCATCGTCCGGCCCGAGTTCCCGCCGGTGACCGCGGCGCGAACCGGGATCGCGTGCGCGCGCAGGCCCTCGCGGACAGCCTGCTCGTTGCGGTTCCCGACGTCGAGCTTCCCGGCCGCGGCGAACATCTGCGCGCCGCCCACCAGCACGGCGGAGAGGCGCGAGCGGGTGGCTCCGATCGCCGTCACCTCGCGGATGAGCTGCGGGATCGCTGTGTCGGCGAACTTGCCCGCCGCGCCGTTGCCGTTCGACTCGGGCAGCACGACGTGCGCCATCGCCGCGACCGGCCCGCGGTCGTCCACGATGACCAGGCCGATGCAGGAGCCGAGGCCGAGGCCGACCAGGACGTCGCCTGCGTGCTGCGTGGCTGCGATCTCACCCATGCGGACGACCAGCTCCGACACGTCAGGCGGCCTCGCCCAGACCGAGGCGGTCGAGGAGCAGCGCCACGCCGGCGCCTCCGGGGACGAACAGAAAGCCGAACTTGCACGCGGTGCCGTCGACGGTCATGCGCGAGTCGAGCAGCAGCGCCAGGTCGGTGTCGGCGGCGGTGACGGCGAGGACGCTCGCGACGATCGCGCCGAGCATGTCGGACATGGCGACCGGCGGGTGCGGCTCCATGTGCAGGCTGGTCATCGTGCCCATGGCCTGGACGTAGGAGCTGCCGAGGATGTTCCCGATCTCGCCGAGGGCGGAGAGCTCCATCTCCGGGTCGCCCTCCACGCCGAGGAGCGAGCACAGGGTGTTGGCGCTCTCCGGTTCGAAGAGCAGCAGCACGGTGGCGTCGAGATCGCCGAACACGCCGATGATGACGGCGCTCACGGTGTCCTCGCCGTTTCCGACCGCGTCGACCGCGTCCGCGAGCTCGAGCGCGAGGGCCGTCGGCACGTGCAGGTCCACAGACTGGCCGAGCATGCTCGCGAGGGCGGTCGCGGCGTTGCCCGAGCCGATGTTCGACATCTCGCGCAGAGCGTCGAGCTGAAGGTCGTTCAGGGTCATGGGTGTGTCACGCTCCTAGGCCGCGTTCGGCAAGTCGGTGGAAGAGGCGGTCGCGGCGCCGCACGCGTCCGCGAGGGCGTCGCAATCGACGATGAGTGCGATCTCGCCGTTCGAGAGGACGGCGCCGCCCGAGAGGGAGCTGGCGTCGCCCACCTCGGCGGGAAGCGGGCGGGTGACCAGCTCGCGCTGGCCGACGAGCCGCTCGAGCGCGAGCGCGAGCCGGCGCTCGGCGCCGCGCACGATGACGACGTAGCCCGCGTCGGGGGCGGGGTCGTAGCCGAGCGCCTCGGCCAGGTCGATGAGCGGCAGCACTCCATCGTTCAGGACGAGAGTGCGCCGCCCGAGGACCGACCGCACGGTCTGCTCGGCGACGTTGACGGTGCGCTCGACCCGCCCGAGCGGGATCGCAAACGGCGTCGCGTGCGACTCGACGAGCAGCGCCGGCACGATCGCGAGCGTCAGGGGCAGGCGCACCTGCACCGTCGAGCCGACGCCCAGCTCGGAGGTCATGACGACGGCCCCGCCGAGGCCGCGGATGGCGTTTCGGACGGCGTCCATGCCGACCCCGCGGCCGGAGATGTCGCTCGTGGTCTCGGCCGTCGAGAACCCGGGCGTGAACAGCAGCTCGATCGCGCGGGCCATGTCGACGCTGTCGACGGCGTCCTGGGCGATGAGGCCGCGCTCGGCGGCCCGGCGGGCGACCAGCTCGGGGTTGATGCCGCGGCCGTCGTCGCGGACGGTGATGACGACGTTCGATCCGGCGTGCCGGGCGGCGAGCTCCAGCGTCCCCATGGCCGGCTTACCGGCCGCGAGGCGCTCCTCGGGCGGCTCGAGCGCGTGGTCGAGCGAGTTGCGGACCAGGTGGACGAGCGGGTCGCCGAGCGCATCGACGACGGTGCGGTCGAGCTCGGTGTCGCGGCCCGCGAGCACCAGGTCGACCTGCTTTCCGAACTTCGTGGAGAGGTCGCGGACGAGGCGTGGGAAGCGCATGAAGACGGCGTCGACCTCGATCATCCGCACCTGCATGACCATCGCCTGGAGCGATTGCGAGCTGCGCGTGAGCTCGCCGATCGCCTCCGACAGGCCCTCGACGCCGGCGCCGGCGGCAAGCGACTCGACGCGGGTGCGGTGGACGACGAGCTCGCCCATGTAGTGCATGAGCTGGTCGAGCCGCTCGGCGTCGACGCGCACGGTCGTGGTGGAACGGTGCGACGGCGCGGCGCCGCCGCTCGGGGCGGCGGGCGCGGGTTGCGCGGGAGCGGCCGCGGGCGCCTCGGGTGCGCTCGCATCGGGCGTTTCGGCGGGCTCCGCCGCCGTCACGGCAACCGACTCGATGTCGGGCACGGCCCGGACCGCGGCGTCGACCGTCGCGATGTCGTGCTCGGTCAGGACCCAGGCCTCGATGCGGCGCCCGTCGAAGGTATCGACCTCGTCGGAGCCGGGCGACGAGTGCACGACCTCGCCGTGGTCGGCGACCGCGGCCAGCGTCATGTAGGCGCGGACGGCCGGCATCATCACGTCGGCGATGAGCGCGATCTCGACGCGCAGGAGGGGCGTGTCCCCGTCGTAGCCCTGGACGACCTCGGGCAGCTCGAGTGCCGGCGTCGCGGCCTCAGCGACGGGCGCGGGGCCGGCGTGTGCCTGCTCGCCGACCAGCTCGCCGAGCCGGGCGACCAGCGCCGCTGCATCGAGGCCCTCCTCGCCGGAGGTCTCGATGCTGTCGAGCGCGCCCTCCAGGGTGTCGAGGCACCCGAGGAGCACGTCGACCACGGAGTGCTCGAGCGGCTCTGCGCGGCCGCGCAGCGTCTCGAAGACGTCCTCCATCTTGTGCGTCAGCGCAGCCATCTGCGCGAAGCCCATCGTGCCGCTCATCCCCTTCAGCGAGTGCGCGATGCGGAAGATCTCGTCGATCGTGTCGCGATCCTCAGGCGATTCCTCGATCCGGATGACGGCGATGTTCAGGTTCTGCAGGTGCTCCCGGCTCTCTGCCAGGAACATGCCGAGGTACTCGGAGAGGTCCATCAGGCTGCCTTCCGGTAGATGAAGGGGGCAGGGCAGTCGAGGCCCAGCGTCCGCGGCTCGGCGACGCGTTCGCTCGACCCGACCATGAGATAGCCGCCGGGCCGCAGCGACTCGATGAGGCGGCGGTGGAGCGCGTCGCGGACGGGCTCGGTGAAGTAGATGACGACGTTCCGGCACAGGACGAGGTCGAAGCGTCCAGCCTGGACGCGATCGTTCAGCAGGTCGCCGGTGTCAAAGCGCGTGAGCAGGCGCAGCTCGGGCTTGGCGCGCCAGCCGTCGGCCTCGTGGTCGAACCACTTCTTGAGCTGGACGGCCGGCGCGCTGCGGGCGTCGTCGATCGTGAAGAAGCCCTCGCGCGCGCGGGCGACCATGCGCTTGTCGATGTCGGTGCCCAGGATCTCGAGCCGGGCGCCCGGCGCGACCTCGCGCCCGATCGCGGCCAGCGTGTAGGCCTCGGCGCCGTAGGAGCAGCCCGCGCTCCATGCGCGCAGCGTGCCGGTCTGGGCCAGGTCGGCGACGATTTTCGCGAGCGCCTGCCACTGCTCCGGGTTGCGCCAGAGCTGGGAGACGTTGATCGTGACGCGGTCGAGGAAGTCGTTCAGCTCGTCGCGGTTCTCGGACAGGAGCTGCAGGTACCCGGCCAGGTCGGGGGCGCGCCGGTCGGCGAACGTGCGCACACGGCGCTCCATCTGGCGGCGCTTGTACTGCGTCAGGTCGATCCCGGTCAGGCGGCGCACGCCCGCGCAGAACTGCAGGAACTCGTCGTGGCGGGCGGTGGGCTCGGCGCTCACTTGGACTCCTGCACGATCGCGGCGGTCAGGTCGCCGAGCGGGAGCTCGACGTCTGCGAGCCGGGCCTCGGAGATCGAGCGCGGCATGCCGTAGACGGTGCACGTCGACTGGTCCTCGACCAGGATGCGCCCGCCCAAGCGCTTCACGTCGCGGGCCCCCTCGAGGCCGTCCTTGCCCATGCCGGTGAGGACGGTGAGGACGAGCCGGTCGCGGTAGATCGCGGCGGCGTCGGAGATCGTGAGGTCGGCCCGCGGCCGCAGGCCGCCGATCTCCGCCTCCTCGGTGAGGCGGACGGCACCGCCGGCGGTGAGCCGCATGTGGTGGCCGCCGGGGGCGAGGAGCGCGGTGCCCGGCGTCAGGGTGTCGCCGGTGCGGGCCTCGTGGACCGTGAGCTTGGACGCGCGGTCGAGCCGCTCGGCCAGCGAGCCGGTGAAGCCCGCCGGCATGTGCTGGACGATCACGATTCCGTAGGGCAGCGTCGCGGGCAGCGCGGGGACGAGCGCGGCGAGGGCCCGCGGCCCGCCGGTGGAGCAGGCGATCACGAGCGCCCGAGCGCCGGCCGTGTGGGCGGGGGCCGGCCGGACCGGGGCGGCCGGGACGAACGACTGCGGACGGGGCGCGACGGCCACGCGGCGCGACGCCGCGGCCAGGTGCGTCTTGTCGTAGAGCTCGGCGAAGAACGCGGCGGGGAGCGTGCCGCCCGACGGCTTCGCGACCAGCTCGACCGCGCCCTCGGCCAGCGCGTCGACGGCACGGGCGCCGTGCGCCGGCGAGAAGGCCGAGACGACCACCACCGCGACGCTCGAGCCGCGGGCGCGAAGCTGCTTCAGGACGCCGATGCCGTCGAGGCCGGGCATCGCCAGGTCGAGCGACAGGACGTCAGGCCGGTGCTTGGCGCACTCGCGCAGCGCCTCGTCGCCGTCCGCCGCGACCGCGACGACGTCCGCGCCGCGCTCCCGGAGCCCGTCCGCGATGATGTGCCGCATGAAGCTCGAGTCGTCGGCGACGACGACGCGGATTCGGGACGGTGAGGGGGTTGGGCGAGTGTGCATGGCGGTGGCAGCCCGTGCGAGCCGGGCAGTCCGGTAATCGGTTTGGAGCGGGTTGGATTTACCGCCAGAACGCGGTCGGCCGGCCGTGTCAGGCGGCGATGTCCAGGCCGGCCAGGAGGCCGTCCGGGTTGAGCAGGATCGCGAGCCGGTCGTCGAGCTTGGCGATCGCGTCCACGTAGGCGGCGTCGGCCGCCGGCACGTCCTCGAGTTGGGCGTCGTCGACGGTCAGAACCTCTTCGACGTCGTCCACGATCACGCCCGCGGTGCCCGTCTCCGTCTCGACGATGACGATCTTTCCGACCTTGCGGCGCTCGTGCTGGAGCCCGAGCCGTTCGGCCAGGTCGCAGACCGGCACGATCTTGCCGCGCAGGTTGATGACGCCGCGGATCCAGGCCGTCCTGGAGGCGACCACGCGCGGCTCGGTGTAGCGAATGATCTCCTGCACGCGGGTGATCGGGAGGGCGTACTCCTCGGTTCCGAGCGAGAAGATGACGAGCTGGCGGGTGGTCTCGGCGGTAGACATCAGGCCTCCGGCAGTGTGATGATGTCCGGGTAATCGGCGCGTGCGGGGAGGAATGAACCGGGAGGGCGCTCCTTGTCGGCCATGAGCTCGATCAGCATGGCGTCGGTCGTCGCGGCCTCCGACGCCTCGTCGGCCGGCTGGCGCAGGAATGCGTCGATCTGCGGGAGCTTCGCGATCGCGTAGTCCACGGCCGGGTCGCCCCCGGCGGCGTATGCGCCGATCGTGATCAGATCCTCCTTGGCGCGGTAGGCGGCGAGCGTCTCGCGCAGGGCTGCGGCTGCGGTCTGAAGCTCGGGCGTCGTGATCTCGGGCGCGAGCCGCGAGATGGACTCGAGCACGTCGATGGCCGGGTAGTGGCTCTTGTGGGCCAGCGAGCGCGAGAGCACGCAGTGGCCGTCGAGAATCGACCGCACGGCGTCGGCGACGGGCTCGTTCATGTCGTCGCCCTCGACGAGCACCGTGTAGAGGCCGGTGATCGAGCCGCGCGCCGCGGTGCCGGCGCGCTCGAGCAGCCGCGGCAGCATGGCGAAGACGCTCGGCGTGTAGCCGCGCGTGGCGGGCGGCTCCCCGATGGCGAGCCCCACCTCGCGCTGGGCCATCGCGAGCCGGGTGACGGAGTCCATCATGAGCAGCACGTCGTGGCCCTCGTCGCGGAAGTGCTCGGCGATCGTCGTTGCGACCATCGCGGCCTTGATCCGCACGAGCGCCGGCTGGTCGGAGGTCGCCACGACCACGACCGAGCGCGCGAGCGCGCTCCCCAGGTCGCGCTCGATGAACTCGAGCAGCTCCCGGCCGCGCTCGCCGACGAGGCAGATCACGTTGACGGAGGCCGTCGTCGAGCGGGCGATCGACCCGAGCAGGGTGGACTTGCCGACGCCAGAGCCGGCGAAGATGCCGAGCCGCTGCCCGCGGCCGCACGGGACGAGCGCATCGAGCGCCCGCACGCCGAGGTCGAGCCGCTGGGAGATGCGGGTGCGGTGCATCGGCGAGGGCGGGCTGCCGGCGACCGCGCGCAGCTCGTCCGAGGAGAGCTCCGGGCCGCCGTCGATGGGGCTTCCCAGGCCGTCGAGGACGCGGCCCAAGAGGCCGTCTCCGACGCGGACGCGGAAGGAGTTGCCGGTCGCCTCGACTCGCCGTCCGGGCCCGATGCCGTGCATCTCGCCCAGCGGCATGAGGAGCGTCCGCCCCTCCCGGAACCCGACCACCTCGGCCGGAACCGGGGGGCGGTTACGGCCAGCCGAGATCGTCACCAGCTCGCCGACCTCGGCGCGCAGGCCGGTCACCTCGATCACGAGGCCGATGAGGTTCGTCACGCGGCCGTGCCGGCGGTGCGTGTCCGCCTCTGCGACGGCGCTGCGGTACCGCGCCAGGGTGGCGTCCACGGGGGGCATCTACGCGGCCCTGAGGTCGGGGGCCTCGCCGCGCCGGCCGGCCTCGGCGAGAAGCTCCGCGACGCGGTCGAGCTGCGCGCCGATCCGGGCGTCGATCTCGCCCTCCTCGGTGACGACGATGCAGCCGCCCCGCTCGATCCGCCGCTCCGCCACGACGTCGAGGCGCTGAACGCCGCCGAGCTTGGCGGCGAGCCCCTCGGCGTTCTCCGAGACGAGCTCGAGGTCGTCGGGGTTGACCTCGATCACGAGCCGGTGCCGGGCCGCGGTGCGAAGCAGCGCCCCGCCGACGACGTCGAGCACCATCTCCGGCCGGGCCTCCACCGTGCCGCCGACGATCTTCTCGGCGATCGCGATGGCGAGCTCGACGGCCGAGCGCTCGGCCGCGCGGAGGAACTCGTCCTCGAGCTCCCGGATGGCCGCCTCGGCCGCCGCCAGGCACGCCAGCGCGGAGCCGATCCGCTCGCCGGCCTCCGCCAGCCCGTCGGCCAGGCCGTCCTCGTGGGCCCGGCGGCGGGTCTCGATCGCGATCATGCGCAGCCGGTCCTCGGCCGTCCCCGGCTCGCCGATGAGGTGGGCGGGCGCCTCGAGGGCGCCGAACTCGAAGGTCTCAGCCAATGAGCTCGTCCTCGGCGTCGCCGCCGCGCGAGATCACGAGCTCGCCCGAGTCCTCGAGCTTGCGCACCACACCCACGATCTTGGTCTGGGCCTCCTCGACCACCCGGCGCCGCTGTGGCGGCATGTACTCCATCTCCTCGCGCAGCATCTCGGCTCCGCGCTGGGACATGTTGTCGAGGATCTTGGACTGCACCTCCGTCGAGGCACCGCGCATGGCGAGCCCGAGGTCCTTGGAGTCGACCTCGCGGAGCACCATCTGGATCGAGCGGTCGTCGAGCTTCAGGATGTCCTCGAAGACGAAGAGCAGCGAGCGGACCTCGTTTGCGATCTCGTCGTTTTCGTTCCCGAGATGCTCCAGGATGTTGCGCTCGGTCGAGCGGTTGGCCGCGTTCAGGATCGCGGCCAGCGACCGGACGCCGCCCGCCGCCGCCCACTCGCGCTGGAGGACGGTCTCGAGCTTTCGCTCCATCACCTGGGCGACCTCCTTCACGACGTCCGGCGAGGTCTGGCCCATCATCGCGATCCGCATGGCCACGTCGGCCTGGAGCTCCGCCTCGAGCAGCTCCATCACCTTGGCTGCGAGCGGCGTGTTCGGCAGCTGGGCGACGACCATCGCCACCGTCTGGGGGTGCTCGTTGCGCAGGAACGCCGCGATCTGGTCGGCGGGCGTGTTGCGCAGGAACTCGAACGGCGTCTGCTCGATGATGACCGAGAGCCGGTTCAGGATCTCGCCGGCCCGCTGGCTGCCGACGGACTGCTCGAGCACCTCGCGCGCGAAGCGCAGCCCGCCCTCGGCGAGGTAGCCGCGGGCGTAGGCCGTGTCGACCATCTCCTGCATGACCGACGACGCGTACTCCGGCTCGACGGCCTGCATCTTGGCCATCTCGACCGTGAGCTGCTCGATCATCTCGTTCGGCAGATGGCGGAAGACCTCGGCCGCGCCCTTCGAGCCGAGGGAGACGAGCAGGATCGCCGCCTTGCGCCGGCCGGGCAGGCTCGCCAGCGCTACTCGTTCATCCATTGCTGCACCTGCATCGCGACGTGCTCGGGCTGCTTCTGGATGATCTCCTCAGCCTGCTTCTGGACGTTCTGGCGCTGCTGGATCACCTCCGGCGGGATCCGGTCGGCGATGCTCGGCTCGAGCGCCGCGATCGGCGTGTGGCCGGAGATCTCGCGCAGCCACGTCGGTTCGGGGTGGCGGGCCTCGCCCTCGCGCCGCTTCAGGTTACGGCGGACGAGGAACAGGAAGACCACGCTGCCGAGGCCGCCGACCGCGTACTTGGCCATGTCCATGATCGAGAGCGCGCCCAGCGGCCCTCCCGCCGCGGCGGCCGCGTCGGGCACCTTCGTGAAGGGCACCGAGGCGGTCGTGATCTGGTCGCCGCGGCTCGGGTCAAGCCCGACCATGCCGGAGACCGTGTTCTTGATCGCGGTGATGGCCGGCGGCTTGATCGACGAGTCGAAGAGCAGGGCGACGCTCTGCTTCTCGACGGCGCCGGGCGCAACCGTCTCGTGAGAGATGACCTTGTTGGCGCCGAAGGTGGTCGTGCCGGACTGGTGGTCATAGCTCGAGCCGGAGCCGCTCGCGCCGCCGCCGTTCTGGTAGACGGGCGGGATGTTGCTGCCGGTGCCCGCGACGCCGGACGCGCCCGCGCCGCTGCCGTTCAGCTTCTCGTTGTCCTTCTGCACGACCAGCGGAACGGACTTGCCGTCGTAGCTCACCGAGTCGTTCGTGACCTGGTTCAGGTCGAGCTGCGCGTTCACGCGCGCCTCGGCCTTGTTGGGCCCGAGGGTGCGGGCCAGCATCGCGTTGATGTCGGCGGCCATCTCGGCGTCGTAGGCCTGCTGCTGGGCGAGCTTGGCCGTGGCCCCGACGGTCCCGCCTGCACCGACGCCGCCGGCCGGCCACAGGAGCTGGCCGAGGTTGTCGGTGATCGTGACGTCGTTGGAGTCGAGCCCCTGCACGCTCGAGGACACCATGTGGGCGATGCCTGCGACGGTGGACGCCGTAAGCGCGCCGTTGTCGGTCAGGAGCACCGACGCCCGCGCGGCGGACGACTGGTCCTGGAAGAGCGTGTCCGTGGGCAGGACGAGCTGCACCTGGGCGCCGCTGATCCCGTCGATGCCCTCGATCTGCGAGGCGATGTCGCCCTCGAGGCCGCGCTGGAAGGCGACCCGCTGCTGGAAGTCCGTCGCGCCGAGGCCGAGGCTCGACATGTCGGACAGGCTGGCGTGGTTGCCCGGCCCGACACCCTTGGACGCGAGCGCGACCGATGCCTTGGACTGCTCGCTCGAGAGGACGTCCACCTCGGTGCCGCCGTTCACGACCTTGTAGGTGACGCCGGCGGAGGCGAGCGCCTGGGTGACCCGGTTCGTGTCCGCCGGGTTCAGGTTCGTCTGGACGGCGGTGTAGCTCGGCTTGGTGGCATAGCTCCAGAGGAAGTAGCCGGTGACCGCGATCAGGAGGAACGAGATGACAAGCGTGAGCTGGCCGCGCGGCTCGATGTTGCGCCATGTGTCGCGCACTGAGTTGATGCTTGTTGGCATGGTGTGGGGGCCTAGGGGGAGGGGCTAGATCTGGATGCGGAAGAGCTCGTTGTAGGCGTCGACCGCCTTGTTTCGCACCTGGACGGCGAGCTGCATCGCCCGGGCGGCCTTCTCGACGTCGGCCACGACCTGGCTCACGTCCGTGGCCTGGCCGGTCGCCAGGGCCTGCGACTGCGTGGCGGCGGTGTTCTGGAGATCGTTCAGGTTCGAGATCTGATTGGTGAGCATGCTGCCGAACCCGCCCGCCGACGAGGTCGCGCCGGTGCTGGTCGCGTCGACGGAGCCGACCTGGAACTCCGACCCGGTCCCGAGGGGATCGATCGGCTGGATTGACTGGAAGCTCGGGATCTGCATCAGCGGAGGATGTCGAAGGTCTTCGAGAACATCTGCTTGGCGGCGTTCATCGCGGTGACGTTCGCCTCGTAGCCGCGGCTCGAGGTGATCAGGTCGACCATCTCGGTCACCGGGTTCACGTTGGGCAGCGTGACGTAGCCCTGCGCGTCGGCGTCAGGGTGGGAGGGGTCGTAGACGCGCCGCAGCGGGCTCTGGTCTTCGACGATCCCGGCGACCTTCACGCCGGACAGGACCTGGTCGAAGCTCGGCGAGCCGGCCTGGAGCACGACCATCCGGCGCCGGTACGGCTGGCCGTTGGCGCCCTGGGTCGAGTCGGCGTTGGCGAGGTTGCTCGCGATGACGTCCATCCGCAGCCGCTCGGCGGTCATGCCGGAGCCGGAGATGGCGAATGCGTCGAACATGCCCATTACTGCGCCTGCCCGATCGCGGTCTTCAGGATGCTGATGCGCGAGCCCATGACCGACTCCAGCGACTGGTAGTCGAGCGTGTTCTCGCTGAGGTTCGCCATCTGCTGGTCGATGTCGACGTTGTTGCCGTCGAGTCGGCCCGTGCTCGTCGAGTCGGTCTGCATGCCGAACCCGACGGAGGCGATCTGGTCCGCGGTGGGCTGGCCGGCGAACGCCTGTGCCAGTGCCGCATGGAAGTCGACGTCGGACGCCTTGAAATTCGGCGTGTTGGCGTTCGCGATGTTGTTCGCGATCACCTGCTGTCGCAACGCGGATCCGGACATGGCGCGCTCCAGCCCGACGATGGTGGTGTCGAACAGTTCCAACGTAGGGGTCCCTCCCGTCGAAAGACGAAAGACCCGTCCATGGGTGTCGTGCTGACCCGCGATCCGTGCGGTAGGCCGGTAATCGGCCGGGGCTCTTCCGGGTTGAGCAGGCTCGATCTGCAAGCTGGCGGAGGCGAGCGGCGGCCGTTGCAGACCGGGGTTGGCCACTTGGCCACCGCGGAGTGTCATTTCCCTTTTGTGACGCTTCCCTTGTCGCCCGTCGACGGCCGGCGGACCCGTGATCGATCGCCGGCAACTGTGCCAATTCGCTCGCGTTCGTCACGCGGCGGCCACGATCCAGCCACGCACCTGCGCCGGGGTCAGACCCCGGTTGGCCTCCGTGACGAAGCGTGGCCGTTTCGTGACGGCCCGCGGTGGTTTGGCACACGTCGGGTCCGGCGGCCTACTCCATCGGCGTGGGCGAGAGCGCGATGATGCGGATCGGATCCCCCCGAACCAGATGTATCGCTCCGGGGTGAGCCGGCCGGAGCAATGCGCGGGGTCGGGCGCGTACTCGCCCCGGTCGTGGTGCGGCTGACATCGAATCCCCGGATACGCCTTCCGGACCGCCGCGAGCGGATCGCCGATCCCGACGGCCTTCTGCGTGGCGGCGCGCGGGTCGTCGATCACGATGCTGTGCATCCCCGACGGGGTCGGTGTGGAGAGGAACGCCACGTTCTCGTAGCGGAGCATGTCCGGCCGCTTGGTGTAGCCGGGTGGGTTGCGCTGGGAAAGCGGGCCGCCGTCGTCGTAGTCCGAGCCGATCGGCGCCGACGGGCCCGTCGGCGACACCGGCTGCCCGAAGACATGCGAGTGCGAGCCTACTGACGCGTGTCGATGAAGACGGCCGGGGCCGCCTGGCCCACATACGCGCTGATCGTCTGGCGGACGGTGCGCAGCTGGCCCAGCTCGGCGACGGTCGCGGCCCGTGCGGCTGCCAGCGCCGCGGCGTTCTCCCGCGCCAGTTCCTGGGCCCGGCGCAGGTGGCTGCGCGCCTCGGCCGGCGGCCGCTCGGGCAGTCCGGCCGCGAGCGCGGCGCGCTCCTCTCCCAGGCGCACGACGGCATCCCAGTCGGCGGCGGCGATGAGCTCGCTCTCCCGCTCGCACATCTCCACGAGCCGGGCGTACGCGGCGGCCGGCATCGGGTCAGCCGGCGGCGGTCGCCGGTCGGGCGGCCGCGCCCTGGACGGAGAGCTGCTGCCAGCTCTCGCGCAGGTCGGTGAGGAGCCGAACGACCTCGTCGATGTGGCTCGCATCGCGCTTGAGGTGCGCCTCGACGAGGTGGCGCTTGCAGAAGAGGTAGATCGACCGCAGCCGTGCGGCGACCTCGCCGCCCTGCGCCATGTCGAGCGTGACGTTCAGCTCGTCGATGATCGCCTCGCCGCGGCGCAGCCGCTCGAGGAAGAGCTGATGGTGGCCGTTGCGCTCGGCGGCGGCCGCCTGCTTCAGGAAGCGGATCGCGCCGTCGTACAGCATGACCACGAGCCGCTCGGGCGGCGCCGTCAGGATGCTCGACTCCGTGTAGGCTCGGTTGGCGCCGGCGTAATCCATCGCGCCAAGTAGTCGGCGGCGGTGTCCGGCTCTTGAGGCGCTATTGAGACAGCGCGGCGAACTGGCCGGACAGCTGCGACTGGAGCGACTGCGACTGCGAGAGCGCGGTCTCCATCGCCGTGAACTGGGCGCGGAGATTGGTCTCGCGCAGGGCCACGCGCGTCTCGATGTCGCTCTGGCGCTGCTTCAGGTCGTCGATCGTCGACTGCTCGCCCGCGATGCGCGACGCGAGCACCCCGCCGGTCTGCACCTGGGGCTTGATCAGCGCGTCGAGCCGCTGGGAGAGGCCCTGGCTGGCGTACATCCCCGTGATGTTCGTGAAGAGCTTCTTCACCTCGCCGAAGCGATCCGTCAGCATGTCGGAGAGCTTGTCGGTGTCGAGCGTCAGCCGGCCGTCGATCGAGTCCTGGTTGAGCGTGCCGCCGCCGACCGTCTTGCCGGTCGAGAGGCCGACCAGGCTCAGCTGGTTCAGGTCGGGCGCTGCGCCGGTGAAGGTGTCGCCGATCGCCTCGCGCAGCTGCGCGAGGATCCCCTGGAGCGCAGGATCGGCGTTCAGCACGCCCTTCGCGCGGTCGTCGTCGGTCGTCGCTTTCACGACCTTCTTCTCGTTGATCTTCGAGTTGATGAAGTCGACCGTCGAGTTGTACTGGTCGACGAACGCCTGGATCTTCCCCGAGACCGCGTCGGTGTTCGGGCCGGGGCTGCCGACCACGATCGACGCCTGGCTGGACATGACGCCCTTGAACGTCAGCGTGACGCCGGGAATCGCAGCGGTGACGACGTTCGATGCCGACGTCTTCACGGGCCCACCGTCGACGGTGTAGTTCGCGTCGCGGGCCGCGAGCGACTCGCTGAAGCCGAGGTCGTCTTCGATGCCGTTCTCGGAGGTCACGGAGATCGTGTTCGCCTGGCCGGTGACCTTGCCCGAAAGGACGAGCTTCGAGTTCACGACCGACGCGTAGACCTGGACGCCCGACGTGCCGTTGATCTTGGCGGCGATCGTGTCGAGGCTGTCGCCGGACTTGATATCGACGTCGACCGCCGTGCCGGTGCCGACCGCGATGTGCATCGTGTCGTCCTCGCCGGCGGCGGCCAGGGCCGTGGACTGCGTGACCTGGTGGGCGCGCGCGAGCTGCGTGACCTGCACCTGGTAGCCGCCCGGGGCCGCCCCGCCGGTGCGGACGACGCCGAGGTTCGCGCTGTCCGACGAGGTCACCGACTGCACGTCGCCCCACGTGGAGACGTCCCGCAGGCCGGCGATCGCCGTCTGCAGGTTGGTGAGGCGGGTGTTCACGTCCCGGAGCGCGTTCTGGCGCGCCTCCTCGACGTGCTGCTGCTGGAGGGCGCGCACCTCGGGCTGGCGCTCGATTGCGAGCAGCTGCCCGATGATCGTGTTCGTGTCGAGCCCCGACGCGATGCCGCCGATGTTGAAGAGCGGCGCCGCCGAGGTCGATGCGGTGATGGAGGAGGGGAGATCTGCCATGGGCTATCCGAGCTGGTCGACGATGAGGCCGCCGCCCGAGAGCGTGTCGAGCAGGCTGCGGGCGGGGATCTCGCGGACCACCGCGCCGTCGCCGTTCAACACCTGGACCCGGACCTTGCCGGCGCTGTGATCGACCTCGAAGTGGAGGTTCACCTGCCGCGACGAGAGCTCCTCGATGACGCGCGCTGCGACGTCGAACTCCTGCTGCACGTCCGCGGGGGGCGTCTCGTGCTCCTGCTCGACCGCACGCAGCGCCGGCCGCGGCGGCGCCGCAGTGCGCTGTGTGGGCTTGCCGATGCCCGATATGGGTGCAGGGCCGTATTCCATTACGTCGATCCTCCCCGGTCCTTCCATGGACCATGAGTTCACCGATCTTATCGGCGGGCGGTCAACGGAATTTAGGCGGCTTGCGGGAATGATCTTTTAATAGTCTCGTGCAGGGACGCCGCGGCAGCGTTGCCCGGCTCGAGGGAGTCGGCCTCGGCGGCGAAGCTCCTGGCGTCGTCGGGCAGGCCCTTGGCGACAGCGACCCTGGCGAGGCCGATCATGGCGCGGGCGTCCGGGGCGCTCTCGGCGACGGCGATCCACTCGTCGGCGGCGGCGCCGAGGAACCCGCGCCGCAGGTACATCGTGGCGAGGTACTCGTGCCGCTCGCGCGGGTCGACCGCGATCGTGCCGAAGACGCCGAGGAGCACGGCGAAGGCGTCGATCTCCTGGACGCGCAGGAGCGCCTCGAGGAACGTGCCCGCGACGGGGCCGGCCGCGGCGGGCAGCCACGTGGGCGGCGCGTCGCCGCGAATCGCGGTGGCCCAGGCGCCGAAGAGCTGCGCCTCGTGCGCCGGCAGGGCGGCCTCGTTCTCGGAGACGATGCGCGCGAGCGCGGCGTGGTCGCCGGCGACGGCGGAGGCGAACACCTCCACCTCGACCGCCGCGGCACGCACCGGCGAGTCGGCCGGCTCGGCGGCGGCCTCGGCTGCGGCCTCGGGATAGCGCTTCTGCGAGAGCAGCGCCTCGGAGAGGCCGATGCGCGCGGCCGAGTTGGCCGGCTGGGCTGCGAGCACCTGCCGGAACCAGGCTTCGGCGTCCTCGGCGCGGCCGACCTCGTAGAGCGCGGTCGCGGCCAGCAGGCGGGCCGAGGGGCGGTCCGGGACGATCTCGGCGATCTCTGCGAGCGGTGCGCCCCGGCCGGCCAGGATGGCGGCGAGCGGCAGCACCGGCCCGGCGTACTCGGGGTGCTCGTCGAGCGAGCGGCGGTAGAGCTCCTCCGCCCCGGCGGCGTCGCCCTGGGCGGCGTGGATCTCGGCGAGGACGGTCATCGCCAGGAACGTGCCGGTGCCGACGGTGGCGGCGTACATGTTGGGAGCGTCGCCCATCGCGAGGCACCGCTCGGCGAGCTCGCGGGCCCGGTCGAGGTCGCCCTGCTCGCGGGCTGAGCGCGCGGCCTCCATGACGAGGTCGGTGTGGTCGGGATAGGCCGCAAGGCCCTCGTCGACGGCCTGCGCGGCGGCTGCATGGTCGCCGGCCTCGCGCCGGGCGCGGGCCGCGCGCGTGACGAGGAGCGGCACGTAGCCGGCCGAGGCCATCCCAGGCACCGACCGCAGCGACTCCCATGCGCGGTCGAAATGGGTGCGGGCCTTGGCGGGGTCGCCGAGCGCCAGGTACTCCGAGCCGAGGTTGTAGTCGTTGAACGGGCTCGGGTTCTCGCGCGCCTCCTGCTCGAGGAGCTGGATGTTGCGCTGCGACTTCTCCTTCGAGGCGATGCGCTGGTTCAGGTAGCCGTAGTGGCGAACGCGGATCGTCGTCGTCTCAAACCGCTCCGGCAGGAACATCGGCATCGTGTGCGTCTTCTGCTCGTGGATGCGGCCCTCGAA
>Ga0075423_10002039_pt1 | contig 18128 bp, 18 predicted proteins | sample SoiMethybrSBSTD2_FD_80114 | JGI IMG/M metagenome (GOLD analysis project Ga0075423, IMG submission 80114) | Bulk soil microbial communities from a Populus tree surrounding site in Tennessee, USA - Soil MetaG P. TD hybrid SBSTD2 | ecosystem: Environmental > Terrestrial > Soil > Tree plantation...
ACGATTTTTTCCAGTCGATGGATATCGCCTTCGGTAAGGATCCCGGCCAAATGATTTTGTTCATCGACCACCGGATACAGCCGCTGGCGGCGCCTGCGGTCGCCCAGATGCAGCGACGAGGCGAGCTGCCGCACGGAAGTATCGGCGGGAACGGCGACGGTGTTCGCCGGCATCACTTCGCGGACGAAAAGAATCTCCAGGGGGTCGATCGCGTATTCGCGGCTTAGGTGATAACCGCGCCGGGCGATTTTTTCGGTCAGGATCGACCGGCCAAGGACGAGAACGGTGAATGAATAAGCGATGACCGTCGCCACGGTGAGCGGCAGAAGAATATTCACGTCGTGCGTGAGCTCGAGGATAAAAATCACCCCGGTAAACGGCACGCGCATCGTGCCGCCGAGAATTGCCCCCATGCTGATGAGCGGCCAAAAGCCCGCGCCTTCGTTCGGCAGCCAGCCCGTCATCAGTCCGCCGAGCGCGCCGCCCATCATCAACAGCGGGGCAAGCACGCCGCCGGAGGTCCCCGACCCGAGCGAGATCGACCAGATGGCTGATTTCACCAGAAGAATGCCGAGAATGATCTTGGCGGAGGCGTCCTCGCGGATAAGCGATTCGATCACGTCGTAGCCGACGCCGAGCGCCTGTGGAAAGATTAGCCCGCCGACGCCGATCGCCAGTCCGCCGAGCGCGGGCCACCACATCCAATGAATCGGCAGTCTTTTAAAGGCGTCTTCCGACGCATAAACGGCCGCCGTGAGCAGCGCCGATAGGGCGCCGGCGGCGAGTCCGGCCAAGATGCAGCCGAGAATGCCCGCAGGGCCGATGAAGACGGGATGGGCCGAGGTGGGAAACAGCGGTCCCAGGCCGATGAGGTAGCGCCGCGTGATCGTCGCCGCTGCCGCGGCGACCGCGACGGGAATGAGGCTCCGCGGCTTCCATTCGAAAAGCAGCAGTTCGACGGCGAGCAGCAGCGCCGCGACCGGCGAGGCGAACGTCGCCGCCATGCCGCCTGCGGCACCGGCCACGAGCAGCGTTTTCCGCTCGGCGCTCGTGAGATGAAAAAATTGCGCGATCATGGAACCGAACGCGCCGCCGGTCATGATGATCGGACCTTCGGCGCCGAAAGGACCGCCGGAGCCGATCGAAATCGCGGCGGAGAGCGGTTTTAGAAAAGCGACCTTGGGCTCGACGCGGCTGCCGTTCATCAGGATCGCCTCGATCGCCTCGGGAATCCCATGGCCGCGGATGCGCTCCGAGCCGTAACGCGCCATGAGACCGATGATCAGCCCCCCTAAGACCGGCACGAGCACGACGAAGAGGCCGAGTCGATTTCCCGACGGCGAGACCAGCGCGCTGTCCCAGCTCTGGAAGAAAAATAGATTTGTGAACAGGCCGATAAGCTTGAGCAGCGCGAGCGCCACGAAAGCGCTCAAGACGCCGATGACAAGCGCCATGGCCGAGATCGTTACGACCCGTGCATTGGTCGAGAAGTCGGCGAGCTTGTCCGTAGTCTGTCGTCCGCGCAAGGCTGAAAGCCGCGCGGTGAAATCTGTCAATGAGAGATTCAGTTTTTCGCTTTCTTCGCTGTGGGATGTTGTTCGGGCGTATTGCCGCCGCCTTCAGCCGCATCGGCGTCGCCGACCGATGCGATCGCCGCGGCAAGCACGCGCGCCAGAACCGGTCCGGCGGATTTAAGCTCTTGCAGGTGATGCATGGAAAGCTGCCGCAGCACCTCTTCACCGTTCTGGGTCAGCCGGACGTAAACCTGCCGCTTGTCGGTCCGGCTGCGATAGCGCCGCACCATGCCGCGTTTGGCCAAACGGTCGATCAGCTCGACCGCGCTGTGATGCTGGATCTGTAAGCGCTCGGCGAGCACGCTGATGGTGGAGCGTTTATCGACCGGGAGGCCCTTCAATGCCAGAAGCAGCTGGTGCTGCTGCGGCTCGAGGCCGGCGGCTCGGGCCGCGTTCTCGCTAAAGCGCAAAAAGCGCCTGATCTCATAGCGGAATGCCGCCAGCGCGCGGTAGTCGGGTCCGGATTCTTCGATAGTATCCATCGGTGTACGATAATATCGTTATACGATATAATTATCCGCGATACGGCAGCTTTGTCAAGAGGCGCCGTCGCGTTGACTTTGGGGGGGAATTCGTTTAAAAACGTGAGTCTAAGGAAAAATCATTATGTCGTACGTGGTTATCAGGACCGGCGGTAAGCAATACCGCGTCGCGCCGGGAGACGTCGTACGCGTCGAGCGCCTGAACGGCGCCGTCGGCGATACGATCACCCTTTCCGATGTGCTTATGGTCGGCGGCAACGGCGAAGTGAAGATCGGGACACCGACGCTGCCGGACGTCAAAGTCACCGCCGAGATCGTCGAGCAGGGCCAGGGGAAAAAGGTCGTGGTCTTCAAGAAAAAGCGGCGCAAAAGCTACAGCCGCCAACGGGGCCATAGACAAAAATTAACGACGCTTAAGATCGTCGATATCGCTTAGGAAGGAACATCGTCAATGGCGCATAAAAAAGCCGGAGGAAGCTCGCGCAACGGCAGGGACAGCCAGGGGCAGCGGCGCGGCGTGAAGGTTTTCGGCGGCGAGAGAGTCCGCGCGGGAAACATCCTGGTGCGGCAAGTCGGCACGCGTATACACCCGGGTCGGAACGTCGGCATGGGGCGCGACTACACCATCTTCGCGAAGGTCGACGGTGTGGTTTCTTACGAACGCCTCGACCGCGAACGAAAGAGGGTCAGCGTAGTGCCGGCGTAGACGGCGCGACAAATCGAAAAAAGGCCCCTTTCGGGGCTTTTTTTTTGCCCGCAGGGCGAGTTACAATCGGTGCAGCAGCATTCAGAAGATGGAATATCGAAGCTGGAATTTCTGAGGGCTAACGAATGCGTGTCTTCTAACTTCTAAATTCTAGCTTCTATATTCTGAGTTCCTTGTTATGAAATTCATCGACGAAGTAAAAATCGAGGTCGAAGCGGGCCACGGTGGGCGCGGCTGCATGAGCTTCCGGCGGGAAAAGTTCGTGCCGCGCGGCGGACCCGACGGCGGCGACGGCGGAGCCGGCGGCGATGTCGTCGCGGTGGCGGATCGCGATTTCACGACGCTGTTGGATCTCCGCTATCAGCGGCTTTACCGCGCCGGCCGCGGCGAGCACGGCCGCGGCAAGGACCAGCACGGCAGGCGCGGAGAGGATAAAATCATTCCCGTGCCGGTCGGCACGATTATTCGCGACGCGAAGACCGGCGAGGTTCTCGCCGACCTGAGCAGTCCCGACGAGCGTGCGATCGTCGCGCACGGCGGCAAGGGCGGCAGGGGCAACGCGCGCTTCGTTTCTTCGACCAATCGAAGCCCGCGGAAGGTCCAGCCGGGACTGCCCGGCGAAGAGCGCGAGCTCGAGGTCGAGCTGCGGCTGCTGGCCGATGTCGGCATCATCGGGCTGCCCAACGTGGGGAAATCGACGCTGATCTCCGTCATCTCCGCCGCGCGCCCCAAGATTGCCGATTATCCTTTCACGACGCTCGTGCCCAATCTCGGCGTAGTGAGCTACGGCGAGAGCAAGAGCTTCGTCGTGGCGGACATTCCCGGACTCATCGAAGGAGCGCACAGCGGCGAAGGGCTCGGGCACAAGTTTTTGAAGCACGTGAGCCGCACGAAAGTCTTGGTTCATCTGCTCGATGCTGCGGCGATCGACGAGGAGGACCCGCTGGCGAACTGGCGCGCGATCAACCGCGAGCTCGAGCTTTTCGATCCCGAGCTGGCGCGAAAGCCGCAGATCGTCGCCGCGAACAAGATCGATCTGCCGGACGGCGCGGAGAAGGCGAAGCTGTTGCGCGAACAGTTCGCGTCGATGGGCGTCCCATTTTGCGCCATCTCCGCGGCCGCCCATAAAGGGCTGCGCGCGCTGATTCTGACGATCGCACGCAAGCTGGAAGAAAAGAAAGACGAAGGGGAGCATGCGGCAGCGGGAGTTTAAGAGCCGCGTCCTCGGCCGCTGCCGCCGAGCGGTGGTCAAGATCGGCAGCGGCATTGTCTCCTCAGCGGATGGCATTCAGGAGGGGAGGATCAAGGGCTTGGTGCGCGATCTCGCCGCGCTCCACGATCAGGGCAAAGAGATCGTCGTCGTGAGCTCGGGCGCGGTCGCTTCCGGCATGACGCGACTCGGGCTGAAGGATCGTCCCAAGACGATCCCCGAGAAGCAGGCGCTCGCGGCGGTCGGACAGATCAAGCTCATGGCGCTCTACGAAAAGCATTTTTCGCGCTTCGAGAAAAACGTCGCCCAGGTGCTGCTTACGCACGAGGACCTGGCGAACCGCCAGCGCTATCTGAACGCGAAGCACACGTTCCAGACTCTGCTCGACCTCTCGATCGTGCCGGTCGTCAACGAGAACGACACGGTCGCGGTCGAGGAGATGAAATTCGGCGACAACGACCATCTATCGGCATTGGTGGCTACGCTGCTCGAAGCCGATCTCCTCGTGATCTTGAGCGACGTCGCCGGCGTTTACGACCACGATCCGCGGGCCGACGACGGCGCCGAGCTGATCCCGGTGATCGACAACATCAAGACCGCGAAGTCGAGGCTCGCCGGCAAAAGCCAGAGTCAATTCGGAACCGGCGGCATCGAGACGAAGCTCGGCGCGGCGGAAAAAGCGGCGGCGGCGGGAATACCGACTCTGATTACGAGCGGTCTCGAGGCGGGCATCTTGACGAAGGTCTTCGATCCGAACGAAGAGTGCGGCACCTGGGTGCTTCCCGAAGAGAATCGAATGGCGAACCGCAAGCACTGGATCGCCTACAATCTCAAGCCCGCCGGCGAAATTGTCGTCGACGACGGCGCCGTGGAGGCGCTGATGCACAAGGGACGGAGCCTGCTGCCTTCGGGACTGAAAAATATTCACGGCTCGTTCGGCGTCGGCGAGTGCGTGCGCTGCCTCGACGCGGGTGGGCGCGAGTTCGCCCGCGGCCTCGTCAACTACAGCGCGCAGGATCTGGAGCGGATCAAGGGGCTGCACACGAGCAAGATCGAAAAAGTCCTGGGCTACAAGGCCTACGACGAGATCATCCATCGCGACGATCTCGTCCTGCTGGAATAGGGGCGAGGAAAAGATGTCGCTCAAAGACGAAGCGGTCGAGCTCGGGAAAAAAGCCAAGCAGGCGTCGCGGCGGCTGGCCCGGCTTTCAACGACGGTGAAAAACCGCGCGCTCTCGGCGATGGCGGAAGCCATCGAGAGCCAGAGCGAGTTCCTGCTCAAGGAAAATAAAAAAGATGTCGAGCAGGCGAATAAAGCGAAGCTTTCCAGCGCGCTCGTCGACCGCATCACGCTCACTCCGGCGCGCATTCAGGGCATGGCCGGGGGGCTCCGCGACGTGGCCGCGCTGCCCGATCCCGTCGGCGAGGTCGTCAAGATGTGGCGCCGGCCGAACGGGCTCCAGGTCGGGCGCATGCGCATCCCGCTCGGCGTCATCGCGATCATTTACGAGGCGCGCCCCAACGTCACCGCCGACGCCGCGGCGCTCTGCGTCAAATCCGGCAACGCGGTGATCCTTCGCGGTGGCAGCGAGGCGCACCATTCGAGCCGCGCCATCGGCGTGCTTCTCCAGCAGGCCTGCGCGACGGCCGGCGTGCCCGAAGCGGCGGTGCAGGTCGCGGAATCGAAAGACCACGGCCTCGTCCACGAGTTGCTGCAACTCGAGGACTATATCGATCTCGTCATCCCGCGCGGCGGCGAGGAGCTGATCCGCGCGGTGGCGCAAAATTCGCGCATCCCGGTGATCAAGCATTACAAAGGCGTCTGCCACGTCTATGTCGACGACGAGGCGTCGCTGGAGATGGCGGAGAAAATCAGCCTCAACGCGAAGGTGCAGCGGCCCGCGGTCTGCAACGCGATGGAGACGCTGCTCGTGCACGAAGGGGTCGCGAAAGATTTTCTTCCCTCGATGGTCGCCAAGCTTCGTTCGGCCGGCGTCGAGGTGCGCGGCTGCGAGACGACGCAAAAGCTCGTTCCCGGCATCAAGGCGGCGACGGAGGAGGATTGGAGCGCGGAATATCTGGATCTTATTCTCGCGGTTCGCGTCCTCAAGGATATGGACGCGGCGATCGCGCACATCGAGCGCTACGGCTCGCAGCATACCGAATCGATCGTCACTTCGAATTACGCCAAGGCGCGGGAATTTCTCGACCGCGTCGACTCCTCGGTCGTCCTCGTCAACGCCTCGACGCGCTTCAACGACGGCGGCGAGCTCGGCCTCGGCGCCGAGATGGGCATCAGCACGAGCAAGATTCACGCCTTCGGGCCCATGGGACTGGAGGAGCTCACGACGACCAAGTTCATCGTCTTCGGCGACGGACAGATCCGCGAATGACGGCCGGCGAAACGGATTATGTCGGGCGTAGGGGCGGTTCGCGAACCGCCCCTATGTTTTTTATATGAAGATCGGCCTTTTCGGCGGCACGTTCGACCCGATTCACTGGGGGCATCTGCGCAGCGCCGAAGAGGTCCGCGAAGCGTTTCGCCTCGACAAGATCATTTTCATTCCCACATCGATCCAGCCGCTCAAGAGCGGCGCCGCGACAGTGGCCGCCGATCGTATCGCGATGGCGCGCCTCGCGACGGCGGACAATCCCGCGTTTGCGGTCTCGGACGTCGAAATCAAACGCTCGGGCAAATCGTTTACGATCGACACGTTGCGCGATTTCGCGGGCCGGCACCCGAAAGATTCGATCTATTTTATCATCGGCATGGACGCGTTTCGCGACATCGGCCAGTGGAAGGATTTCAAAGAGCTCTTCGCACTGGCGCATTTTATCGTGACTTCACGCCCGGGAGGCCCCGGGCGTTTCGGCGCCGCGCTTCTTCCCGTTGCCGCGCGAAAATCGTTTTGTTATGATCGGGCGCGGGACGCATTCCGCCATGAAAGCGGGACGCGTCTTCATTTTCTGAAGCTGACGGATATCGCGATCTCGGCTTCGGAGATACGCGCCAGGGTTAGGGCGGGACAATCGATCCGCTATCTGGTGCCGGCGAAAGTTGAGCGCTATATTGAGCGAAGAGGCCTGTACCGGGCCTCGAGGAGGGGCCGAGCGCTTTGACGGAGATCGACTCGCGGGAAAAGGCGGTGCTCTTGAGCCGCTTCGCGCTGGACAGAAAGGCCTACGACCTGATCCTGCTCGAAGTGCGTGAGCTCACTTCCATAGCCGATTATTTCATCGTCTGCTCCGGCCGTTCCGACCGCCAGGTACAGAGCATCGCGCAGGGCATCGAGGAAAATCTCCGCAGCAAGGGGATACGGCCGCACGCCGTCGAAGGCGTTGCGCGGGGGCAGTGGGTGCTGATGGATTTCTCCGACGTCATCGTCCACATTTTTTACCAGCCGGTCCGCGAATTCTACGATCTCGAAGGGCTCTGGATCGACGCTCCCCGGGTGGCGCTGCCCGAGCCGTACGCCAGTCTCGCGCATCAGTTTCGCATCCGTGACGAGCAGCATCCTTGATGCCGCCACTCGATAAAACAGAAGAAAGGATCAAAAAGTGCGGGATCAACGGCCGCTGATTCTCATCGTGCTCGACGGCTGGGGCGTTAACCCGAGGACTGAAGGCAACGCGATCGCCAAAGCGTCGACGCCGGTCATGGATCGGCTCGTCGCGACCTATCCGTCCACGCAGATTTCGATCTCCGGGCTGGATGTGGGCTTGCCCGAGGGACAGATGGGAAATTCAGAAGTCGGTCACATGCATCTCGGCGCGGGGCGCGTCGTCTATCAGGACCTGACGCTGATTCATAAGGCGATCGAGGACGGCTCGTTTTTCTCGAATCCCGTCTTCAAGGGGGCGCTCGATGCGGCGAAGAAGAGCGGCGGCCGGCTCCATCTCATGGGGCTGCTCGGCGACGGCGGCGTGCACAGCCATCAGCGCCATCTCGAAGCGCTCATCGAGCTCGCGCACAGGGAAAAAATCAAGACCGTCTATCTCCATCTATTCCTCGACGGCCGCGATACGCCGCCGCAGAGCGCCGAAGGCTTTATCCGCGAGCTGAACGAAAAGCTCGTCGGCTATCCCAACGTCAAGACCGCGACCATCGGCGGCCGTTATTTCGGCATGGACCGCGACAAGCGCTGGGACCGCACCGAAAAAGCCTACCGGGCGCTGACCGCGGGCGTCGGCGAGCGCGCGCGCTCCGCGGAGGAGGCGATCCGGAAAAGCTATCAATCGGGCGTCACCGACGAGTTCGTTCCGCCGACGGTGATCGAGCCCGAGGGGACGATCCGCGACGGCGACGCGGTGATCTTCTTCAACTTCCGCGCCGATCGCGCGCGTCAGATGACCCGCGCACTGACGCAAAAAGATTTCTCCGAATTTCCGCGCGAGCGCCGCATCGCGCTCGCCGCTTACGCCACCATGTCGGAATACGACGCGACCTTCGGCCTGCCGGCGGCGTTCCCGCCGCGCGATTTGAAGAATATTCTCGGCGAGGTGGCGAGCCGAAACGGGATTCCGCAGCTCCGCATCGCCGAGACCGAGAAGTACGCCCACGTCACCTACTTTTTCAACGGCGGCGAGGAGAAGAAGTTCCCGCTCGAAGAGCGCATCCTGATCCCATCGGTTCGAGATGTCGCGACCTACGATCTCGAGCCCGAGATGAGCGCCTCCGAGATCGCCTGCGCGCTCGTTCCCGAGATCGAGGCGGAGCGCTACGGGCTCGTCGTGCTCAATTACGCCAACGCCGATATGGTGGGCCACACGGGAAACTTCGCTGCGACGGTGCGCGCGTGCGAGGCGGTGGACGCCTGCATCGGCAAGGTCGTGGACGCCGCGCTCGGCCGCAAGGCGCGCGTGATCGTCACCGCCGACCACGGCAACGCCGAGCAGCTCCTCGACTACGATACCGGCGAGATCCACACGGCGCACACGTCGAACCCCGTTCCGGTCATTATCGCCGACGATGCATTGAAAACGGCGCGGCTTCGCACCGGCAAGGCGATCGACGTCGCCCCCACGATCCTCGGGCTGCTCGGCCTTCCCGAGCCGCCGGAGATGTCCGGAAAATCGCTCATCATAAAATGATAGGCGCGTTTTGAATTTCAATTGAATTTAAAACCCGACACTCATCCTGCGCGATTCGCCGACGCTCGCTTCGGGCGTTGGCTGGATTGGCTTTATCCGCCGCGCTGTCGCTTTTGCCGTGAATCGACGCGCCGCTCCGACGACTGCTTTTGCGCCGCCTGCCTCCAACGCATCCGCGTGATCGATTGCCCCATCTGCACCGTTTGCGGCCGGCCTTTTCTCGACACCAGCGGCGACGACCACCTCTGCGGCGGCTGCATCGCCCGGCCGCCGCACTTCACCCGCGCGCGCTCGTGGGCGTGCTATTCGACAGACGACGGGGAGGAGCACCCGCTCCGCAGCGTCCTGCAGCGCTTTAAATACGGCCGCAAAGTTTCATTGGGCAAACCGCTGGGCCGGTTGATGGCGGAGGGTTCCAGCGGCTTTTTCGCCGCCGGCTCGATCGATCTCGTCGTTCCCGTGCCGCTGCACCGAAAAAGGCTGAGGTGGCGCGGCTTCAATCAGTCGGTGGTCCTCGCCCATGAGATCGGACGTGCCTGGGACCTCCGCGTCGACGCGTTCGCGCTCACGCGCTCGCGCGCGACGCCGCCGCAAACGCAGCTTCACGAGGACGAACGGCGGAAGAATATGCGGCGGGCGTTTTCCGTCAACCCGCGCAGGTCTGTGGACGACCGATCGGTTCTGCTGATCGACGACGTTTACACGTCCGGCGCCACCGTTGACGAATGCAGTCGTGCGCTCCTCGGCGGCGGAGCGCGCGAAGTTTCCGTTTTGACTTTGGCGCGCACTGTCTGAAGGATCAGGCATGGGGCTCGACGATCGCAAGCGCTGGAATGAAAAACACACCGCGGCTCACGGCGAAGAGTCGCCGTCTAAATTTCTCGAAGAAATCCTGGCGAGCGGCGCATGGCCGATTGCACCGGGCCGCGCGCTCGACGTCGCCACCGGCAAGGGGCGCAACGCCATTTTCCTCGCCTCCAAAGGCTTTCGCGTGGATGCGGTCGATATCTCGGCCGCCGCGCTGCAGGAGGCGCGCAAAGTCGCGCGCGCGAAGGGCGGGGCGGTCGATTTCATCGAGGCCGACCTCGAGCACGCCGATCTTCCGCGCGACGCTTACGATCTCGTCGTCAATTTCAATTTTCTCGAGCGCGGCTTGATCCAGCCCCTGAAGAACGCGCTCAAGGCCGGCGGGCACATCGTGTTCGAGACTTATCTGATCGACCAAAGGGAGATCGGTCATCCGAAAAATCCCGCCTACTTGCTGGGCCACAACGAGCTGCTCGACCTGTTCCGCGATTTCCGCGTGCTCTACTATCGGGAGGGCAAATTCGCTCACGGCGGCAGCGAGGCTTACAAGGCCGGGCTTTTGGCTCAGAAAGGCTGAGCCCGACGGCACCGCTCAACGATGTTGGGCAAAGATGCGGCCGCGGTCAAAGATATCTGCGGACCCCGGAGCGATAGCGTCGATAGCTTTCGCCGAACTTCCCTTCGAGGTAGCGCTCCTCGCGCTGGATGACGCCGAAATGCATGACGATGAGAACCGCTACCAGCAGGAAAAATCCCCACCAGGTGTCGAACGCCAGCGTTAACCCCAAGTAGATGAGCGTGAGAGAGACGTAGAGAGGATTGCGGGAAAAGCGATAGGGGCCGGAATCAGCGATGGCCGTCGTTGGACGGTATGGATTCACGTTCGTGCCAGCGGCCACAAGCGCTTGGCGGCCCCATATGGCAAGACCTGCGCCGAGCGCCACGAGCATGAGACCCGGCCAGAGCGCCGAGGCTTGGCCGAATATCGGCATCGGCTTGAACCAATGAAGCACGAGAGCGATCACCAAAGCGCCCCCGTAGATCAACGGAGGCGGCGCTATGATGCCGGGATGATCGGCGGATGCGGCCATGTCTCGGGAATCCTGCTACGGCGAAACTTTGAGCGCTCTAACTGTCTAGCTTGGGCTTGGGCAGGATGCCGTACGGCACGCCCTCCTCGTCGAGATCATGACGCTCTTCCGAGGTGGCGCTGCCGTAAATCGGCTTCTCTTCTTTCTCGCCATGAAAAATCGCGCGCGCCTCGGCGGCGAAGCGCGGGCCGACGTCTTCGAAATTTTCCTGCACATACTGATTCATCCGCAGGAGTAATTCTTTGACGTCGGCTTGTGAAAGCGCGGGGGGAGATGCGGTGGGCTGAGTCCGCTGTGGAGTCGCTTCCTTCTTCACATGGACGGCGCAGGCGTGCGGCAGCTTCTCCACTTCCGTGCTGCCGCAGGAGGGGCATGAGATGAGCCTCTTTTGAGCCTGCTCCTGAAAGCCTTCGAAGCTCGGGAACCAGCCTTCGAAGCGGTGTTCCGCCGCGCACATGAGATCGTAGACCACCATCGCCGTCAATTTAAGTTGCGCCGCGTCCTTTGTCAATGATTCGGGTTTTCGACCACGGCGCGAAATGATAGCATTTCTCCGACATGGCGGAGCCGACAACGATAAGAATCGTCCGTGCGATCCGCGACATTTCGCGCGAGGATTGGGACGGCCTCCTAGACGGCGGCTCGCCGTTCATGCGCTGGGATTGGCTCGACGCCCTCGAACAGACCGGCTGCGTCGAGGAGCAGACCGGCTGGATGCCGCACCATCTCGTCGCGGAGCGCGCGGGCCGGATCATCGGGGCGTGCGCCATGTATTTGAAGCAGCACAGCATGGGCGAGTTCGTTTTCGATTACGAATGGGCGGAGTTCGCCCACCGCTTGGGCATCGAATACTATCCCAAGATTCTCGTCGGCGTGCCGTTTACGCCGGTGACCGGCGCGCGGTTTCTCGCCGCTCCCGCCGAGCGCGCGCTCGTCGTCCAACTCATGGGACGCGCGCTGGCGCAGATCGCACGGCAAAACAACATCTCCTCGGCGCACGTGAATTTCTGTCCGGAGGCGGAGGCCGAAGCGCTCGCGCAAGTGGGATTCGTGCGGCGCATCGGGCTCCAATTCCACTGGCAGAACCGCGGCTACGCGACATTCGACGATTATCTGCAGTCGTTCCGTAGCGACCGGCGGAACAAGATCAAGCGCGAGCGGCGCGCGATCGCCGAGCGCGGCGTCGCGATTCGCGTCGTCGAGGGCGCGGCGGTCACGCGCGAGCATCTGCGCACGATGTTCGCTCTCTACAAGGGGCATGTCGACAATCTTTATTACGGGAGGCAGTATCTGACGCGCGAGTTCTTCGACGAGCTCCTGCGGCGCTTCGCCTCGCACCTCTGCCTGATTTTCGCGGAGCGCAACGGACGCATCATCGCCGGAACTTTCAACGTGCGCGACGATGCCGCGCTATACGGGCGCTACTGGGGGGCGTTCGAGGAGGAGCCGTTTCTCCATTTCAACGTCTGCTACTACGCCGCGATCGAGCACTGTATTCGCTCAGGCCTCGAGCGCTTCGAAGCCGGCGCCGGCGGAAGCTTCAAGCAGCTGCGCGGCCTCGATCCCGAGCCGACGACCAGCATGCATTACATCGTCGATCCCAAATTTGGCCGCGCGGTCGAGCGCCATCTCGCTCAAGAGCGCGAGTTGATACTCCAAAAGCGCGCGCTGCTGCTGGAAAAAAGCCAGATCAAGAATGACGCCGCGAAGGACTGAAGCCCATCGGCGCGGCCGACAATCTTATACGGCGTTTTTTCGGCGGGTCTCCCGCGGGCGGGCGCTTGCGTTGCGGATCGTCCGCCGGCGGAGGTTCCTCGAGCGGCGGCTTCCTGCGCTCGGCGGGCGGATCTTTTCTCGGTGCCTTGCGCTCGCTGACTGCGCGCCGCGCGTCCATACCTTCAACGTAACCGGCGCGGCGATAAACACAAGCGTCTCTCGATTTACTCCCTGCCTTTCATGTGCATCTTTACGACCGAGAACTCGCGGTTGACCCCGTGGCAGACGACGCAACTCTCGCGCCCGCCGGCCGCGGTCTGCGCTTCCATGTGGATTTGGGCCGGCTCCTTGTTGTGACAGCCGCCGCAGGCGCTCGCGATCGGCGGCAATAGTTTCACGCTGCCGTCCGCCTGCTGGATCGGCGTCGGGATCACCCCTTGAGCCAGCGGCAGCTCGTTGGCTCCCTTCTCGTGGCACTTGAGGCAGTTCCGGCGGTCGCCGGGAAAGCGGACCTCGCCCAGGTTGACCGGCACCGGCGACGCCGCCGGGCCGCCGTAGACGACGAACGGCTCGCCCAAATTCCGCCCCGTGTGGATGCGGTGAATGAGTCTCTTATAATGCACGTTCTCCGGCGGCATAGGGCCTTTGGCGACTTTTCTCTTTTCCTCGTCGGTATGGTTCGCGTTGTGGCACATGACGCAGAATTCCGTATTGTTCCTCTGCTCGCCGTGCGGCTGGAGCTTCAAATGGCAGACATTGCAGTTTTCGGTCTTGACCGCCGTTCTCCGCGGCACGGCGGCGCCGTCGGTGATCGGAAAATAGCGTACGACGTTGTGGCCGGCGTTGCGCTGGCTTTTTTCGACCACGGTGCCGCTCGGTCGTTTGACCTCGAATAGCCGATAGCCCTGGATGCCGATCGCTCCGGAGCCGGTCGCGTCCGCCGGAATCGTATAATTGAATTTATAGGTGTGCACCCCGTTTCCCTGGGGCACGGCTTTGCGCGCGTCCTCGGCAACCTCGGTCTTGTAATCGACGGTCGGCCAGGCGAGCACCAGACCCAGGTTGTTCATCTGCGAGGCGTTGACCGGCGCGCCTTTCTTGTCTTTCAGGCTGAAGGTCACGACGGGATTCGTTCCCGGCTTGCCGCCTTCGATCTTCAGGATGTCGAAAACGATGCCCGGCAGCTGGCTCGCGTTGCCGGGAAACGTGTGCGCGCCGGCGACCGACGGGCCGAACTCCGGTCCCTCCGGCGCATGGCAGTTGGCGCACGTCCCTTCGGGCGCCGGCCCCGGGCTGTGCTTCTGCCCCGTTTTGAGATCGACGTTGTCATGGCACGAGACGCAGCCGACGCTAGACGGCAAAGTTTTCCAGAAGGTGACTTTCGGATTGCTGTGGCACGCGAGGCAGTTGCGGTATTCCTTCGGAATCGTCTCCGTCGTAACCGACTGCGGCGAGACGATGGTGGAGAAATCGACGATGCGCTGATTGAGCCCGACGGTAAAGTAGGGCTTGCCGCTCTTGACGCTGGGGAGATATTTGCCGCGATGGAGCTTGTGGACGAAATATTTGAAATCGAGGCTCTCCCCGCTCTCGGGGTCGGACAATTGCGAGGTGTGGCAGAGCGCGCAGTAGCCGGTCTCGCGCGCCGCGCCCCGGTGCGCCCGCATCGGATCGTGACACGTATTGCACGAAGCGGTCGCCGCCAATTCCCAGCGGGCCTGAGGTTTGCCGCCGGCGGGAACGAACTCGTAAAGGGGATTGGCGGCATAGCGGCGCTCGGCGCGCGTGAGCTCCCCGCCGACGACATGCGTCGCCTTGCGGTCGAAGTCGGCCGGAAGCGCGGTTTGGAACGCGTAGGTAAAAACGCCGGGGCCGACGCGCCGGAAGACGCCGGCCTCGTCGGCGGACGGCTGCAAAGCTTCGGCGAGCGCGGGCTTGCGCGTCTCGCCGCGAAAGACGTATTCCTTGCCCGCAACCTTGGCGAGGATGTAGTTGCGGTATTCGCGCTCGCCGTCCTTGGCGACTTTGAGCGCGGCGATCGTAAACTTGGCGCTCTTCGGGTCGAGATCGTCGAGTTCGAGCGGCTTCCCTTTGGCGTCGGCGATCTTGAACGTCACGACCGGCCGTCGATCGGCCGGAATCGAGACCGCGGTGATCTCCGATTTGAGGCCGCCTTCGCCCGCGACCTGCGCGTAAGCGGTCGCCGCTGAGAGAGCGAAAACGGTAACGAGCAACAAACGTTCGAGAAGCATCCTTGCCCCTCCACCGGCGTAAAAATTTCCTTCGAACCTCGAGCCAAGATACGGCTCGCGGTTCCGACCGCAACGGCACTTTTAGTCCGAGCGACCTCCGGTTGTCAACGCCCATTCGGGCGGGGCTGAGCGCTCCCCGCCGTCGCTTCGCTCCCGGGCGGGCCGGACCTCGGCGCGCTACTTTTCCTTGACAGCCAGCGGCCTTTCCTTTAAGTTTCAGAGCATTCTCCCCCTGGGATCGAAATCTTGAAATTATCGCTCAAGGATATCGCCGAGCCGGTGATTTTTTTTATCGCCTTGCTGGTTCTGTGGGAGATTCTCGTCAAAGTCGCGCACGTTCCGGCGTTCATTCTGCCGCCGCCGAAAGATCTGTATAGCGCGTTCGTCGCCAAGTTCTTCATCCTCGGGCATCACTCGCTCATCACGTTTATCGAGGCGGTCGGCGGCTTCGCGCTCTCGTTCGTTCTCGGCGTCGCGTTCGCCGTCGCCGTCGTCTATTCGCGGCACCTGAACAACACGATTTACCCGCTGATCGTGATTCTCTATGCGATGCCGAAAAGCGCGTTCGCGCCGCTCATGGTCATCTGGATCGGCTACGGTCTTTTCTCGAAGATCGCGATCGCTTTTCTCGTCGCGTTTTTCCCTATCGTCGTCAACACCGTGGTCGGCCTCAAAGAAGTCGAGCCCGAGCTGATCGAGCTGGCGCGCATCAATCGCGGCTCCGCCTGGGGCGTGTTCAAGAAAATCCGCCTGCCGAATTCGCTGCCGTATATGTTCGCCGGCATCAAAGTCGCGCTGGTTCTTTCCGTCACCGGCGCCATCGTCGCGGAATTCGTCGCGGCGAACGAGGGGCTCGGTTATCTCGTGCTGCAGGCGAATTACAGCCTCGACACCGCGTTCGCGCTGGTGATTTTGCTTATCCTCGCGCTCCTGTCGCTCGCGCTCTTCGCCGTCGTGGACAAGCTGCAGAGAAAATGGGTGCCGTGGAGCGCCGAAGTGCGCCAGATCGAAGGCTCCTTTTGACCCGGAGGTAAATGGATGAAGTCGACGTTAACCTTCCTGTTCGTTGCAGCGCTCTCGTCGCTGGCGGTCTCAGACGCGCGCTCAGCGGAGGAGAAATCCGCGACGATCCGGCTCGACTTCATTCTGGGCGGTAAGCACGCGCCGTGGTTCGTCGCGGCGGAGAAGGGTTTTTATGCGAAGCGCGGCCTGACCGCCACGATTCAACCGGGCACCGGCTCGGCCGACACGGTGCGCGCGATCGCCGCGGGGCTGGCGGATTTCGGCTTCGCCGATCTCACGACCACGATCGTCGCGCGCTCGCGCGGCAGCCAGGTCCAGGCGGTGGCGCAATTGGGATATGTCGCCACGACGATTCTCTGGCGCGAAGAGACGCCGATCAAGAGCCTCAAGGATCTGGAGGGCAAATCGCTCGCGATCAGTCCCGGCCAGGCGCAGTGGTTTCTGATGCCCGCCTTCAGCCGTCTGAACAATATCGATTTCAAATCGATCAAGATCCAGGAGACCGCGCCCGCGCTGCAGCCCGCGGCGCTGGTCGCGAAGAAAGTCGATTTCATCTTGATGTTCCGCGCCTCCAACGACGAGGTCGCGGAGCTCGCGGCGGCGAAGCAGGGCATGAAGCTGAAGCGCGTCTACATGAAGGACAACGGACTCAACATCTACGGCAGCTCGCTGATCGTCAAGGACGACGACGTCAAGCGCCGGCCCGAGCTGATCCGCGCCTACGTCGAGGGCACGATGGAAGGGCTCCGCTACGCGCGCGAGCATCAGGACGAGGCGCTGGCGATTCTGCTCAAGCAGAAGCCCGAGCTCGACCGCGAGCTCACGCGCGTGCAGCTCAAGAACGCCGTCGAAGAAGTTTTCATCCCACCGGAGTCTCTGGAGTCGGGCTACGGCTATATGAAACGCGATATCATGGACAAAACGGTGAAGACGACCAACGAATTTTTCGACATCGGGAGAAAAGTCGCCGTCGAAGAAGTCTATACGAACCAATTCATAAAGAAATAGCGCCGTGACGCCGCTTATCGCCGTCGAGCAAGTCAGCAAAACGTTCGAGAGCGGCGCCCACAGCGTCCGGGCTCTCGACCGGGTGTCCTTCGATGTCGAGGAGGGCAGCTTCGTTTCGCTCGTCGGCCCGTCGGGATGCGGCAAGAGCACGCTGCTCAAAATCATCTCGGGGCTCACGCCCGCGAGTGGCGGCGAAGCGCGCGTCGCCGGCCGGAAAGTCGAGGGGCCGCTGGCCAACGTCGGCATGGTCTTTCAAGCGCCCGTGCTGCTCAAGTGGCGCACGGTTGCCGGAAACGTCATGCTGCCGGTGGAGTTCGCCGGCCTCGATCCGGCCGACTATGCCGGCAGGGCGCGCGCGCTCCTCGCGCTCGTGGGGCTCGAGGGCTTCGAAGACGAAGCTCCGTATCGTTTATCGGGAGGCATGCAGCAGCGCGTCTCGCTCTGCCGCGCGCTGGTGACCGATCCGGGCCTTCTGCTCATGGACGAGCCGTTCGGCGCGCTCGACGCGATGACGCGCGAGGAGCTCGACATCGAGCTGCTGCGAATCTGGGGCGAGAAAAAAATGACCGTCGTGTTCGTGACGCATAATATTCAAGAAGCCGTCCTGCTCTCCGACGCGGTGGTTGTCATGTCGGCGCGGCCCGGGCGAGTCATCGAGCGGGTCTCCGTCGGGCTCGAGCGCCCGCGTCGAATCGAGATGATGAGCGGCGCGGAGTTCGGCCGTTACACGCTGGAGATTCGCTCCCTGCTCGGCCGCGCCGCGCCGAACTCCGAAAAGACTTTATCGGCGGCGGTGTAACGCTCTCATGGCGCGAAAAAGACTCACCTATAAAAGCGCGGGCGTCGACATCGCCGCCGGCGATCGTTTGGTCCGACGCATCCGCGGCGTCGCGTTGAAAACCGCGCGGCCCGGACTCCTCGGCGGCATCGGCGGTTTCGCGGGCCTTTTCGATGTGAAGAGCCTGAAATACCGCCATCCCGTTCTCGTTTCCTCCACCGACGGCGTCGGCACGAAACTGAAGATCGCGTTCATGACGGGGATCCACGACACCATCGGCATCGACCTCGTTGCGATGGGCGTCAACGATGTGCTCACGCTCGGGGCCGAGCCGATCTTCTTCCTTGATTACTTTGTCTGCGGTAAGCTCGAGGTGAGGATCGCCGAACG
>Ga0075423_10002040_pt1 | contig 18126 bp, 17 predicted proteins | sample SoiMethybrSBSTD2_FD_80114 | JGI IMG/M metagenome (GOLD analysis project Ga0075423, IMG submission 80114) | Bulk soil microbial communities from a Populus tree surrounding site in Tennessee, USA - Soil MetaG P. TD hybrid SBSTD2 | ecosystem: Environmental > Terrestrial > Soil > Tree plantation...
CTGGAAGTAGTTCGGATTGCGCACGAAGGAAAGGCGCACATTGGGCTCGTAGCGCTCGAGCATCCACGGCCCCGTGCCGATCACCGTGTCCGGCGTCTTGAACATTCCGTCCTTGTCGGCAGCCTCCTTGGGAAGGATGGGCCACAGGGCCGGGCTCTGGAGGAACCACGCGAACGGCTGGTTCATGGTGAAGCGCACGGTGTAACGATCCAGAGCCTCGACGCGGTCGATCTCCTCGAACGTGGCGCGGTTGGGATTGCCCTTCACGGTCAGCGCCCGCTGGAAAGTGTAGACCACGTCATCCGCCACGAGCTCGCGGCCATTGACGGGGGGCTTGGCATGCCACCGCACGCCCTTGCGCAGCTTGAAGATGTAGGTGGTCTCGTTGGGCTGCTCCCACGATTCGGCCAGGTGCGGCTCGATGGGAAGCGTGCCGGGCTGCACGCCGGGGCCGGCCTTGATGCGGAGGAGGCCGCCGTGCGTGAGGGAGGTGTAGATGAACGTCCACCAGTGCGGGGTCTGATGCGGATCGAAGTGCGGCGGGTCGAAGCCCGCGAGGCGAATGACGCCGCCCCGTTTGGGCGTCTGGGCCGCCGCAGCGCCCGGTTGAAGCAGGCCAAGGGAGCTGCCCGCGGCGCCCGCCGTGACGGCGGCGCCCGCGAGCTTCAACAGGTCACGGCGGCTGACAGTGCGAGGATCCGGGTCCATGGCGGTCCCTCCTGAGAGTCGGTCGAGCCACGGTGCGTATCGAGCGGGAGCGACGCGGCCGAACTCTAGCGGAGATGGCTGAGCGGCGTCAAGCCCGCCCGGCCACCGCCCTGAGCCGCGCGGGGGTGGGCGCGAGCGAGTAGCCGGCGACCTTGAGCTCGGCGAGCGTCTCCTTGCCGCGTGCGGTGACGGTGAGCGCCCGGCTGTCCGGGACGCGCGCGACCCAGCGCCGCTCGAAGAAGGCCGCGGCGAGGGCGGCGCCGATCGCGCCCGAGATGTGATGGCGGCGCCCGGTCCAGTCGATGCAGCTCCGGCAGTAGTGGCGCTTGGCGCGGCGCGCCTCCGGCAGATCGACGCCGAGCCCGGCCAGGAGGCGCGCGCCGCTCGATGTGACCTCGCCGCCTCCGTCCGTCAGCACGATGTGGCCGCGGCGCCGCAGCATGTCGCAGAGTGCGACCCCGAGGCGGCCGGCCAGGTGGTCGTAGCACATGCGGGCCTCGCGCAGGGCGGGATCCACGCGGGAATTGGGCGGCCAGCCCCCGCGCGGCGCCGACGCCACCGTCATCAACCCCTCGATCGCGTGGGCAACCTCCGCGGACTTGATCCGGTAATAGTGGCAGCGCCCCTGCTTCTCCATCACGAGGAGGTCGCCGCCGACCAGCCTGGAAAGGTGGCTACTGGCGGTGGGCGCGGTCACCCCGGCGAAATAGGCGAGCTCCTTCGCGGTGAGCGCGTAGCCGCCGAGCAGCGCGGAGAGGATGCGCGTGCGCGCGGGCTCGCTGAGGAGCCCCGCCACGCTGGACAGCATGTCGGTGTCACGCATGCTCCTACCCTAGGCCCGGGCGCGAGCCCTCGCAAGCAGGGACGGTTCGACGCGGATCGAAGCGTTCCCGGTGGACGCGCGCGCGCATCGCCGGATACTGGCGCCAAGGAGGAAAAGACCATGCTCACTCTCAGCATCCGGTACACGATCGACCCGTTCAAGCTGGCCGACTTCGAGGCGTACGCGCGCGGCTTGGCCGGCCCCATCGAGCGGTGCGGTGGCAAGGTCGCCGGCTACTACGCGCCGACCCGCTTCGCCGGCGTCACCAACGCGGCGCTTGCCCTCATCGACTTTCCCAGTCTCGGCGCCTACGAGCGGTATCGCGAGGCGCTCGCCGCCGACCCGGAGCACACGGAGGTAGCCAAGCGCGCCGCCCAGTCCGGCTGCATCCTGGTGGAGGATCGCGCCTTCATGCAGCGGGTGTCGTAGCGCCGTCCGGTTGACCTCTCTCCGGCGTTGGGGCACGATCACCGCGCCGGAGAGAGGTGACCATGACGGCAAGGGCGTCGCGAGCGCTGAAGATCCCGAAGATCACCGGACCGCGCCCATGGCGCATCATACGGAAGCATCCGCGCGTCTTCGTTGGCCTCCTCGTGGGCGTCGCGGTGGGCCTGGCGCTCCACGCGCTGCCGAGCTCGCGGTGGGCGATGTGCGCGCTGGTCGGCTGGGACATGGGCGCTCTGCTCTATGTGAGCCTGACATTCGGGATGATGGCGCGGTCGGACGTGGCCGCGATACGGCTCCACGCGTCCACCCAGGACGAGGGCGCCGCCGGCATTCTCTTTATAACCGTCGCGTCCGCCCTCGCCAGCCTGCTTGCCATCGTCTTCCTGCTCGGCAAGGTAGGGATGGGCGACGCCCCGAAGCAAGGGAGCGACCTGCTCCTCGCAACCGCGACCATCGTGCTGTCGTGGACGCTCATCCACACGATCTTCTCGGTGCACTACGCGCACGAGTTCTACGGGGACGGCGGCGTGGGCGGGCTCGCGTTTCCCGGCGACGAAAAGGAGCCGGACTACTGGGACTTCGTCTATTTCTCGTTCGTCATCGGGATGACGTCCCAGGTCTCCGACGTGGGGATCACGAGCAAGGAGATCCGGCACACGGTGACCGCCCACGCCATCGTGTCGTTCCTCTTCAACGCCGCCCTCCTCGCCTTGACCGTCAACATCGCCGCCAGCGCGCTGTAGCGCGTCGCCCGGCGTTCTACCAGGCCAGCGCGTAGGTCGGTCGCCGCGGGTCCGCGCCGGCGGACAGCACGCCCGTCGATGGGTCACGCTGGGTCACCACCGCGCCGATGCCGCAGGCGCCCATCTCGGTGACGAGGTGCCCGAGGGCGGCGAGCTCGTCGCGCGTTGCCTCCGGAATGCCCGGCTCGACGTTGAGCACGCCGGGCTTGTAGGCGCGCGGGTAGAAGGAGTTGACAAGGGTCTGGGTGGAGAAGCGCGGAGCTTCCACCGCCTGCTGGGGGTTCATGCCGAAGACGAGCAGGTTCAGGACGATCTGGAGGTCCGCCTGCGCCTGATCGTCGCCGCCGGGGCAGCCGACGGTGGTGGTGGGCGTCCCGTTCTCGCAGATGAGATAGCTCACGAGCGTGGTGCGGGGTCGCTTGCCGGGGGCCGGGGCGTTGGGATGCCCCTCCTCGAGCACGAACATCTCGCTGCGCGTGCTGAGCGTGCAGCCCAGCTCGGGCGCGAAGGCCGACTTGCGGAACACGCCGCCGCTCGCGGTGAGCGCGACCATGTTGCCGTCGTGGTCGATGGCGGCGATGTGGGTGGTGCCGTCCGGCACCGGCGCGGTGGCGCGCGGATCCGCGGCGGCGGTGGCCGTGTCTCCGTGCCGGAGGGGCGCCGCGCCGTCCGGCCAGAGATCGCCGGGCGCCGGCGCCTCGGGCGCCGCCTGGTCGAGCCGGATCAGCCCCGCCCGCTCCCGCGCGTACGACGGCGCAAGCAGCTCCGCGATGGGCACCGAGGCGTGCCGCGGGTCGCCGTAGTACCGCTCGCGGTCGGCGAAGGCGAGCTTGAGCGCCTCGGCCACCAGGTGGACGTAGGCGGCGGAGTTGTGGCCGAGGGCACGCAGGTCGAATCCGGCGAGCAGGTTGAGCGCCTGCAACAGCACGGGCCCCTGCGTCCATACCGACTGGCCCAGGATCTCGCGCCCGGCGAAGCTCACGCGGAGCGGCGCCTCGGTCTGCGCGCGATAGCCGGCGAGGTCCGACGCGCGCAGGAGCCCGCCCAGCCGCGCGGAGAACCCGCCGATGGCGTCGGCGAGATCGCCTTGATACACGCGGGCGCGGGCCGCCGCGATCCCCTCGAGGCGATGGCCGCGCCCTTGCGTGTCGGCCTCGGCGATCCGGCGCAGCGTGCCCGCCAGCGCGGGCTGCAGGAGGAGCTGGCCGACCGCCGGCACGTGCCCGCCCGGGTAGAACACGTCGTGTCCGCCCGGCGGATAGAGGTCAAACTGGGTGCGCGACTCCGGGATCGCGAGCATGCGCTGCATGTACTCGTACATCGGGAAGCCTCGCTCGGCGTACTGGAGGGCGGGCGCCAGCGCCTCGCCGACCGTGCGCGTGCCATAGACCTCGAGCAGGGTGAGGTAGGCATCGATCGCGCCGGGCACCGTGAACGAGAGATGGGCGTCGGCGCCCGGACCGGTGGGGATGCGGTCGAGCCCGCGGCCCCGGAAGAACGGAATGGTGGCGAGCGCGGGCGCGGTGCCCTGGCCGCTCAGCGCGCGCGTCTCGCCGCGCCGCGCGTCGTGGAGCATGGCCACGCATTCGCCGAGCAGCGTGTAGGAGGCGGTCGGCTCGACGACCGCCGCCGCGAAGCCCGCCGCCGCGGCGGCGTCGAACGCGTTCCCGCCCGCGAGGAGCATGCGCATGCCCGCCATCGCCACGAGCGGGTGCCCGGCGGAGACGACGCCCTGCGTGCCGGAGACGACCGGGCGCGTGGTGGCCCGCTCCGCGGTGTGGTGCTCCATCTCGTGCACTCGGGGGACCTGCTGGGTCATCGATCTCGCTCCCTCAGGAAGGTGGGGCGCTCACGGCGTGCGGAATCTCGGGATGCGGTGCACTCGGTTCTTGTACCACGACGCGCGGGCCCGCGGCGGGCGGCTTGACAGGACGGCGCGCCCACCCGTATAAGAGCAACACGATGTCCCCACGGTTCAAGCGCGCCGACGAGAAGAGCCGGCTGGGGTCCCGTCATCCGGGACGCCCAGCGACCGCGGTGGCGCGCGCCGGAGGAGAGCCCTAGACAAGAGGCCCCCCGTTCCCGGACCCACGAGGCCCGCGACCACCTGGTCGCGGGCCTTTTGCGTTTCGGGACCCACGCGCGACGACGCGCCAAGGAGACATACATGAGACAGCGAACGCAGATCTCGGGCATCTGGCTCCCCATCATCACGCCGTTCAGGGACGGCCGGGTGGACCTCGCGGGCTACGAGCGGCTGCTCGAGCACTACCTCGCCAAGGGCGTGCATGGGGTCTTCCCCGTCGGCACCACCGGAGAGAGCCCGACGCTCGACGATGACGAGCTCGAGGCGGTGGTGGAGACGACGGGGCGCGTGGTCGCGGGTCGCGTGCCGGTGTTCGTCGGCATCGGGAGCAATGCCACCGCCAAGGTACTGAAAACCATCACGCGGCTCGAGCGCCATCGCTTCGAGGGCATCGTGTCCGTCTGCCCCTACTACAACCGGCCGGGTCAGGACGGCATGCGCGAGCACTTCACGCGCATCGCGGAGGCGACCGATCGCGAGATCCTCATCTACAACATTCCCTACCGGACGAGCGTGAATCTCGCCAATGACACGCTGCTCCGGCTCGCCGAGCTGCCCAACATCGTCGGGGTGAAGGACTCGAGCGGGAACCTCGCCCAGTCGCTCGACCTCTTGCGGCAGCGGTCACCCGGGTTCGCGGTGATGACGGGCGACGACGCCATGCTCTACACGATGCTGGCGCACGGCGGGGACGGGGGGATCCTCGCCTCCGCCCACGTGAGGACCGAGCGCTTCCTCGACGTCCACGCGCGCATGACCGCCAACGACCATCGCGGGGCGCTCGCGCATTGGACGCGGCTCGAGGCCTTGATCCCCCTGCTCTTCCGCGAGGCCAACCCCATGCCGCTCAAGCACTGCCTGTGGCGGCAGGGCCTGATCGCCTCGCCGGAGTGCCGGCTGCCGCTGACCCGCGTCTCACGCGAGCTCGCCGACGACCTCGACCGGGCGCTGAAGGCTCTCGACTAGGGGTATGATCGCCTTCGCCATGCGATCCGCCGCGCGCTTCCGCGTGCTCGCCGCCGGCATCGTCCTGGCCGGCGTCCTCGGGGCGCCGCCGACGGGGCGCGCGCAGCTCTTCTTCTCGGAGACGCCGGCGGCGGAGCTCCGCGTGGCGCCCCTGACCGTGCGCGCGGCGGTCACGCCGAAGGAAGGGCCGGTGGCGGTGCGGGTGCAGTTCAGCGTGACCGCCCCGGCCGGCGCCACGGTGCCCGATCTCTATCTCCTGTGGCCGGGCGACGTGAAGAACGATCCTACCCTGGGAGCCCGCGATCCTGCGCTCGCCGAGCAGGTGACCGCGCTCCATTACGACGTCATCGACGAGGGGCGCCTCGTCCTGCGGGCACGGCGGCTGAGCGGCGAGGGGCCCAATCAGGGGCGCGAGCCCCTGAAGGGCGGGGCCCCGTACGTGACGTTCGTGCAGACGGGCGGCATGCAGGGGCTCAGCGCGCCCGCGACCTGGATCCGCATTCCCGCGTGGCCGCGACTCACGGACCCCGAGTGGATCGTCACGCTCGAGATCCCCAGCCTCTCGGCGGTGAAGGCGAAGCGCTCGACCTTCTTCGAGCACTGGGTGCTGGGCGACCGCCAGCTCTTCGCCATGACGTTCAACGAGGTGCGCGGGCGCCCGCTGCGGCGGATGTACCTCGCCCACCGCGATCGCGTGGTGCACCTCGGCGACGCGCCCGCGGAGATGACGGTCACCTTCGCCGAATCCGACCATCTCAGGATCGACATGGTGTCGCCGCCTACCGCCGTGCGCACCACGAGTGAGACGGCGGAGAGCACGGAGGTCGTCTCCCTCTTCCTCGACACCGGCGAGGGCGCGACCCCGCAGCGCCTCAGCGTGCAGTACGGCTACTACTCGCGCACGCAGGCCATCGCGGTGGTGGTGGTTCCGCTCGCGCTGCTCGTGCTCGGCTACGCGGTGGGCCCGCTCATCGGGCGCGCCTCCGTGCACTTCGCGGAACGGCTCGCCGGGCGGATCCACGTGTCGGGCTGGAACGGGGTTCCGCGCGAGCGGAAGACGGGCGTGGTGCTGTCGCGTGACACCCTGGCGAAGATCCGCCCCGGCGTCACGACCTACGAGGATGTGCTGCGCTTGTGCGGGCCGATTGCCGAGGAGGGCGAGCACTTCCCGACGAGCGAGCGCGAGCAGCGCACCCTCGTCTACCGAGGGCGTAGCGTGCGGCCGCGGACGCGGCGCCTTTTCGGATGGCTCTCGTCGGTGCGCAATCTCGAGGTGGAGCGGCACGAGGTCACGATCCAGTTCACGGAGGGGATCGTGCGCGACGTCCAGGCCGACATCAAGCGCTCCATCCTGCCCGTGGGCGAGCGCCCACCCGTATCCCCTGCTTGACCCGAGGAGAGAGACATCATGGCCAGCCGCGTCGTCACCCCGCAGCGCTTCGCCCAGGGCCGGAACTTCGAGGAGTACGTGCGCTACGTCGGCACCCCCGAGAACCTCGCCCGTGAGGCGTGGGGCGGCTACTTCCCCGACAGCGGCTCGATGCCGACGGCGCGGAAGGACAACAGCGCGGTATTCCGGGAGCGCTATGCGCGGGCGCGGCTCAGCGAGCATCAGGCCGCGGCGATCAAGTGGCTGGCCGCCCAGCCCGACGGGCCGGCCAAGATCCTGGTCATCTCCGAGGACTGGTCGTCGGACTGCCGCCGGGACCTCCCATGGCTCGCCCGTCTGGCCGAGGCCGGCGGCCTCGAGCTGCGCATCTTCAACCGCGACGGCCAGAAGATCCTCGGCAAGCGCCGCCCCGATCCCGCCGCGTATCCCGACGGCAACCATGATCTGATGCTCGAGTTCCTGAACGACAAGAACGGGGGTGAGTGGGCCTCGCTGCCGGTGGTGGTGATCTACACCCAGGATCTGAAGGAGCTGCACCGCTACATCGAGTACCCAGCCATCTATCACAAGGACCGCGTACGCGGGCATCAGCAAGCGGCCCGACCCGGCGAGAGCGAGGAGCAGCGGAAGGAGCGCGACGGGCGCGAGTTCCTCGGCATGCAGCGCTCGCCCTTCTTCGACATCTGGGCCTCCGCGGGGATCGACGAGATCCTGAGCGCGCTTCACGAGAAGCGCGTGCTCGCCGGCGGCTCGGCCTCGTAGGCCGCGCGATGCCGGTGATCGTGCGCTCGGCCCGGGCGTCGGACGCGCCGACCCTGGCCGTCCTAAACGACCACGTGCACAAGCTCCACGTGGCGGCGCGGCCCGAATTCTTCCGGCCCACCTCGCCGGAGGAGGCCATGCCGTGGTTCGCGTCGCACGGCCGAGGGGTCGATTTCCCGTGCCTGGATCGCGGAGGACGAGGGCGGCCCGGTCGGCTATGTTCTCGTCTTCTTTCACGAGCGGGCCATTCGCCCCTTCACGCACGCGCGTCGGTGGTGCGAGATCGACCAGGTCGCGGTCGCGCCCGAAGGCCGCCGCCGTGGGACGGCCCGCGCGCTGATCGACGCCGCGCTGGCCGAGGCGCGGCGGCGCGGCATCCACGAGATCGAGCTGTCCACGTGGGCCTTCAATGCCGAGGCGCAGGCCGTGTTCCGCCGGCTCGGCTTCGTCCCCCGACTCATCCGGTTCGAGCGCATGCTGCCCGCGTGAGCGCGGCAAAGGAGACCGACATGCCCAGGTTCTGGCGGCTCTACAGCGGCAGCGACGGCCAGTCGAAGATCGTGGAGGAGAAGCCCGACATGCGCCCGTTCACCGACACCGAGGGCGCGCACGGCGAGGGGACGGCCATGCTCGCCGCCAAGGGGATCTCGTTCCGGACCGCGCCCCCGGGCTACGTGCTCGCCTGGCACTGCGCGCCGCGCCGGCAGTATTCCATCACGCTCTCCGGCGAGGCGGAGATCGAGGTGGGCGACGGCACGGTGACGCGGATCCGGCCGGGCGATGTGGTGCTGGCCGAGGATCTCACCGGCCGGGGCCACATCACCCGCGTGGTGGGGAACGCCCCACGCCTCTCCGTGCTCGTGCCGCTCGGCTAGCGGAGCGGAGACGTCAGCGGCCGGCCGGGGCGGTGGCGAGATCGCGCCACTGCTTGAGCCCGACGCGCGCGACCACCTCGAAGTCGGCCCCGCGCGGCCTCACCACGTCGGCCTCGCCCTCTTCGAGGTACTGGCCGCCGACCAGGCTGTAGTAGGGATAGGCGTGACCGACGATCACCGTGTTGGCAGCGGGCGCGACCGGCGTGGACAGAAGCGTGCGGAGGGCGGCATAGCGCTCCGGCGTGGCCGGCGCCCCCCGCTGCTCCACCACGGCCGGGGTCTTGTCCGCCCGCCCGAAGGCCAGGACCGCCGTCTCCATGGTTCGGCAGAGCGGGCTCGCGAGCACCGGCCCGATCGGAATGTCCAGGGCGCGGATGGCGTCGCCGATCTGGCGCGCATGCTCGCGTCCCTTGTCCGCGAGGTTGCGCTGGACGGCGCAGTCGTCGAAGTTCATCCCGGGTGTGTCCTTCTGACTCCAGTCCGTGTCGGCATGGCGGAAGTAGAGAATGTAACCGCCCGCGCGCAGGGCGGCGAGGAGATCCGCGCCGGCCAGGGACGGATTCGTCCTGGTCTGGGCGACGGGAGCGCCGGGCGCGGCGAGGGCGAGCGCCAGCGCCATCGCTCCCATGAGCAGGGGATTCCGCATGTTGCCCGCTACTGCGTCAGGTCGACGAGCACCTTCATGACGGGGCCGCTCTTGAGAGCCTGCTCCATGCCCTCGCCGAGCGCCTCGAGCGGGATCTTCTTGCTGACGAGCGGGCCCAGCGTCACCGCGCCGGTGGCGCCGAGGCGGATGGCCTCCTCCCACGCCTCCCAGGTGTAGAGCCGGCTCGCGTGCATGGTGAGCTCCCGCGAGAACATGGCCAAGAGATTCACCGGCATCGGCTCGGCGTGGATGGCCACGATGCTGATGGTGCCCCACACCCGCACCACGTCGGTCATGAGGCGCACCGCCTTGGGATTGCCGGTGACCTCGAAGGCCACGTCCACGCCCTCGCCGTTCGTCCACTCGGGGACGAAGGTCATGACGTCGCGGTCCGGGCCCACGACCTCCAGGGCCAGCCCCTTGAGCAGGTCGACGCGGAAGGGGTTGATCTCGGCGACGGCGACGCGCGCACCGCGATGGCGGCAGACCATGGCGATGAGCGCGCCGATAGGTCCGCCCCCGAACACGAGCACCGCGTCGCCGGGCTTGACCTGCGCGCGGTTGACGTCGTGGGTGGCGACGGCGAGGGGCTCGATGAGGGCGGCGTGATCGTCGCTGAGGGTGTCCGGAACCTTCAGGAGCCGATCGACCGGCACCGGGTAGAGCTCGCGCATGCCGCCGTCCACGTCGACGCCGCGGACTTTCAGGTTGTAGCAGACGTAGGACGCGCCCATCTTGCACGCGCGGCATTCGCCGCACGACACCACCGGGTTGATGACCACCCGATCGCCCGCGCGCACCGCCGCCCCTGCGGGCGCCTCCACCACCTCCGCGAAGGTCTCGTGTCCGATCACGCGGCCCTTGCCGACGCGGGCGTCGAGATGCCCTTCGTAGATGTGTAGATCCGTGCCGCAGATGCCGACCCGCCGCACGCGCAGTAGCGCCTCGCCCGCGCCCGCCGTCGGCACCGGGGCCACGCCGGGGACGAAGCGCCGCGCGCCCTGATAGAACTGCGCCCGCATGGTCTGGCCCGCCGCCGCGCCTGGGCTCATCGTCACGCTCCCTTGGTGCCGCGGATCTCCGCGTTGTGCTCGCCGAGCTTGGGCGGCGCGCGGCGGATGCGCGGCTTCTCGCCGTCGAAGTTGAGCGGCAGCGCCACCAGCTCGAGATTGTCCGCGCCCGGCACCGGCTGCAGCATCCCGATGGCCCGCGTCTGCGGGTGCTCGACGATCTCGGGGAGCGAGTGGATGGGCGCGCACGGCACCCCCGCCGCCTCGAGGATGTCCACCCATTCGCCCTTGGTGCGCGTGGCGATGATTGCGCGGATCTTGCCGAGGATGTCTTCCTTGTTCGCCGAGCGGCCGGTGTTCTTGGCGTAGCGCGGGTCCGTCGCCCACTCGGGGTGGCCGAGGGCCGCCGCGAGCTTGGCGAAGAGCCGATCGTTGCCGGCGGCGATGATGATCTCGCCGTTCTTGGCCTGGAAGCCCTCGAAGGGAATGAGACGGCTCGACCCGGTGCGGTGCCGCACGGGCACCTCGCCGGAGATGCGATACGAGGCGAAGTGGCCGGTGAGCCAGCCGAGCGCGGTCTCCAGCAGCGAGGCGTCCACCACGCAGCCCTTGCCGGTACGGCCGCGCTGGATGATGCCGGCGAGCGCGCCCATCGCCGCCCACATGCCGGTACCGAAGTCGAGCAGCGAGGTGCCGATGCGGGTGGGCGGGCTGTCCTCGTCGCCGTTCATGGCCATGAGGCCGGAGAAGGCCTGCACCATGGGCTCGAAGCCGGGGTTGAGCTTGAGCGGACCCGTGCGGCCCAGCGCCCAGATCGAGGCGTAGACCAGGCGCGGATTCTTCGCCATCATCACGTCGGGGCCGAGCCCCAGCTCCTCCATCACGCCCGGCCGCATGTTGTGCACGAGCACGTCCGCGCGGGTGACCTCGTCCATGAGCCACGCCACGTCCTTCGGGTCCTTGAGGTCGAGCGTGATCCCCCGCTTGTCCGAGTTCATGGCAAGGTACGCGGGCGAGACACCGTTCCAGAACGGTGGGCCCCAGCCGCGCGCGTCGTCCCCCTCGGGGCGCTCCACCTTGATCACGTCCGCGCCCATGCGCGCGAGGATGCCGGCGGCGAAGGGGCCGGCGAAGGCGCCGCCCAGCTCGACGACGCGGATCCCCTCGAGCGGCAGCGCCATCTCAGGCCTCCGGAGCCGGCGCGAAGCGAAGCCCGCCCGCCTGCTTCACGATGAAGCCGGGGCGGGGGAAGTGCGCGGCGCAGATCAGCACGCCGGAGTCTGCCATCTGCTCCACGAAGGCCTGGCGGGTGCGCGCGGCATGCGCGGGATCCGAGCAGAAGCGGCTCGACCACTGGGGCTCCGCCACCTGTACCACGCGGTGCATGAGATCGCCGGAGAAGAGGGCCTCCCCCGCCTTGGTGGTCAGCCGCACGCAGGAATGGCCCGGGGTGTGCCCATGCGAGGGCTCGAAGCGCAGGTGGTCGTCGACCTTGCAGGTCTCGTCGACCAGCATCGCCTTGCCGGCCTCCATGATGGGGGCCACGCTGTCGGTGAAGCAGCCGGAGGCGTCGCGCCCCTCCTGCTGCTCGCGCTTCCAGTACTCGAACTCCGAGCCCACCATCACGTACTTGGCGTTGGGGAAGGTCGGCACCCACTTCCCGCCGACCAGGCGAGTGTTCCAGCCCACGTGGTCAACGTGGAGGTGCGTGCAGAGGACATAGTCCACTTGGTCCGGCGTGACGCCGGCGGCCCGGAGATCCTCGAGATAGGTGCCCTTCTTCTTGTTCCAGGCGGGCACCTCGTGGCGCTCCTTGTCGTCGCCCACCCCGGTGTCGATGACCACGGTGTGCTTCGGCGTCTTCACGACGTACGACTGGATGCGCGACCCCATGTCGCCGGTGGTGTCGTCCCAGAAGTCGGGCTTGAGCCAGCCGTGATGCCGCGCGATGGCGTCGGCGGTCGAGTCCGGCAGCATGGACGGCGTGGGGTTGTAGGAACGCGGGATCTCGATCACGCGGGTGATCGTGACGTCGCCGAAACGGGTGGTCATGGGCATGGTCATCGGCCTCTTGCGGTGATCAACGTGACGTCAGCAGGGGCCAGAGGGCCTGGGCGCCGCGCGCCGCCACCTCGCGTCCCAGCCGCTCGGCCCAGTGGCCCTCGCCGCCGAACTCCGCGCGCCACGACCAGAGCCGGCGCGTGACGAAGTGCAGCGTGTGCTCGTAAGTGAAGCCGATGGCGCCATGGGCCTGATGCGCGATGCCCGCGCCCAGCCCCGCCGCCTCGCCCACGCGAACCTTCGCACAAGCGATCTCGAAGGCGGCGTCGCCCTTCTCCATCGCGTGGAACGCGGCCTGCGCGGCCATGCCGGCCGCGGCGGTGTGACCGGCGAGCAGGGCGAGGTTCTGCTGGATCACCTGGAAGCTGGAGAGCGGCTTGCCGAACTGCTTGCGCTCGCTCACGTACTTCACCGATTGGGACAGAAGGAACTCGAGGCCGCCCGCCATCTGCGCGGCGCGTGCCATCGCGCCGGCCAGCCAGAGCGAATCCGGCTGCAGGCTGTCGGAGGTGCCGGCGGCGGCCACCGCCGCACTCGACCAGGTGAGGGTGTCGCGCGGCTCGAGGGCGAGGTTGGTGTCGGGCTCCGCCTTGGCCGCGCCGCCCGCGAGGCGCGCCACCATGGGCTTGCCGCCGCTCTCGGCCAGCACCACCACGTGCTTGGCGCTGCGCCCCCACGGCACGCGCGCGGCGGTGCCGCTGAGGGTCCAGGCGGCACCGTCCCGGCGGAGCGACAGGCGCTCTCCCTGCTGGGTCGGCGCCACCGTGATCGGGCCCATGGGCACGTCGAGCCCCGCCGAGGAGAGCAGCCACGCGCCCACCATGGTCTCGGCGATCGGCAAGGGGACCGCGAAGCGCCCCGCCGCGCTCAGCACCACATGCGCGTGATCCCACGTGCCGCCGGCGCCGCCATGCTGCTCGGGGATCTGCGGCAGCGTCAGGCCGCCTTCCTCCACCGCCTGCCAGAGGTCGTCCGGCCACTTGCCCTTCTCGGTCGCCTCGATCAGCGCGGGCGTGACGCGGTCGGTGAAGAGGCGCGTGCAGGTGTCGGCAAGCAAACCCCTCAGTTCGTCCATTTCAGATCTCCATGTTCGTTCGTCTCGCCTTCGGCTCCACCTCGCACTACCTCAAGCCTAGGCCGCGGGCGATGATGCCGCGCAGGATCTCGCGCGTGCCGCCGCGGAGGGAGAAGGAAGGGGCGTGCTGGACGAGATAGCCGAGCGTCCGCTCGAACTCGCTGCCGGAGTTGAGGTGCGGCTCGGCCCCGACGAGCGCGTGCACCAGCTCGGGAATCTCCTGCTCGAAGGTGGTGCCGATGTCCTTCACCACCGAGGCTTCGAGGTTCGGGCTCTTCCCCGCCTGGAGCATCGCCGCCACGGACAAGGACATTTGACGAAGCGTGTTGAGGTGCGCGGTGAGCATGCCCACGAGCACCGCCGCCCGCTCGCCGGGCTCCTTGCCGACCTCGTTGATCAGATCGAGCACGAGACGGATCGAGGAAAGATAGCGCTCGGGGCCGCTGCGCTCGAACCCCAGCTCCGTGGTGACCTGCTTCCAGCCGTCCCCCTCCTTGCCCACGCGGGCATCCTCGGGCACGAAGGCGTCCTCGTAGTGCACCTCGTTGAAGTGGTGTCCGCCCGCCAGGTCGTAGATGGGCCGGATCGTGATCCCCTTGGTGTTCTTGAGATCCACGAGGAACTGGGAGAGGCCCTCGTGTTTCTTGTCCGGCACCACCTGGGTGCGGAACAGCGAGATGGCGTAGTCTGAGATATGGGCGTTGCTGGTCCAGATCTTCGTGCCGTTCACCTTGTAGCCGCCCGGTACCTTTTCGGCGCGCGTGCGGATGGAGGCGAGATCGGAGCCCGAGTCGGGCTCGCTCATGCCGATGGCGAACGACAGCTCCCCCCGCGTGATGGGCGGCAGGAAGCGCTGACGCTGCTCTTCCGTCCCGAAGCGCAGCAGCAGCGGGCCCGACTGGCGATCGGCCACCCAGTGGAAGCTGACCGGCGCCCCGGCGGCCAGTGTCTCCTCGAGCACCACGTAACGCTCGAGGAACGACCGCTCGTGGCCGCCATACTTCTTGGGCCACGTCATGCCGATCCAGCCCTTGGCCGCGAGCTTCTTCGAGAACTCGGGATGATGGCCGCCCCAGGTGCGCGGCCGCTCGTCGGAGGAGAGCTTGGGCAGCTCGGTCCGGAGGAACTCGCGCACCTCCTGGCGGAGCGTCTCCGCCTCGGGGGGCAGCTCGTGGAGCTCGAAGTTGAAGGTCGCCATGGGACCTCTCCCTGCCGGCCTATCGGCCCTTGAAGACGGGCTTGCGCTTCTCCAGCATCGCGGCGGCGCCTTCCTTGGCGTCCTCGCTACGATGCGCCTGGCGCGCCAGCGCGTCGATGTCCTCGTGAGGGATCTGCTCGCGGAGCGAGATCATGCGATTGATGGCGAGCTTCATGCCCGCCAGCGAGAGCGGGGCGTTCTCGGCGACCTGCCGCGCCAGCTCGCCGGTGACGCGCTCGATGTCGGCGGACGGCACGAGCTGATGCACCATGCCGATCTCGTAGGCCCGCCGGGCGTCGATGAGCCGGCCGGTGAAGAGGAGATGCCGCGTGTGGGCCGGGCCCAGGATCTCCACCAGCTTCTGGCCCAGCCGGAACGGCACGAGCAGCCCGATGCGCGCCAGCGGCATCCCGAAGCGCGCGCCCTCGGCGGCCACGCGCAGATCGCAGTGCAGCGCCAGCTCGCAGCCGCCCGCGACGGCGTCGCCGTGCACCATGGCGATGGTGGGGTGGCGCGAGCGCTCGACGCGCTGAAGCACCTGCGTCACCCCGCTCTCGGGATCGCCCTTCGGATCGTCCTGACGCGCGCGCATCTCGCGCAAGTCCATGCCCGAGCAGAACGCCGGCCCCGCGCCGCGGATGACCACCACGCGCACGTCGGGATTCTTGTCGAGCGCGTCCATGTGCTCGACGAGCCCATTCAGCATCGCCCGGTTCATCGCGTTGCGCCGGTCCGGACGGTTCATGGTCAAGGTGGCCACACCCGCCTCGATCTTCAGGAGCAGCTCGTCAGCCATTGAATCGTCCTAGCGCAGCAAGTGCCGCGCGATGACCATGCGGTGGACTTCGGACGGGCCTTCGCCGATGCGGCGCACCCGCGCCTCACGGTACCAGCGCTCCAGCGGGAACTCCTTCGACACGCCGTAGCCGCCGTGAATCTGCACGGCGGCATCGATCACGCGGCCGAGCACCTCGCTCGAATAGAGCTTCGCCATGGAAGCGTCCACGCGGGCGTCCTCGCCGCGGTCCGCCTTCCACGCGCCGGACCAGATGATCCAGCGGCAGGCGCGCAGCTCGACCTCGGCATCCGCGAGCATCCACTGGATGGCCTGTCGCTGGGCGAGGGGCTGGCCGAAGGTGGAGCGCTGCTTGGCATGGGCGATGGCCATGCGATGGGCGGCCACCGCCACCCCGAGATTGCACGCGGCGTAGGGGAAGCGGTTCTTCACGAGGAGGTCGAAGGCGAGATCGAGCCCCTGACCCTCCGCGCCCACCAGCGCGTCGCCGGGAAGCACGCAGTCCTCGAAGACCACGTCGTTGGGCCGCGCCGCGGTGCGGATGACCTTGATCTCGCTGGTGTGAAAGCCCGGCGTGCCGTGCTCCACGATGAAGCAGGAGATGCCCGCGCGCCCCTTGCCCTTGTCGGTGCGCGCGAACACCACGCCCCACGGCGCGTCGTGGGCGCGCGAGATGAAGACTTTCCTTCCGTTGAGCACCCATGTGTCGCCGCGCTTCTCCGCGCGGGTCTGGATGGCGCCGGCGGGATCGGAGCCTCCCGAGGGCTCGGTGATGGCGAAGAAGGTCTCCCAGCCCTCGCGGATGGTGGGAATCGCGTACTTCTCGATCTGCGCCTTCGTGCCGGCCCAGATCGCAGGCGGCGGATAGCGCCCGAACACGCCGCAGCCGGGCACGTAGAGGCCCATGCGGTGCTGCGACATCTCCTCCAGCGCCACGCACATCCCGAACGTGTCGAGCCCGCCGCCGCCGTACTCCTCGCGGGCGCCCAGCGCCCAGAGGCCAGCCGCCCTCGTGCTATCAGAAAGACGCTTGTGATCGTCGAGGGCGAGCTCCTCCGCGTCGGGGTCCACACGCTGCTCGGCGGGAATGATCTCTTCCTGCACGAAGCGCCGGATCTGCTCGGCAAGCATCCGCAGTTCGTCGGGAAGGGTATAGCCGGGGAAGGACGGCATCGAGCGCTCCGGAACGGCGGGCTAGTCGTACGGCTCGCGGTGGCGCATCTCCACGAAGAGCCCGTTGCACTCCCGCGGGTGCACCCACGCGATCTTGCTACCACGTTGATCAACGCGGACGCCCTGCTTGCGAAGATGCTCGGAGGCCCCCTCCACGTCCTTGGTCTCGAAGCCCACCAGGTACACGCCCTCGCCGTGCTTGGCGAGGAAGCGCCCGGTCGCCTTGTCGGGGTCCGTGGGCATCAGGAGCTCGATGTGGCCCAGGCCCAGGGGCAGGATGGCGCTCTTGAACCCGAACTCCTTGGAGTCCAGCCGGTGGTGCTCTTTCAGACCAAACAGGCGTTGATAACGCGCGACGGCCTCGTCGAGGTCGCGCACGACCACGGTCAGCTCGATCACGTCGCCCAGCATGGGGGAGGCCATATCCACTAGACTGTGCAGGGACTCTACCCGAATCACGACACGCCCACAACCCCGCCGGGTTCGGCCCGGCGAACGGAGAGAGGACGCCATGGCCGCCCGGAAGCGCTGGTCCCTGTCGGTGCCCCAGGATGGATTCACCCTCGCCGAGCACGCCGCGCTCGCGCGCGAGGCGGAGCAGTGGGGCTACACGGACGCCTGGTCGTTCGAGTCGGACGGCCTCGACTGCTTCTCGCCTCTCACCGTGATCGGCGCCGCCACGAGCCTGCGCCTCGGCACCGCCATCGCCAACGTCTACACGCGCGGCCCCGCCACGCTGGCCCAGTGCGCGGCGGGCGTCGCGGATGTGGCGCCGGGCCGCTTCATCCTGGGCCTGGGCTCGGGCTCCCAGGTGATCATCGAGAAGTGGAACGGCGGCCGCTTCGACAAGCCGGCCACCCGCGTGCGCGAGATGGTGCTGTTCCTGCGCCAGGCCCTCGCCGGGGAGCGTGTGGTGTTCAAGGGGAAGACGTTCGAGGTGGACGGCTTCCGCCTCACGAAGCCCCCGTCCGAGCCCGTGCCCATTTATGTCGCCGCGCTGCGTCCCGGCATGCTGCGCGTGGCCGGCGAGGTCGCCGATGGCGTGATCCTCAACTGGCTGGCGCCCGAGGACGTGCCCAAGTCGGTGCAGGTGGTGCGCGAGGCGGCCGAGAAGGCCGGGCGTGATCCGAACGCCATCGAGATCACGGCGCGCATCTTCGTGAACCTCGACCCGCTGACGCCGGACTCCGAGCTGGCGGTGCGCCGCCACGTGGCCGGCTATCTCAACGTGCCGGTGTATCGGCATTTCCAGGAATGGCTGGGACGCACCGAGGCGCTCTCCGGCATGTGGCGGGCCTGGGAGGCAGGGGACCGCAAGGCCGCGGTGGCGGCGATTCCCCAGACGCTGCTCGACGATCTCTTCACCC
>Ga0075423_10002041_pt1 | contig 18122 bp, 16 predicted proteins | sample SoiMethybrSBSTD2_FD_80114 | JGI IMG/M metagenome (GOLD analysis project Ga0075423, IMG submission 80114) | Bulk soil microbial communities from a Populus tree surrounding site in Tennessee, USA - Soil MetaG P. TD hybrid SBSTD2 | ecosystem: Environmental > Terrestrial > Soil > Tree plantation...
AACAGCAGGCCTTGGCGCCGTCGGTTTCCGGATCGGCCCAGAGCTTCAGCGTCACGCCGAGGACCTCCGCCCCGCGCTCGCGTTCGAGCAGCGCGGCCACAGCGCTGTCGACCCCGCCGGACATGGCGACCAGGACGCGGCCATCGCCCGGCGCCGCGAGCGTCCGCGAGGAAGCCGCGGCACTCGCCAGCGCCCGGTGCAATGCATCGGCGGCCAGCTGGGCGGCATGGCGCTTCGCCGGCGTCAGCCCCCCCACCGCCTCCTCGACCTCGTCGGTCCCGATCCGCGCCGCCTCGACGACCGACTCCCCGTCGACCATCTCGGCGACGGCAGCAGTAGCCGCCCGCGTGGCCCCACACCCCTCGGAATCGACCGTGACATTGGCGATGCAACCATCTTCCAGAGCAAGAGAGACGCGAGAGAGGTCTCCACAAGCGGCTCCGCCCGCAGCCCCGGTGAAGGCGCCATCGGGCGGCGGCCCAAACCGCGTCTGATCCCGCAGGTAGCTCTCAAAGAGTTCTCTGCTCATCGCCCACCATTATGCGTGGCAAAGAGATGAGGCTCCAGTCCGCCGTTGCCGCCCCTGGCTTTGATCCCTTGAAGTGAAGGGCGGGCGCCTCCTCGCGATCCCACAAGACCGAGAGAGATCGGCCCCCTAGCCGTTTGTGTTGGGTCAAACGTTAGGGCGGCTCGCGCACGGGCTCGAGCCTCGGCATCACCGTACCACCCTTAGTCCAGATTGGAGAGCAGGAGCTCGGCCTCGCTCCAGTCCTCGCCTCGCACCCGCAGGGCGATGTCGCCGCGACCGAAGCGGTCGACCGGCCAGTCGGCGGTGAGCACCGCCTCGATCCCGGCCTCTTCGAGCGCCTGGTGCCAGGCCCGCGCCGTGCGCACGTCGCCGAAGTCACGCACGACCTCCCAGGGATCAAAGGCGGGGTCGTCGACGTGGACCGGCGTGGCGCCCGGCCCCGGCCGCCGCGACAGCAGGGCCGACCTGACCCTTTCGAAGAGGCTCATGTCGAGATCGTAGGACTCAGTGACCCGCAAGGCCGCGGCGGTGCACTGCGATCCCGAGCTCTTTGAGCTGCATCTCGTCGACCGGGGCCGGGGCGCCGGTCAGCGCGTCGGCGCCGGAGGCGGTCTTCGGGAAGGCGATCACGTCGCGGATCGAGTCGGCTCCGGCGAGACGCTGGACGATGCGGTCGAGGCCGTACGCGATCCCGCCGTGAGGCGGCGCGCCGTAGCGCAGCGCCTCGAGCAAAAAGCCGAAACGCGCTTCGGCTTCCTCGGCGCCGATGCCCAGCGCGGCAAAGACCTTCTCCTGCAGATCGGCGCGGTGGATGCGGATCGAGCCGCCACCCATCTCCTGTCCATTCCAGACCAGGTCGTAGGCAAGCGCCCTGGCGCTCCCGGGATCATCCGGGTCGAGCTCGCCGGCGGGCGCGGTGAAGGGGTGATGGAGCGGGTCCCAGCGCTGCTCGCCCGGGCTCCACTCAAACAGCGGCCAGTCGACGATCCAGACCAGCCGGTGGCGATCGGCGGGGATCAGGTCGAAGCGCTCGGCCAGCTCGACCCGCAGCTGCCCCAGCACCGCGTTGGCGACTCGCTGCTGGTCGGCGACCAGCAGCAGCAGATCTCCCTCCCCCGCGTCGAGACGGCGGTTGAGCTCGGCGAGCTCGGCGTCGGAGAGGAACTTGGCCGTGGGCGAGCGCCAGCCCTCGCCCTCGCGGAAGGCCCAGACAAGCCCCTTGGCGCCCAGCTCCTGCGCGCGCGCGATCAAGCCGTCGAGCTCGGAGCGCGGCAGCTCGCGGCGGCCGGCGTTGAGGCCCCGCACGGCGCCGCCGGACTCGATCGCGCCGCGGAAGACCTTGAACCCGGTGTCGGCGAGGGCGTCACCGAGGTCGACCAGCTCCAGGCCGAAGCGCAGGTCCGGCCGGTCGGTGCCGAAGCGGCTCATCGCTTCGTCGTAGGACAGCCGTTCGATCGGCAGCTCGATCGTCGGTCCGCCGGCACGCTCGAACACGTGCGCGAGCAGCCGCTCGTTGACCTCGATCACGTCGTCGACGTCGACGAATGACATCTCGATGTCGAGCTGGGTGAAGTCCGGCTGGCGGTCGGCGCGCAGGTCCTCGTCGCGAAAGCAGCGGGCGATTTGGTAATAGCGCTCGAAGCCGGCCACCATCAGCAGCTGCTTGAAGAGCTGCGGCGACTGCGGCAGCGCGTAGAAGGAGCCCTGCTGAAGGCGGCTGGGGACGAGGAAGTCGCGCGCGCCCTCGGGGGTGGAGCGGGTCAGAACCGGCGTCTCGACGTCGAGAAAGCCCTCGCCGTCGAGGAACTCGCGCATCGCCGCCGTCACCCGGTGGCGCAGCACCAGCGCCTCGCGCATCGGCTCGCGGCGCAGGTCGAGGTAGCGATGGCGCAGCCGGGCGTCCTCGCCGACCTCGCCGGAGAATCCCTCGACCTGGAAGGGCGGAGTCTCCGCCTCCGCCAGGAGCCCGGCGGCTGTCACGGCAAGCTCGAACTCGCCGGTTGGCAGCTCGGGGTTGACCGTCTCCGCCGAGCGGCGGACGACAGAGCCGGCGGCGCTGAGCACGCCCTCGGCGCGCAGCTTGTGGGCGAGCTCGAAGGCCTCACCGGAGGTGTCGGGGTGGAAGACGAGCTGGACGATCCCGGTGCGGTCGCGCAGGTCGATGAAGATCAGGCCGCCGTGATCGCGGCGGCGGTGGACCCAGCCGGCGACCCGCGCCTCGGAGTCGACCCGGTCGGCGAGCACCTGCCCGCACCAGGTGTCGCGGAGCTCGTTGGCGCGCAGCGCCGGCGCATCGCTCATCGCGCCTCGCCCCCGATCGCCTCGACGATCGCGGCCGCATCGACCGTGCGCTGCTCGCCGCTCGCCATGTCGCGCAGCTGAGCCGAGCCGTCGGCCTCGAGGATGAGAACACGGCGGGCTCCGATCCGGTCCGCGTGCTTGAGCTGGCCCTTCAGCCCGCGTCCGGCGAGGTCCAGCTCGGCGCTGAGCCCGGCGCGGCGAAGCTCGGCCGCCAAAGCCAGCGCCCGTTGCCGCTGCCCTGGGTCGGCGACCGCGAGAAAGGCGTCGCGCTCCGGCGCCGACCCGGTCTCGCCCAGGGCGAGCAGGATGCGCTCGATGCCTACCGCCCAGCCGATCGCCGGCGTCGGCGGCCCGCCGAGCTGCTCGATCAGGCCGTCGTAGCGGCCGCCGCCGCCAACCTCGGACTGGGCGCCGAGCTCGTCGCAGACGAAGGAGAAGATCGTCCTCGTGTAGTAGTCGAGGCCGCGCACGAGGGTGGGGTCGATCTCGTAGACGACACCCGCCGCCTCGAGCAGCTGCCTCACCTCGGCAAAGTGCGCGGCGTCCTCGCCCTCAAGCCGATCGACGAGCGTCGGCGCGCTTGCCATCACATCGCGCGTCCCCGCGTCGTCGGCATCGAAGGCGCGCAGCGGGTTGATCTCGAGCCGCGCGCGGACGTCCTTGGATAGCTCCGCTTCGTTGGCGCGAAGGTGGGCCCTCAGCTCCTCCAGGTAGGCGCTGCGGGCCCGAGGAGAGCCAAGGCTCCCAAGTCGCAATTGGACCCCGGGGACACCGAGCTCGGCGAGCAGATCGGCGAGCAGCATGATCGCCTCCGCGTCGGCCAGGGGCGAATCGGTGCCGATCGCCTCGATCCCGATCTGGTGGAACTGCCGGTAGCGACCGGCCTGGGGGCGCTCGTGGCGGAAGAACGGCCCGACGTAGCAGAGCTTCACAGGCTGCGCCAGCTTGTGCATGCCGTGCTCGACGTAGGCGCGGCAGATCGGCGCCGTCCCCTCCGGGCGCAGGGTGATGCTGCGGCCGCCCTTGTCCTCGAAGGTGAACATCTCCTTGCGCACGATGTCAGTGGAGCGACCGACCCCACGCTCGAACAGCTCGGTGTCCTCGAAGGCGGGCGTGGCGATCCGCTCGTAGCCGGCGCGGGCGAGGATCTCCACCGCCGTCCGCTCGACCCGCTGGCGCAACCGCGCGTCAGCCGGCAGGACGTCGAAGGTCCCGCGCGGCGCCTGGTACTTGCTCGGCATGGGGCGCGACCTTACCTGCGCGGCAATCGGCTCAGCGCGCCAGCTCGGTGAGGAAGGGGTTGGTTTCGCGCTCGGCGCCAAGTGTGGTCACGCCCATGTGCCCCGGGTAGACGCCGGTTTCGGGCGAGTGGGACTCGATCAGCTCGCGAATCGAGCGCAACAGGGTCGGGCCGTCCCCGCCCGGCAGGTCGACTCGCCCGACCGATCCCTTGAAGAGCAGGTCGCCGGAGAACATCGCCTCCTCGTCGCGTACCGAGTAGGTGACGTGCCCCGGGCTGTGGCCGGGAGTGAAGATCACGTCGATCGTCATTCCGGCCAGCTCCAGCGTCTCGCCTCCGGCCACCGTCTCGTCGGCCTCGTAGCTGTCGAAGGGCCCGATCCCGGGCATCGGGACGTAGGCCATGACGTCGGCAAGCACAGGCTTTTCCATCTCGGGGCAGTAGACGGGGGCGCCGGTCACGGTCGCCACCGGCGCAACCGCCCCGATGTGGTCGAAGTGGCAGTGGGTGATCAGGATCGCGTCGATCTTCGCCCCCATCTGCTCGACCGCGGCAAGAATGCGGTCCGGCTCGTCGCCGGGATCGACGATCAGGCCGCGGCCGGAGCCTTCGCGCCGCACCAGGAAGCAGTTCTCCGCGATCGGGCCCACGGTGAGCATCTGCACGTCGAGGCTCATCCGTCCCCCCTGGCGCGTATCCGCGCCCGCTCGCGCCGCCGCCAGAGCACCGTCTCCAGGTAGTAGCCGGCCGGGATGTAGAAGACGAGCATGAAGGCGCCGAGGCCGAACGCGGCGCCGGGAGAGCGCTGGAAGATCAGCATCAGAAGCGCGGTGAAGATCACCGCCGCGACAACGCCGCGGGTGATCGCGCTGCGCCAGGTCGGCGGGGCATCGACGCGAGGCTGTGCCTTGCGGCCCGCCCGCGCCCGCGCTTTGGCCTCCTCGCGGGTGCGCGGCCGACCGGCGTGGCGGCTCGGATCGACCCGACCGCCCTGCGTGCCGCGGTGCTTGCGGCGGCGCTTCTTCCTCGTCTGGGCCATCCTCGGAATCTAGACGAAGGCGGCCCCAGTCGCCTCAGGCAAGCGAGGCGAGCCTCCGCTCGATCGTGTGTCGCTCCGGGTCGAAGCCACGGATCGGCACGTCGCCGGGATAGCCGCTCAGCGCGGCGGCGGGCGCAAGGCCGACGAGCTCTGCCTCGACCGGCCGGGCCCCGAGCGGGCCGGCCAGCGCACGGACCCGCTCGACGACCGCCGCCAAGGGCGTTGCCGTCGGATCGTGGACATTGGTGGAAACCTGGGCGCGGCCGTTCGAGAGGAGCAGGCCGATCGCGCGCACGCCCGCCGGTCCGCCGCCCGACTCGCGCAGGCCGGCGGCGACGGCGCGAGCGAGGTCGAGGTCGCCGCTGTCGAGCTCGAGGTTGAATGCCACCAGCGGCGGACGGGCGGTGACCAGGGTGGCGCCGGCGGTCAGGTGGGGTTGCTCGGGGCCCCGGTCCGGGCGCAGCTCGCCGGCCTCCATCCGCAGCCAGAGCTCCGCCAGGCCGCCGTTGCGGAAGTAGGCCCTCTCAACCCGCTCGGGGCCGGCGGCAAGATCGCCGTAGAGGAAGACCGGAACGTCGAGACGACCGATCTCGGTGGCGACTTCCTTCGCGGTGGAGACGGCTCGATCGCGATCCCCCGCCTCCATCCAGACGATCGGGCAGACGTCAAGCGCGCCGATCGCGGGGTGAGCGCCGTCGTGCGCGTTCATGTCGATTGCGGCAGCCGCCTCCGTCGCGCCCGCTCGCAAAGCAGCTATCAGCGCCGGCGCGTCGCCGGCAAGCGTGAAGACCGTGCGATTGTGGTCGGGATCGCTGTGGCGATCGAGCAACCGCACCCCGGACGAGAAGGCGCGCTCCAGCGCGGCGATCCTCGCCGTGTCGCGGCCCTCGGAGACGTTTGGGACGGCAAGCAGCGGACGGGCCACTGCTCAGACGACCAGCTCGCCGGCCCGCACGATCGCCGAGCCGTCCACCTCGACCGTGGGCCGCAGGACCACGCAATCGAGATGCACCGGGACCTGGACGGTGCCGCCGATCGCCGCCGATGCGCCAAAGGCGACATGGGCGGTGCCGAGGATCTTCTCGTCCTCGAGGATGTTGCCGGTGAGGATCGCGCTTTCGTTGGTGCCGATGCCGAGCTCGGCGACGCTGGTGCCGTCGGCGCCGTGTTCGGTGAGCAGCTGCATCAGCTGCGCGCCCTCGGGGCCGGTCGCCTCGGTCAGGTGACCGTCGCGTACCGTGAGCTCCACCGGCGCGGAAACCTTGCCGACCCCGGCGATCGAGCCGTCGACGACGAGCGTTCCCTCCGCCGTGCCCTCCATCGGCGCGATGAACGCCTCCCCGCAGGGGATGTTGCCGAACGCACCGCGCATGTTGAGCGCACCGGCGTCGACGATCGCGGTGCGATCTTCCAGCCCGAGCCGCAGGTCCGAGCCCTTCTCGCAGGTGATCCACGCCTGGCCGCCGGCGCCGAGCGTCCGCCCGACAGAGGTTCCGCGCTTGCGCAGCAGCCGCAGGTCGGCGCCCATCACCCGAGCCATCATCTCGCCGGTCACGCCGGGCATCGAGGCGACTCGCACGCCCGCCTCGGTCGCCGCACGGCGGGCTTCGGTATGGGAGATCGACTGGATCGTCGGCGCGACGACGATGTCGGCCGCGAGCATCGCGGCAGCGACCGCCAGCGGCGGCTCGGCCGCGTGCGATTCCCGCTCGGAGATGACCGCGAGAGTGGCTTCCCCGCCCTCGCCCTGGGCGTTAATCCGCAACAGCGCACCCAGCTCTTCGGTCATCGGGTTGCAGATCACCAGCACCTCTTCGGAGGGGCTCAGGTCCAGGCAATCCCGGAATAGTGTGCTGACTGCCCTATCCAGAGCGCTCCCCATCACACTAAAAGGCTATCCGGAGCCGCGGCGCACACGCCTGCTCCCACCCGAAGCCTCGCTAGCATCCCCCTCCCGGCCGGAGTAGCTCAGCTGGTTAGAGCAGCGGAATCATAATCCGCGTGTCGGGGGTTCGAGTCCCTCCTCCGGCATGACGATGCAGAGCGGAACCAGCGCCCCGCTGGCGTTCTCTGAGGTTGAATGTGTCCCAGATGTGTCCCGAAAAGGGCAGACTCCAGGCACCTTCGACGCCCGCAGATGCCGCCGAGCGATGGAGCGACGCTGGCAAGAACGATGACGCGCTAACCGTCGCGTTTGCGCTTTGGGCCGCTTGGGAGGGGTAGCGTCTGAGGATGCGTTCGTGGTGGGTGCTGGTCCCGGCCTCGCTGTTGGTGGGGCTGTGCTTCGCCGTTCCGCTATTCCTGCTGCTGCGAGAGCGTGCGGTCGGCAAGCGGGCGACCCATCGCCAGACGGACAACCTACGAATTGGACCCGTCTGAGGGCGCCAGCCCAAGGATGCCCGCGGCCGCGCGAGCGGCCAGTTCCTCGTCGTACGGCGCATGCCCCGCAAGGGCGATGACGACTCCCTCCATCGCTCCGAGCCAGGCATTCGCAACCTCTTTCGCGGGCGGCCCCGGTGGAATTGAGCCCTCCCTCCGCCCGGCCTCGATCAGTTGGGCGCAGTACTTGACCAAGGTCTTGGCCATCCCGTCGATCGTGCGCCCGACCGGATGGTCCTTGCCGCCGAACTCGATTCGCAGTGCCATCATGGCGCGAGCGAAGTCTCGCCGGCAGTAGACAGCGTGGCCGCGCGCCAGCGCGAGCAGGCCTGCGGCCACGGTGGGCTGGTCCTCAGCCAGCCCACCCACCGCCGGCCACCAGGTCTCATCGACCCACTGCAGCACTGCAAGCGCCAGGTCCTCCTTGCCCTTGAACTGGTGATAGAGGGCGCCGCGCGTGTAGCCGGCATCGCGCGCCACCTCCTCCAGCACGAGGTTGGCGTAGCCGTGCCGAGACAGGCCCCGCGCAGCGGACTCGAGCAGGGCGCTCCGCGTGCGGGCACTGCGTTGGGCCTGGGTTCGGCGAGGGCGCTTTATCTCCGTTGTCATCATCGAGCTGTCATTTGCAAACGTACACGCATGTATGTATGCTACCGGGGAAAGTGAGGTCCTCAGCCATCGGGGCAGGGCCAGAAAAGAGAGATATCGACATGCGTGGAAACCATATCGACATGCATAAACACCTCATTTCGGCGTTGGCCCTGGCCGCGCTGGTGTTCCTGGGCGTTGCCGGAGTTGCGAGCGCGGTGAAGCTGACCAGTACGACCGTGCGCGCCGGCAACCTGCAGATCACCTTTGGCGGCGGGATCTACCAAGAGACGTTGCCTAAGCACAGGTTCGCACCGTTTAAACACACGATCTTCGGAACGATCAAAACCACCGACGGCACTCATCCCTCGGCATTTCGGGAACTGGTCCTCGATATCGACAAGGACGTGAAGATCAACGCCAAGGGCTACCCGGTCTGCAGGGCCGGCCAGCTCGAGGCGCGGGACACCACGGGAGCCAAGAGCGTGTGCGGAAAGACGATCGTCGGTGAGGGCAAGGCGAGCGCTGAGATCGCCTTCCCTGAACAGGCGCCGCTCAAGGTGTTCAGCCCACTCCTCGTCTTCAACGGAGGCGAAAGCGGTGGCAAGGTCACGCTGCTGATCCACACCTTCATCACCGTGCCGGTACCGGCCGCGATCGTGACGACGGTGACGATCCAGAGGAAGGGCACCGGCCTGCATGCGATCGCGAAGATCCCGGTGATCGCCGGTGGTAGCGGCTCGGCGCTCAACTTCAGGTTCACGCTCGGGAAGACCTACCGCTACAAGCACAAGAAGGTCGGCTACTTCAACGCCAAGTGCCCGGACGGCGTCTTCAATGTGCGCAGCAAGAGGGCGCTCTTCAAAAATGAAGTTCGGACGCCGGGTGTCGCTGCCCAGACCGTGCTCAAGGGCGGCCTCGTCGTGCCCTGCATCGGGAAGGGGTAATGCGAAGAAGCCCGCCTGTGAAATGTACTGCTTGTCTGCGATCGCGGCCTATTTCGCAATGAGGCAAGCAGCAGTCAACGGCTTCGATGCCCGGCGCAATATGTCGGCATCGGGGAAAAGCCTCCACCACCTCAATCCCGAGATGACGGCGGAGGAGCCCGAACGAGGCGGCCCGGGATCTCTCTCCTTTTCCCGGGCCGCCTCGCGTTACGTCTCGCCCACCCTCAGCTGAACCCATTACCCAATCGAGAGTCGGCCACTTGGCAACGAGGCTCGTCGTCCAACCCTCCTCGATGCCGTGGGCCTGGGGGAGCTGTTCGATTCGCAAGGTCAGTCGGTCGAGCGCGGCGCCATATGCCGTTAGGGCGGCCCGCAGCTCGCCTTCAACCTGGGAGCTATGAGGGAACGGCAGGTGCGGCATCGCGTCGGACAAGAGGTTGAGGCGATCAAGCTGATGAAGCAACGCAGCGCGGTGCTTGGCGTCGAGACCCGCAATGAAGTCATGGGCCGGCTCGGTGCGATCCGCTGCCCGGTAGTAGACCGCCTGCAAGTTGCTCACGCGGCGACTGCCGATGTTGGCGCGACCGTTGAAGCGTCGCGTAGGGCCTGCCGACCGGACCACCTTGCGCTACGACAAAGGCCAAGCCTCAGTCGCCGTGATGAATGCCTGCGAGGCGATGCGAGCGACGAGCTTGGGAAAGCTCGGGAAGGCGGTGGGCGAAGTAGCCGAGAGCGGTGCCAGTCGCAACGGCAACCAAGCCGAATGCCGCAACGGCGATGCCTGCGCTCGCGTCGAGGCCGTTCAGCAGAAGTACGAGTCCAGCCACCGCTACGGCCGGGATTGCGAATAGCGCGATGCGAATTGCCATGGCCAGAGTGTAGGTCACGTCGCGGAATCGACTACGAGGGCGAGGGTCCCCAGGCCGAAGCCAAGGAAGAACCCGTAGGCGGTGGCCCGCTCGATCTCTCGCTCAGTACGACCGGCAAGGACGGCCGCATAGCGAGCGGCACCACCGATTAGGCCGGTCGAGCCGATCAAGACAGCGACTGCGCCTGGGAGCGCGTCGGTGAAGATGCCGCCGAGAAGTAAAATCATCACGATACTGCGAGGTTACGAGTTGCTGCGGACAATAGCCTTCGAGCCCCTCGGGGTTCGAGTCCCTCCTCCGGCATCGACTGCTACCTGCCGGAGCGTTGTTGGCGTTTGGACATCAGCCCCCCTACGACCATCGCGATGCAGCCGCCGACCGCGATGTAGGGGCCGATGCCGACCTCGGCCAGGCCGTGGGCATCGCGCAGTTCGGTGCGCAGGTCGACCAAGGCGTAGAGAGCGAGGACGCCGCCGAGCAGGCCCACCGCCATGGCGGTGCCGCGCACGGCCGAGGGCCTGGACTCCTTCAGGGCGACGATCGCGGCTGCGCCGCCCGCGGCGACGGCGCCCCAGGCTAGGGCGCTCGAACGGCCGGCGGCGGTGAAGAGCTGGAACAGGCTCAGGTTGCCCAGCAGGATCACCCTCACCCAGGTCAGGAACGGCGAGATCGCGAGCGCGGCTCCGCCGCCGGCGACGACCATGTTCGCGCGGCTGCGTGGCTGCGACGCCTCGGCCGCCGACTGCGTCGCGGCACCGTGCACGTCACCGGTCCAGCGCGAGCCGTCCCAGTAGAAGAGATTGCCGCTGCCCTTCGGGTCGGGATACCAACCCGCCGGGGCGCTCCCAGCCCCGCCCTGCCCTTGGGTGGGCTCCTCCACGCTCACCGCGGAGCGACATCCAGGATTCGAGTCTCTCCCGCCGGCATCGCAGTCGCGAAGCCTCAGCCGATCAGCGGGAGAGCGCCGCGCCGGCCCCGCGGAACTCGGAGAGCGTCTGCTCCATCGCCTCGACGTTGCAGGCGACCATCTCGGGCCAGGGCTTGTCCGGGTGCTCGTCGAGGGTCTTGTAGCCGTTGCCGCTGATCACGGCGACCACGGTGTCGTCGGGGCCGAGCTTGCCCTCGTTTGCCAGCTTCATCGTGGCGGCTACAGTGGTGCCGCCGGCCGGCTCGGTGAGGATCCCCTCGGTGGCGCCGAGCAGGTCGAGCGCCTCGAAGATCTCCGGGTCGGTGGCGGTCGCCGCCGAGCCGCCGCGCGACATCACAGCGTCGACCACCAGCGGACCGTCGCCGGGGGCGCCGATCGCCAGCGAGTGAGCCGCGGTGTTAGGTCGCTGGGCCTGGATCTCGCCGCTACCGTCGAGCACCGCGGTGGCGATCGGACCGCAGCCCTCCGGCTGGGCGACGTGGATCTTGGTCGCCGCGGTCTCGGCCATGCCCACCTTCTCCATCTCCCCCAGGCCCTTGTGGACGCGCGAGGAGAGGGTTCCCCCCGCCGCCGGGATGACGAAGTGGTCGGGAGCAATCCAGTCGAGCTGCTCGACCACCTCGAAGGCCATCGTCTTCGCCCCCTCGGCGTAGAACGGGCGCAGGGTGATGTTGGCGAACTGGACGCCGGTCTCCAGGGCAAGCTCGCGGCAAGCGCGGTTGGCTTCGTCGTAGTTGCCGTTGAGCTGGATCACGGCGGCGCCGAGCGCTCTGCAGGCGCGCGCCTTGCCGCGCTCCAGGTTGCTCGGGTAGAAGACGTAGGCGGCGACGCCGGCCTTGGCCGCCATCGAGGAGACAGCGGTGCCGACGTTGCCGGTGGAGACGCAGCCGATCTCCTCCTTGCCCAGCTCGAGCAGCCGGGCGATCGCCATCGAGACGACCCGGTCCTTGTAGGAGAGGCTCGGGCGCTGGGTGCTGTCGTCCTTGAGGTAGAGCTTGCGCAGGCCAAGCTCGGCGCCGAGCCGATCGGCGTGAATCAACGGCGTGCGACCGCTGTAGCGGCCGACGCGCGCCTGGGCTTCGGCGTTGACGATCGGCAGCAGCTCCTCGAAGCGCCAGATGTTCAGCTCGCGCTCGCCGATCGGCTGCTGCGCGATGCGCTCTTCGGCCAGGGCGTAGTCGTAGTCGACGTCGAGCGTCTGGCCGCAGCCGAGGCACCTGAAAGTGGTGTCGAGAAGCGGCAGTCGAATGCCGCAGTCGTGGCAGACCAGCTCGGTCGCGCAGGAGCGGGTGCGCTGGTCCGCCAAAGGGGTCATCGCCCCTCGGTGCTCCCAGCTCGCGAGGGAAGACCCCCGGCCTTGGCGAATCTCCGCCTGCGCTTTCCGTGCTGGCGCCTGATCATGAGCGGCGGGGTATAGCAGATGCTGGCATCGTGATCAATTATTCCTGGCCATTAACAGTGCGGGAACGTCTCCTCCGACCGGAAATCCTACAGACGGATCCCGACCGAGGGCGACCAGCAGCTCCTCCGCGATGTGCGGCGCAAACGGGGAAAGCGTGCGGGCCAGCAGGGCGAGCGCCTCGAGCAGGGTCTCGAAGTCCTCGCTGCTGAGCCGGCCGCGACGCTCGACGATCCGCTTCTCGTAGTCCTTGATCCGCTCCAGCAGGCGGGTGACGTTGCGCACCGCCTTGTGCATCTGCAGCTCCTCCAGGTCGGCGGTGATCCGGCCGACGCCGTTCTCGCACCATTTGCCCAGCCGCTCGCGGATGAAGGCGGTGTCGGCCGCCGCCTCGGCGTCCTCCGGCGCCTCGGCTGCCACGGCGATGGAACCGTGCGTGTAGTCCCAGAGCCCGCGCAGGAAGCGGGAGGCGAAGCGCAGCGCGCCGTCGGTCCAGTTGAGCGCCTTGGCGGGGCCCGCGGCGTAGAGGACCGCCAGCCGCACGGTGTCGGCGCCATGCTCGGCGACGAGCGCGTCAGGATCGACGACGTTGCCGAGGTGCTTGCTCATCTTGCGCCCATCGGCGATCACCATCTCGTGGAAGAGGCAGCCGGCGAAGGGCTCGCCGTCGGCGAGGAAGGAGAAGGGACCGATGTCGCGCAGCGCCTTGGTCACGACCCGCTGGTCGAAGACGAAGCCGCCGCTGTCGTTGCCGGCGACGAGCCGCTCGGAGGGGAGCCAGCGCTGCAGGTCGGGGTGGGTGAACATGCGCTCGTCGCGATCCTCCGGCGGCACCGCCGCGGGAACCCACAGCCACAGCGCGTCGAAGTGACAGTCGAGCGTGTCGGTCTCGCGCCGCGCCGGCCCACCGCAGGCGGGACAGCTCGCCTCGAGGAAGTCCGGGCGCTCAGCCAGCGGGTTGCCCTCGCCGGTCGGCTCGACGTCGCGCGGCAGCACGACCGGCAGGTCGTCGAGCGGAGCCGGGACCACCCCGCAGTCCTCGCAATGCAGGACGGGTATCGGCGTGCCCCAGTAGCGCTGGCGGGAGATCGAGAAGTCATAGGCGCGGTAGCGGCTCGCCGGGCGCGCCTGCAGCGCCCCCGCCGCACCGTCGCCGAGAGGCTCGCTCGCCGTCCGCGGCATCCGCGCCGCGATCGCCTCGTCCGCCTCGTCCACGCCGGGCATGCCGAGCGCCGCGGTCGGCCCGTAGCGGGCGTCGACCAGCGGTGAGATGAAGATGGGCAGGCTGCCGCCGCCGGCGACCTCGATCGAGGCACCGGTGTCGATCACCGGCACGGCCGAGGCGTCGCGGGCGCTGCGCTCCCAGCCGCCGGAGCGGAGGTCGTCGAGCTGCTCCTCGACCCCACCCCTGCCCGCCCATCGCTCGGCCGCCGCATGGCGCGGAGAGACAAGCACGAAGCGGGCCTCCCCCACCGCCGCGGCGTGAGGAGTGAAAACGGTGATGACAGCGCCGTCGGAGTCGGTCAGATCGAGCTCCACCCCATCGGTGCGGCCGAGGATGTAGCGCTGGGTCTTCAGCGAGAGCTCGTCCCAATCGGTGAGTCGCTCGAGGTTGCGATCGTTCTCCTCCAGATACGGCGAGAGGCGCAGGAACCAGGTCGGACGGCGGATCAGCCGCACGGGGTTGTGGCAGCGCCAGCAGCGACCGTCCTCGACCTGCAGCGCCGCCAGCGTCGTCTGGCAGGTGTCGCACCAGTCGACGGTGGCGTTGTCGCGGTAGATCAACCCGGCCTCGTGCAGGGTCAGGAAGAGCCACTGCGACCAGCGGTACTGGGACTCGTCGGAGCTGTAGAAGGCGCGCTCGTAGTCGAAGGAGAATCCGAGGCGCACCATCTGCTCGAGCATTCGCTCGCCGCAGCGCTCGACCCACTCCGCCGGACGCGTGCCGCGCTCGATCGCCGCCATCTCCGCCGGCAGGCCGAAGGCGTCGAAGCCGAAGCCGAAGAGCACGGCGTCGCCGCGGGCGCGGCGGAAGCGGGCGTAGGCGTCGCCGATCGAGTAGTCGCGGACGTGGCCCATGTGCAGGTTGCCCGAGGTGAAAGGGCTCGAAGGCTTGACGTAGACCGCGCTCTGCCCCGCGGACGGAGCAGGCGTGGCGAAGGCGCCGCTTGCGGACCACGCGGCCTGTCGCGCGGGCTCCAGCTCGGCGGGCTCGTAGCTCGGCTTCTCGCGGCTCATCGTCGTCGCAGTCTGCCATGAACGTTGACCCCGGGCCCGAGGGGTCCTATGCTGGAAATCTATGGTCAAGCACCTTGAAGTATTCGAGTGACATACGAAAGAGTCACATTTGTGTAAAAAAAGTGTGGAAAGCGGCGAATGGGGGGTATTTGGGCGCCTCGGCGTCCGGACGCGGGCTTAGCTTGAGCCGCTAAGAGAAGACGTGGCCCCGGCGGCGCTTGCGACACCCCGGGGCCCGGCCGAGACCTGAAGAGGAGGTCCCAACATGAGAGAGGGTACGAAAACCGCCCCGCCGAAAGAAGGGCGGCTAGACGAAGGGTTTGTTAAGCGGGCGCTCGCCGCCGTCGAGGAGGCGCCGCCCGACGACCGGGTCCGAGCCGGGCTGGAGGCGTTGATCGACATGGCCGAGGTCGATCCCGCCGCAGCCCGGTCGGCCCTTCGTCTTCTGAGAGCGGACCACCTCCGCCTTGGCCGGATCGAGGCCTGGCTCGGTGGCGATCCCGATCGGACAACATTCGGCCTCGGCGCCGCGATCCAACTCGCCGGAACCGAGCTGTCCGCCCCCGAGCCCAACCTCGACCGCCTCACCCCGGAGCTGCTGCGCTGGTTGAAAGGCGAGTGGTAGCGACGATGCCCGTGCACCCCTGCTTACCCTGAGGTTCGTAGACCAAGCAGCTCGGGGGATGCAGGGAGGGCGACGAGGGGAGCGCGCTTAAGTGCGTGACCCGAGGAGACCGACCGAAGACCCCGAGAAGCGCCGGTCTACGGGCCTCAGGAGGCAAAAGTCCAAAGCTTGTTCCCTAGGAAATTGAACGGCATCGCCACGCCTACCGCGATCGCCTGCGCGGGCAGGTCGGCCATCGAGGCTCCGGAGATCAGCAGCTCGAGCACCACGAGATTGACCAGCAGCGCCGCGACGCTGACAGCGAAGAAGCGCGCCGCCTGGAAGCCGGCGTGGCCGTGCGCGGAGTCGAAGGTCCAGTGCCGGTTCCAGAGGAAGTTGTTGGTGAGCGCGACGCAGAACGCGCCCAACGCGGCAAGGACATGGTGCAGGCCGAGGTTGTCGGACAGCACGGCGAAGACCGCCAGGTTGATCAGGTAGCCCGAGCCCCCGACCAGGCCGAATTTGAGCAGCTGCAGCCAGCTCGCCGGGCGGCGCGCGGCAGCGCCGATCCGGTAGGCGAGTTCGCTCGCGGGGCTGATGTCGGGTCGAGGCGGCACAGGCTGTGCGTAATGTTCCGGCCCGAATGCGGCTCGGAACGGGCATCTTGGCAGTTCTGGCGGCGGCTGTCCTCGCAGTCGTGGTCCTGGTCCCAGCCGACGGAGACGGGGAGGCGATCACCGGCCTACCGGCGCTGCCGGGAGAACCCAGCGTCGCGATCGTCTCTCCCCGCAACGGTGCCCGCCAGACCAACCACGCCGTGGTCGTCAAGGTCAGGATTCGCAACTTCACCCTGGCGCCGCGCGACTTCGGCGGCGAACCGCGGCTCGGCGAGGGCCACATCCGCTTCGCGCTCAATCGCGTCCCTGATTGCGTCGATCCGGTCAAGCTGCAGCGCGCCGAGGAAAGCCCGGTCGGCCGCGGCCGGCTGGTCGGCGCCTCGTTCGATTTCGCCCGCTACTCGGGACCGAACGGAGTGCTCGCCGAACGGATCGGATCGAGCGGCAGCTACTCGCCGGCGACGCGGCCCGAGATCTACTACCACGACCTGCCGGCCGGTTTCTACCGGCTCGTCGTCACCCTTGCCCGCGACAACGGCGCGACCACCCCCTACCACGCCGTCACCAACTTCCAGATCCTGTCGCGCTCCGGCTATGGCCCGAAGTGCAGCGGCGGCAAAGTCTCCAGTGCCAAGGCCGCGGCCTTCGATTAGAGCCTTTACTTCACTTTGTATAGTGGCTTGAATGCGGACCTACCGCCGCCTGATGGGCTTCCTGCGGCCCTATCGCCGCCAGCTCTGGGGCTCGCTCGTCTTCGCCTGGGTGGCGATGGGGATGACCGTGCTGATCCCCTGGCTGATAGGTCGCGCGGTCAACGCGATCGAGAGCGGCGACAAGCCCGACCTGCTGCCGCTCGCAATCGCGATCGTCGTCGCCGGCACCATGCGACTGGGGCTGACGATGGTGCGCCGAGTGGTTGCCGGCAAGGTCTCCCTCGCGGTCGAGTTCGACCTGCGGCAGCGCTTCTACGCCCACCTGCAGCGTCTCGAGCTGGGCTTCTTCGACAGGCAGCAGACCGGCCAGCTGATGTCGCGGGCGACCGTCGACCTCCAGTCGATCCGCTTCTTCCTCGGCTACGGCCTGATCTTCATCACCCAGAACCTGCTTACGATCGCGCTCGCCAGCGCCGTGATGTTCGTCCTCGAGCCCTGGCTGGCCCTGGTCGCCCTCGCCCCGGCGCCCTTCGTCGTCTACGCCGCCTCCCGCTACAACCGCGTCTCCCGTCCGGCCGTGCAGGAGGTGCAGCAGCGAATCGCCGAGCCGACCGCCGAAGCCGAGGAGAACGTCTCGGGGATCCGCATCGTCAAGGCCTTCGCTCGCGAGGAGCACCAGCTGCACCGCTTCCAACGAGCCGTCGCCAGGGTCTTCGACCAGAGCATCTACTCGACCAGGCTGCAGGCGTTCTTCTCCCCCCTCCTCGGCTTCCTGCCGCAGCTCGGCATCGCCCTGGTCCTGCTGATCGGCGGCCGGCAGGTGATCGCCGGCAACCTCAGCCTCGGCGACTTCACCGCCTTCTACACCTACGTCGCGATGCTGGCGGGTCCGATGCGGATGCTGGGGATGACGCTGGGGATGGCCCAGCGGGCGATCGCCTCCGGCAACCGCCTCTTCGAGATCCTCGACCGCGAGCCGCAGATCGAGAGCCCGCCGGGAGCGCCGCCGCTGCCCGCCGGCGGCGGCCAGGTGCAGATGCGCGGCGTGACCCTGTGCTATGACGGCGCTGCTCCCGCCCTGACCGGAATCGACCTCGATGTCGAGGCTGGTCGCACCGTGGCGCTGGTCGGCCCCTCGGGCTCGGGCAAGACGAGCATGGTGGCGCTGATCGCCCGTCTCTATGACCCGAGCGAGGGTGTGGTGAGGATCGACGGCGGCGACCTGCGCTCGGTCGACCTCGTCTCGCTGCGCTCGGAGGTCGCCTTCGTCGGCGACGACAGCTTCCTCTTCACCGCCAGCATCGCCGAGAACATCGCCTACGCGCAGCCACGGGCGAGCCGCGACGAGATCGAAGCCGCGGCGCGGCGCGCCCAGGCCGACGAGTTCATCCACGACCTGCCGGGCGGCTACGACACCCTGGTCGGCGAGCGCGGGATGACTCTCTCGGGCGGACAGCGCCAGCGCATCGCCATCGCCCGCGCCTTGCTAGCCGATCCCCGCATCCTGATCCTCGATGACGCAACCTCGTCGGTCGACGCGACGACCGAGGCGGCGATCAAGGGGGGGCTGAGCGAGGCGATGGCGGGCCGCACCACCTTCGTCATCGCCCACCGACTCTCGACCGTCTCGCTCGCCGACGAGGTCGTGGTGCTCGACGGTGGCCGCATCGTCGACCGGGGCACGCACGAGGAGCTGCTCGAGGGCTGCGGCTTCTACCGCGAGATCGCCGAGCACGGGCTTGCCGACTCGGTCTTCCTGCAGCGCGACCTCGAGCAGCGCGAGGAGGTGGC
>Ga0075423_10002044_pt1 | contig 18113 bp, 17 predicted proteins | sample SoiMethybrSBSTD2_FD_80114 | JGI IMG/M metagenome (GOLD analysis project Ga0075423, IMG submission 80114) | Bulk soil microbial communities from a Populus tree surrounding site in Tennessee, USA - Soil MetaG P. TD hybrid SBSTD2 | ecosystem: Environmental > Terrestrial > Soil > Tree plantation...
GCGCAACATCACGCTCGGCGGCACCACACTCGAGCTCAATTACGTCGGCAAGAACCACTCCGACTCGACGCTGGTGATGCGGCTGCCGAAGGAGAAGATCATCTTCACGGTCGACTGGATCCCGCTCAACGGCGTGCAGTTCCGCGGCATGGCCGACAACTATCTGCCCGACATCGAGGAGAGCCTGAAGAAGGTGATCGCGATGGACTGGGAGCGGATGATCCCTGGCCATCCCGGCCCCGGCGGCCGGCTCGGCAACAAGGACGATGCCCGCACCGCGCTCTCCTATCTGCAGGATCTCTCGGCGGCGGTGAAGGAGGCAGCGAGCCAGGGCAAGTGCTATGCCGACGCCATGAAAGACATCAAGCTGCCCAAGTATGAGAGCTTCGGCAACTACGCGGCCAATCTGCCGATGAATGTCGAGCGCTATTGCGACTACTACAACCGCGGGATCTAGGCCTGCGACGCGGCGCGGAGGTCAAACCGGCCTCCGCGCCGTCAAGCAAATCGCAACAAACCATCATCGAGGGAGGTAACTATCATGAAACGGATCAATATCGCCTTGCTGACCGGCGCAGCTTTGTTGGTGGCGGCCGCGGCACATGGTCAGGGCGTTGATTTCTCCAAGGTCGAGATCAAAACGACAGAGCTCGGCAACAAGACCTATATGCTGGAGGGCCAGGGCGGCAACATCACCGTTGCGGTGGGCACCGACGGCATCATCATGGTCGACAGTCAGTTCGCGCCGCTCCACGACAAGATCAAAGCGGCCATCACGAAGATCTCGCCGCTGCCGATCAAGTATCTGATCAACACGCACTACCACGGCGATCACGTCGAGGGGAACGAGCTGTTCCAAAAGGAAGGCGCGACGATCGTCGGACACGACAATCTCCGTATCCGGCTCGCCGCCGGCACCACCAACCTCTTCAACGGAAACAAGACGCCGCCCGCGCCGGCGGGGAGGATCCCGACGGTGACCTATCAGGTCGGCGACATGAAAGTCGAAGTTGGCGGCCGCGTCGCTGAGCTCAGGCACGTGATCAATGCCCATACCGACGGCGACACCTGGGTCTATTTCCCCGATGCCAACGTGCTCGCGCTCGGCGACACGTTCAGTCGGGGACGATATCCCAATATCGACTGGAGCAATGGCGGCGGCATCGAAGGGATGGTCCTGGCCAGCGATCGGTATCTCAAAGCAGCCAACGACAACACCAAGATCGTGCCTGGCCACGGCTCGCTCGCCACCAAGGCCGACCTGCAGGATTTCCGCAACATGCTGGCGACGGCGCGTGACCGCGTGAAGAAGCTCTACGACGAAGGGAAGACCGAGCAAGAGGTGCTCGCGATGGATCCACTGGCGGATCTCAACGTGAAGTGGGCGCAGCCAACCGGCCTTGGGAGCGCGCCCAGCTTCCTGCGCAACGTGTACAATTCGTTCCGCAATCACAATTGATTGGGAATGCCGAGAAATCGCCTAATGAGATCGCCGGGGGCGAGCGTTTCGCCCCCGGCGTAACGTCGAGCTAGTTAACGACACTCATCAACAACCTTCTTAATCGCAGTACGAATTCAGACACTGCGCTTCGTTGCGATCGTCTCACGGCGTCTGCGTGAAATATCTCAAGTCAGGCGGGCGCTGCCCCTTCTTGGCCGGCATGATATAGCCGTCGGCGCTCAGGTAGTAGATCTCGTTCTTGATCTCGACGTGGTTGTTGTTCTCAGCGCAATTGTCCTCGTCGAGCTCCCCTTTCATGCGGCGGTAGTTCTTCATCACCGTCCACGGTCGCGTGAACGCGTTGTCGATGATAGTATTCTCATTGTGCAGGATGTCGGGATTGGTCTTGCTGAGGAACATCCGTTCCTTCACCACGGTCTGGTTGTCTTCGTGCAGTGGAATCCCGGAATTGTCGACCGCGCGCGGGCCCTTCATGTGCCGGGTCTCGATTTCGAGCGTATCGAATTTGCCGTCCCCGTCGGTATCGAGCCACTTACCGATTGAATAACCGGCGAAGGTCGGCGTCACCTCCTTGGGCCAGTCGCGTCCGTCGGTATGGATTTTGCGCGACGTGGCAAACGACTGCTCAAACAGGATGATCGTCGCCTTCCCCGAGATGATGATGTCGATCGGAAAGCCCGAAGCCAACTGCCGCGGCATGCCGACTGGCAGGCATTTGTGGATCACGTTGTTGCCCTGCCCGCCCGCTTCCTGGTCCGCGAGGCTCGCCTCGAAGATCTTCTGATATTCCGGAGTCAGCGGCGGCTGTTGCCCCCGGCGCTGCGGCTTGCTCGGGTCGTAGCGCGGAGGGCCAGGATCGCGATTCCACTTGCCTTCCCACGCCGGATACCTGGACTCATCATGCGCCTGCGCTCCGACGAACGACAGCACAAACATCCCGACCAACGCGGCGCCTCTCACCAGGCTCCGATAAAGCATGGCCATCCTCCCTTTGTTTGATGGGTCGGCAATCGATTGCCGGCCAGCATTTGTTGTCGCGTCTTGTGGTTGACGCGATGAACGCCATGACAATTATCATCGCGCCGCGCCTGGCACCATGCGACGGAAGCGACCGCGGCAACGTCCGGTGCGGCAGTGCAACGCGCAGCTATCTTTCCGAGAAATATCTCAGGTCGGGCGGCTGCTGTCCTCTCTTGGCCGGCATCAGCAAGCCGTCGGCACCGATCATGTAGTTCTCGTTGCCGATGCGCACATGCTGGTTGTTCTCGGTGCAGACGACCTCGCGCCACCAGGGAAATGGGTTCGGGTCGCGCTGATATTTCCGCGTCACCTTCCACGGGCGGGTCAAGGCGCTGTCGATGGTCGTGATCTCATCATAGAGGATGTTCGGGTCGGCCTTGTCCTGGAAAATCCGTTCTTTCACGACAGTCTTGTTGTCGTGGTGCAGGGGCAGCCCGCTGGTGTCGTAAGCGCGCGGCCCCTTGAAACCGCGTGTTTCGACCTCGAGCACGTTGAGCCGGCCGGTGTTGCCCTCATCGATCCACTTGCCGATGGAGTACCCTCTGAAGGAAGGCTCGATATCGTCTGGCCAAGAGCGGCCGTCGGTATGGATGCGGCGATGGTCGTGGATGTGATCGATCAGGATGTACGTGGTCTCGGGCGTGACGACGACCTCCATCGACTCGTAAGCGATCATCGCGCGAGGCATGCCGGGCGGCAGACACATGTAGGATGGCTCGGTACCGTGGCCGCCGGCGAGCTGATCCTTCACATTGGCTTCGTAAACGGCTTTGTATTCCTCCGTCAGCGGCGCCAGCGTTCCACGCCCCGGCGGCTTCTCGGGATCGAAGGAGCCGCGCGGGCTCAGCGTGTTCCACTGTCCCTTCAGGTTGGGATACTTGGAGTCATCGGCCGTGTGAGCGGCGGTGACCATGGCAACAAGCGCACCCGCGAGCGCGGTTGCGGCAATCAAGCTTCCGTATGACATGACTATCCTCCCATAGATCACGAGTGTCAGTCGCCGCGCGTAGCCTCGCTCCAGCGCCGAAGCTACTTCTGCGATGACTGGAAGTACCGCAAATCCGGTGGCGCCTGATTCTTCTTGACTGGCATCAGATAGCCGTCCCCGCTGACCATGTAGTTGTCTTTGCCGATCCACACATGATGATTGTTCTCAGCACAATGGTTGAAATGCCAGACCACATTGTTGCGCTCGCGCTGATATTTCTTGGTGACGGTCCAGGGCCGTGTGAGCGCATCGTCGATTGTGGTGATCTCGTCGAGCAGGACATCCTTGTTCGTCTTGTCGAGGGAGATGCGCTCCTTGATGACGGTTCCGCCATCGTCGTGCAGCTCGATGCCGCTTGCCTCGAATGTGCGGGGACCCTTGAAGCCACGGGTCTCGACTTCGAGCACGTCGTAGCGCCCATCGCCGTCCTCATCGATCCATTTGCCGATGGAATAGCCAGTGAAGGTTGGTTCGATCTCACTCGGCCAGGCCCGCCCGTCGGTATAGATGCGGCGCGGATCGGTGTAGTCGGTCAGGATGTAGGTCGTGTTCGGCATGACGATGATTTCCATTGGAAAGATCACGCTCATCATGCGTGGCATGCCGGGCGGAATGCACTTGCCGAGTGGATCGGTGCCCTGCCCGCCGGCGCGCTGATCGGCGAGATTGGCTTCATAGCGGGCCTGATATTCCGGCGTCAGCGGCGCCTGCTGGGCCGGACCCACGCGCTTGCTCTGATCCCATTGGATGCCGATGCCGGTCGGCCTGCGCCATTGGCCGACGATATCGGGATATTTCAACAAAAAGTCCTGCGCGCTGGCCGAATTGGCAGCGAACAGGCCCGTGAGCGCGACGGTGGCAAATATTCTTTGATAAGCCATGGCGGATCTCCTTCCATGACAATGCCCGCCCCATCAGGGCACGGTCGTTGTTCCGTGTTGCATTCCGCGTCGGTCATCTCTGCGATTGATCGAAGTATTTCAAACTAGGCGGCGCTTGATCCTTGCGGGCCGGCATCAGGAAGCCGTCGGCGCTGAGGAAATAGTTCTGTCCGCCAATCTCGACGTGCACATTGCCTTCGGCGCAGGCCGCCTCCGGCCAGACCGGTTGCTCGGTGCTCACGCGTCGATATTTCTTGGTCGCCGTCCATGGGCGCGTCAGTGCATTGTCGATGGTTGTGATCTCGTTGATGATCATATTGGGATCGGCCTTCTCGGCGTAGATGCGCTCCTTGATGACGGTCTGGTTGTCGCGATGCAGCGGCAGGCCGAGCCCGTCAAAGGCGCGCGGACCGCGCATGTTGCGCGTCTCGACCTCGAGCGTGTCGTAGCGACCATCGCCATCGCTATCGATCCACTTGCCGATCGAATAGCCCGCGAACAGCGGCTCGACCTCCTCGGGAAAGTTGCGGCCGTCGGTGAAGATGCGACGGGAATCGTGGATGTGCTGGATGAGGAAGTAGGTTGTCTCCGGCGTGATCACGATCTCCAACGGATCGTACACGTTCATGATCCGCGGCATGCCCGGCGCGAGACAAGTATATGTCGGATCGTTGCCCTGCCCGCCAGCCAGTTGATCAGCGATGCTGGCCGCGTAGATCGCCCGATACTCCTCCGTCAGCGGCGCCTGCTGCTCGCGCAGCGGCTTGCTCGGATCATAGCGCGGCGGGCCAGCCTCGGCCCGGCGCCACTGCCCCTTCCAGTCCGGGTATTTCGACTCATCGAATGCCTGCGCCCCGTCGCTGCGCCCCAGAAGCGCCGCCACCAGCGCGATCGCCACGATCAAGCTTCGCATGTTGCCCTCCAGCGATCCGCTTACTTTGGCGGCTGTTTGAAATAGCGAAGGTCGGGCGGCGCCTGGCCTTTCTTGACCGGCATGAGATGGCCATCACCGGCGACCCAGTAGGTCTCCTTGCCGACGTGGATCATCGCCTGCCCCTCGGCGCAGATGTCCTCGGGCCAATACGGCCGCGCCTCTTTGACGCGGCGGAATTTCTTGTCGACGCTCCACGGCTTCGTCAGCGCGCTGTCGACCACCGTCATCTCGTCGTGCAGAAGATTGGGATCGGCCTTGTCCAGATAGATGCGCTCCTTGATGACGGTCTTGTTGTCATCATGCAGCGGCATGCCACTCGGCTCGAACGTGCGCGGGCCCTTGAAGTGACGGGTCTCGACCTCGAGTACGTCGTACCGCCCGTCACCGTCGGTATCGATCCATTGGCCGATCGAATAGCCATCGAACGTCGGCTCGACCCATTCGGGCCAGCGCCGGCCATCGGTGAAGATGCGCCGATGCGTCTCGTGGATGTGATCAATCAGAATCCACGTGGTCTCGGGTTTGACGATGATCTCCATCGGACGGAAATTGGTCATCATCGCCGGCATGCCGGGCGGCAGGCAGCGCGCACCGGGCCAGAAGCCCGGACCGCCCTCAGCCTGATCGGCGAGGCTCTCCTCGAACTTCGCTTTGTATTCGGGCGTCAGCGGCGCTTGCTGCGCGTGCCCCCAAGACTTGGTCGGATCGAACGGGCCCTGCCCGGTGACACCGGCAGGGGCCCGCTCCCTGATCCACTGGCCCTTGAGGTTCGGATATTGAGCATCGTCGAAGGCCGCCGCGACGCCGACCGACATCAGCAGCGCCGCTGTCAGCGTCATCACGCTGATCAAGATCCGATTGAGCATTGCTTCCTCCCGCGAAGATTGCGGCTGTGTATTCAGCGTTGTCTCGTTATCACCGCTTGGCTTCGCCAGTTGCGCCGGTGGCTTCCGCACTGAAATGCCGCAGGTCCGGCGGCAGTTGGTTCTTCTTCGCGGGCATCAGCAGGCCGTCGGCGCCCACCATGTAGTTCTCCTTGCCGATGCGCACGTGCTGATTGCCTTCGGAGCAGATGGACTCGAACCAGATAAGTGGCCTCAATTCGCGAACGTACTTTTTGGTCACGACCCACGGCTGCGCCAGTGCGCTGTCGATGGTGGTGATCTCGTCATAGAGGACGTTCGGATCGGCCTTGTCCTGATAGATCCGCTCTTTCACAACGGTCTTGCCGTCCTCGTGCAGCGGAATGCCGCTGGCATCGAAGGCGCGCGGGTTCTTTAGAAGGCGCGTCTCGATCTCCAGCTCGTCGTAGCGACCGTCGCCATCCTTATCGACCCACTTCCCGACGGAGTAACCCATGAAGGACGGCTCGAAGTCCTCCGGAAAGCTGCGGCCGTCGGTGTAGACACGTCGCAGCATGCTCAAGTATTCGATGAGGATGTAGGTGGTCTTCGGCATGATGATGATCTCCATCGGGAAGATCACATTCATCGCCCGCGGCATGCCGTCCGGAATGCAGATGTAGGTCGGGTCGGTGCCCTGTCCGCCGGCTGCCTGATCCTTCAGGTTGGCTTCCCAGATCGCCTGATACTCGGCCGTGAGCGGAGGCTTTTGCCCCTCGCGCGGCGGCTTGCTGGTGTCGAACTGGTTGGCGATACCCGGCGGCCTTCTCCATTGGCCCGCCCAGTCGGGATATTTCGATTCATCGTGCGCCCCCGCGCTACCCATGAATAGTGCCAGCACTGTCGCCAGCGTGATCGCAGCAATCGAGCCTCGCATAACGTTCCTCCATGGTGATGTTGTGCAGGTTGCCCGGATCGCGCTTTCTCTCCTGCATCACTTCTTTGACTGCACGAAATATCTCAGATCCGGCGCCGGCTGGTCCCTCCTGGTGGGCATCAGGAGGCCATCCGCGCTCAGCATGTAATTCTCTTTGCCGATCTCGACGTGGTTGTTGTTCTCGGCGCAGTTCACCTCGCGCCAGAACGGCTGGCGATCAGGCTCGCGCCGGTAGCGCTTGGAAACCGTCCAAGGCCGCGTCAATGCGTTGTCGGTCACCGTCACCTGGTTGTGCAGGAGGTCGCGATCGGCCTTATCGAGCGACAAACGCTCTTTGACGATCGTCTGGTTGTCCTTGTGCAGGGGAATTCCGCTGCTGTCGAACGCACGCGGACCCTTGAAATGCCGGGTCTCGACCTCGAGCTGGTCGTAGCGGCCGTCGCCGTCGGCATCGACCCATTTGCCGATGGAGTAGCCGAGAAAGGACGGCTCCACATCCGCAGGCCAGGTGCGTCCATCGGTGAAGATGCGGCGATTGTCATGAATGTGCTGAACGAGGATATGCGTCGTATGCGGCGTCACCACGAATTCGATCTGGCCATAGCCATTGGTCACGCGTGGCATGCCGGGCGACAGACAGGTGTAGGTCGGCGTCGTACCCTGTCCGCCGGCGGCTTGCGCTTTGACGTTGGCTTCGAAGATGGCCTGATATTCCGGCGTCAGCGGCGCTTCCTGACCTGGCCCCCAGGGCTTGTTCGGATCAAACCGCATCGGGCCGCCGATCACCCGCCACTGGCCCTTGAGGTCGGGATAAAGCGTGTCGTCCCACGCCCGCGCATCCGACGTCCAAGCAGACGCGCCAAGCGTCAAAACCATCGCAACAAAGGCAATCGAATTCCGACCGAGCATGGCGTTCTCCTCTATCCGCCGTTCAGTCACTTCCGATCGATCGTCATCTCCGCTCTTGAATAGTCTTCTTGGTTTGCCTTTAGCGCTGGGTCTGCTGGAAATATCTCAGATCCGGCGGCGCCTGGTTCTTGCGCGCCGGCATCAACAAGCCGTCCGCGCTCAGCATGTAGTTCTCCTTGCCGATGGCGACGTGCGCATTGCCTTCGGCGCAGACGTTCTCGAACCAGATGAAGTTGCGCTCGCGGCGATACTTCTTGATCACGGTCCAGGGGCGGGTGAGCGCATTGTCAATCGTCGTGACCTCATTGACCAGGATGTCGGGATTGCTCTTGTCGAGGGAGATGCGCTCCTTCACGACGGTCTGATTGTCCTTGTGCATTGGAAGACCGGTCGTCTCGAACGTGCGCGGGCCCTTGAGATTGCGGGTCTCGGCCTCGAGCGTGTCGTAGCGGCCATCACCATCGGTATCGCGCCATTGCCCGATCGAGTAGCCCGCGAACGACGGCTCCTCGTTGGCCGGGAAGCCGCGCCCGTCGGTGTAGATGCGGCGCGGCATGTGATTTTCGAAATTGACATAAGTGATCTTGGGCAGGATCACGAACTCGGCCGGCCAGATGATCGTCATGATGCGCGGCATGCCGGGTGGGATGCAGGTAAAACGCGCGTCCTCGCCCTGCCCGCCTTTGGCTTGGTCGGCGAGGCTTGCCTCGAACAGCGCCTGGTATTCGGGCGTGAGCGGCGCCTGTTGGCCGCGTCCCAGCGGCTTGGTCTGATCCCATTGAATGCCAACCCCGCGCGGCCGGTGCCACTGACCCGACCAGTCGGGATATTGGCTCTCATCGAAGGCCAACGCGCTGGTTGCGGCAAACGCCAGCGCCATCATGCCAACCGTCACGGTTGGAAGATCGAAGGTGCGGATAATCGCGCCGATCGTACTCGGGCGAAGCATCGCAAGCCTCCCTTGGGACGATCGAGTCGTCGGTCAGCATCGCGCGCCATTGCGCGCTGATCGACCAAGTTTCCGTCCCGCGTCGCCGGAGCATTTCTCCGCTCCAGCATTTTTAGTTTTATCAGTAACTGTTATGCAGTTTGCGATGGCGGCCGAAACCAACCACCTGCCATTCACCGTGACCTAAACACCGCTCGTGAACAACGATTTTCTATCACATTGTCGTCGAGGCGTCACGATCCGAAATCGCCGATCCCCCATTGATGACGCGTTATTCCTCATGAGCAAGATTTGTGGGGGCTACCCGCCTCCGCAAAATGACGCTACGATTTGCGAAAATCTTTGGAGGAAACCCCCGTTGCGGCCGCCCCCTGTGACGCAGGGCGCGACGCCGCAAGGTAAGAAGGAGAGGATCATGCGCGATCGTTTTTTGAACTCAGTGGCGACGGTCGCCATCACGGCAGCGGCCATCGGCGCGGTCGTTGCGGTGCTGGGCACGCAAACATCGGCGCAAGGTCCCGCCGCCCTGAAGACGGCCTGGGGTGAGCCCGATCTGCAGGGCATCTGGACGGTCGAGTATGACACGCCGTTCCAGCGCCCAGCGCGCTTTGCCAACCAGGAATTCTTCACCGAGGAGCAACGCGCCGAGTTCGACCGAATCCGCTCACAGAACCGCGGTCGTGATGAGCGCGCCACGCGTGGCAGCGAGATGGATGTGGCCGGCGCCTATAATGACGAGTTCGGCGCCATGAAGCGCACCGGCAAGCGCACGTCGGCGATCATCGATCCGCCCAATGGCCGTATCCCGCCGATGACGCCGGAGGCGCAAAAGATCGCCGCCGCCGATCGCGAGCTCCGGCTGGCCCTTATGCAGGCGACACAGACCTGCAAGCAGGGACTGCCCGGATGCGCCGGCGGCAAATACGATCCGACGCCGACAGCGCGGCGCAACGAGCTTCCGGCGCGCTACAACACCGCGCGCATAAATCGTCACGATGGCCCGGAGGATGGCGCGCTCGCGGACCGCTGCCTGACCATCGGGCTGCCCGAGTTCGGCGCCGGCAATGGCGGCGGCAGCTTCCGGCGGATCGTGCAGACGCCGGGCGGCATCACCATGTACTACGACGTCGGGCAAGGGCAGGGCTGGCAGCGCAACATCGTCATGGACGGCAGCCCGCATTTGCCATCGCACATCCGCCAGTGGTTCGGCGACTCGCGCGGTCGCTGGGAGGGCAACACGCTGGTGATCGACGTCACCAATTTCAGCCCGAAGGCGGACTATCGCGGCTCGCGCGAGAATCTGCATGTCGTCGAGCGCTGGACGCGCACCGGCCCCACTGCGCTGGATTACGTGGCGACGATCGAGGATCCGACCGTGTGGACGCGTCCCTGGACGGTCACCCAGGAATTCGGCAAGCAAAGCGAGCAGGAGAACCGGATCTACTACGAACCGCGCTGTTGGGAAGGCAATTTCGGTCATCCCGCAGTGCTGCGCGCCTCGCGCCTGGAAGACCAGGCCTTTGCCGAAGGCCGCGGCCCCGATCCGCTGACCAAGGACAACGCCTCGGGCGGCGCGGCGTTCGACCCGCTGCAGCAGTAGCGGACAGCAGGAGGAGTAGCGGCAGCGATGCAGCGGAACGCGGAGCCAACGAGAGCGCCTGTGCCCCGCCGCCTCGCCTGTGCCCAATGTGGCACTGCATTCGACTGCATGCTCGGCGGCCCTTGCTGGTGTTCGGCCGAGCCCTACCGTCTGCCCGTGCCGGAGGCTGGCGCCGAGGATTGCCTGTGCCCGGCCTGCCTGCGTGCCGCGGCAGCGCGCCAAGACGCCGGCCAGAACGGGTCGCGCTGATCCGCGGTTCTGCTATAGAAGCGGCCAATGGATATCCGGCTCGCGGCCTGACTGCCGTGGCGGATGACATCGGCATGCCCTGCGGAGCCCTGCATGATCATCGAGACTGAAGAAGACGTCACCAAAGCGGTGCTGGCGGAGCTGGCCAAGGCACCCAATCCGCGGTTTCGCGAGATCATGAGCGCGTTCGTGCGGCATCTGCATGACTTCGCCCGCGAGGTGGAGCTGACCGAGGAGGAGTTCCGCGAGGCGATGGCTTATATCGTCAAGCTCGGCCAGGTGTCGAACGAGACTCACAATGAGGCCGTGCTGATCTCAGGCTCGCTCGGCTTCTCGCAGCTCATCGTCATGCTCAACAATGGCGACAACGGCGGCGACACCGACGCGAGCCTGCTCGGCCCGTTCTGGCGCATGCATTCGCCGGTGACACAGAACGGCGGCTCGATCGTGCGCTCGCCGACCCCGGGCGAAGCTCTTTTTGTGAATGCCTGGTTCAAGGACCGTGCCGGCAAGCCGATCGCCGGCGCCGAGGTGGATGTGTGGCATTCCTCGACCGAAGGCTTCTATGAGAATCAGGATCCGCTGCAGGCCGACATGAACCTGCGCGGCAAGTTCACCACCGATGCCAATGGCTACATCAGCTTCCGCAGCATCAAGCCCGCCGGCTATCCGATCCCGATCGACGGGCCGACCGGCGACCTGCTGCGCGCGCAAGGCCGCCACAACATGCGCCCGGCGCACCTGCACTTCCTTGCCAGCAAGGACGGCTTCAAGACACTCATTTCGCAGATCTACGTGCAGGACGACAAGTTTCTGGAGACCGACGTGCAGTTCGGCGTCACCCGCCGCCTGATCGGCAACTATGTGCGACATGAGAACGAGACGCCGCCGGCGCCTGATGTGAATGGGCCGTGGTACTCGCTCGACTACAATTTTGTGATGGAGGCCGGCGCCGCCAAGCTGCCGCGACCGCCGATCACCGGCAAGGCAAAGGGTGAGCGGCCGCAGATCCCGCATCTGGCGTAGAAATGCATCAGCGCTCACTCAATTCATCGGCCGGCCCGCACGCACGCTCGAGGGCGTGTCGCCGTAGTGCTGTCGGAAGGCGCGGTTGAAGTAGGACACGTCGGCAAAGCCCGCGTCGAAGGCGATGGAGCTGATCTTTTCACCGGCGCGGCCTGGGTCGATCAGCATGCGATGCGCACGCGCAAGCCGCAGCGAGAGCACATAGTCGGCAAACGTCGTCTGCTCGGCCTCGAACAGCCTTTGGATGAGACGCGGCGTGCAGGAGTGCCGGGCGGCGATCGTGGCCAGCGACAAGTCAGCCCGATCGATGCTGCGCGCAATATCCTGCTTGATCGCCCGCAGCCGCGCCGCCCGCAAACCGCCGCCTTCCGCTCGCTCCGCGGCGTCGCGCGTGGCACCGACCATGACGGCCATCAGGTCGTGCACGTGTCCGGCAACAAGATGCTGCAGCTCGGACGCCATGATGTTTTGATCGTCCTGAACGAGCTTGATGTAGCCGGTGAGCAGCTTGAGCGCCGGCGTCGTGCTTGGGATGAGGCGCATGTAGCAATCGTCTACACCTGGCACCAAGGGAGCGAACTGTTTGCGCGGGACGCGCAAGGCCAGAATGTCGCCGGGCGGGCGGTGCGTAAAGCTGCAGACCTCGCCCAGCGAAACCAGCGCGGCCTCGCCGTCGCCCAGCACGAGCTCTTGCCGGCCATGAGTCACACGATGCGCGCCCCGGATGTTTACGATCATTCCGATATCATCGGTGGGGTCGGCAGCCTGCGTTTCCCGCGTCCTTCGATTGCGCGATCCGTGCGCGCGGCCCGACATCATCATCAGCCCGGGCAGGGCCTGAAACTTCAGATCAACCTCGAAAGGAACATCGCGCAGCGGCTCGAGATCGTACTTCAAGACCGTGCGCCCGAAGACCTCGCGAAAGACCGGGAGCCGCTCGCCCTCGGGTATGTTTTCGAGTGTGAAGCGGACTGAGCCACCGGCCAAAAGCTGCATGCCGAGGGGCATGTCAGGCACAGGCGACAGCGACCGGGATGAATCAGAGATGTCCGACATCTCCGCTCTCCTTGGACCTTAATGGCGTTTCTAAAATGCGGCGCCACGCTAGGGCGTCCCTGTTTCCGCTTGATGTCGTCGCATGACCGATTGTTGCGTCCCGCGCGCAGCTTTGTTTCGTCGGTTCACAAGCCAAGAAACATTCCGACCCCGGTCACCTCGCCTCCCGCGGATCGTCGCGGCAGCCCTGGTCTTTGTCGCTTCAGTCCAAGACCAGAGACGGCACGCTCGTTAGTGACGTCAGCCCGCCGCGCACTCGCCTCTCTCACATTCAGGTGTGGTGCACGACTTGCGAAGCGGACTGAGGATTGAGCGATGACACTGGCCGACACCACGCTTGCGATCTTCACGATTTGCAACAGCCTGCGGGTGCTGGCTTACGCCCCGCAGATTGTCAAAGCGGCCGCAGATCGCGGCGGTGTTGAAGCGATCTCGTTCATGACCTGGGGCCTGTTCCTGCTGTCAAATGTCTCCGGTGTGGCCTATGCGCTGGTCAACATGACCGACTGGACAATGGCCACGATGTTCCTTGGCAACGCCGCCGGCTGCTCGATCATCCTGGTGGTCGGCGCGTGGAAGCGCTTGCAGCATCGCAATCGATTTTCGGACGGCCGTCGGATACGGGAGCGGACGGGAAAGACTCTGGCTCCGCAAACCTAACCTGCCCGTCTCTTGCCGCCGTTGCCGGTGCGCGCGAGGACGCCCAGGCTCGTCAGGCAGCTTTCGCGCAGGATGCTGCGGAAATGGGTGACCGCGGCCGATGCAGACGATCCGTCCCCGGTGATCAGACACAAGCCAACGTCTCCGACCTTCGGCAAGCCGGCAAGCTTGCGATCGAGCGGCACGGCGTGGGTGGGAAGCCCTTGCGGCGTGCGCAAGGTCACGCCGAGACCGGCAGCGACCGCCGCCCAGAGGCCGGAAAGGCTCTGGCTGACGAAGACGAGCCGCCAGGAGATGCCGGCGGCGTCGAGCGCGGCGAGCCCCTGCCGGCGGAACAAACACAACTGGTCGAGCATCACCAGCGGCAGTGGCTCATCGCGGCGACGCGCGAAATCGCGCGGCCCGATCCACGTCATCGGCAGCCACGCGAGATGCTCGGCACGCGCAGAAGTCTCCCGTCCCTCCTGCCACGCTAGTGCCAGATCAAGCTCGCCGCGGCCGATCGCCTCAACAAGCGTCACGCTGCGATCGACGCGCACCTCGACCTGAATGCCGGGATGCGTGCGCCCGAAATGGCCGAGCACCTCGGGCAGCCAGGTCTCGGCAAAATCCCGCAGCACGCCAAGGCGCACCTGGCCCGCGAGCGACGGCTGCTTGAGCGCCGCCACCGCCTCGTCGTTGAGCTCGAGCAGCCGGCGCGCATAGCCGAGCATGATCTCGCCTTCGGGCGTGAGCGCGAGGCCGCGACCCTGTTTGCGCAGCAGCGTCTGGCCGGTTGTCTCCTCGAGCTTGCGGAGTTGCAGGCTGATCGCCGATTGCGAGCGGCCCAACCGTCCGGCGGCCTTGGCGTAGCTGCCGAGGTCGACGCCGGTGACGAACGTGCGCAACACGTCGAGATCGAGATTGAGCGGCGGCGTCATAGTTCAGTTTTTCCGAAGTACAGCTTCATAATTACTCGTTTTTCAAAAGTATCATGCGCTGGCATGGTGTCGCCGTCAACCTGCACCCGAGGAAGCACACCATGCCATTCGTCGATATCAAAGTTGCCGGCGCGTCGCTGGCGCCCGAGCAGATCCTCAGGCTTCAGACCGAGGCCACCCGCCTGATGGCCGAAGTGATGCACAAGAAGCCCGAACTCACAGCCGTCCTGGTCGAACAACTCGATGCCGCGAGATGGACTGTCGGCGCCGCTCCGGTGCGAGCTGCAGCCCATCTCGATGTGAAGGTCACCGCCGGCACCAACACGCCGGATGACAAACGGCGCTTCGTCTCTGAAGCCGTCCGGTTCCTGCGCAGAGTCATCGGGCCCACCCTCAACCCGGTTTGCTATGTCGTGGTGCACGAGGTCGCCGCCGATGCCTGGGGCTATGGCGGCCGCACCCAGGCCGACCGTGCCGCCGATGCAATTGCGGCATGATGATCTTCAGCTTGCATGATTGGAGGAACAGATGCCTTTTGCTCGAATCGATATCGTCCGTGGCAAATCCGCGGACTACAAGCGCACGATCGCCGACGTCGTCTACGAAGCGGTCGTCGGCATCCTGAAGGCGCCGGCGAATGACCGTTTCCAGGTCATCACGGAGCACGCGCCCGAGAGCCACATCGCCGATGATAGCTATCTCGGAATCAAGCGCACGCAAGACTGCGTGTTCATCCAGCTCACGCTCAATACAGGCCGCACTTTGGAGCAGAAGAAAGGTTTCTACAAAGCCGTGGCGGATGGTCTGCACCAGCGGCTCGGAGTGCGCCGCGAGGACGTACTCATCAACCTGGTCGAAGTGGCCAAGGAAAACTGGTCCTTCGGCAACGGCGTGGCGCAATACGCAAGCTGAGCGCTCGCGCGCTAGGCAGAAGCCTTGCTGGCGAGCGAGACAACGGTTGCTACCTCGTCGGCAGCGTACTCCCCGTTGGTCAAGCGCCGAAAGGTCTCGATATCGGCCGGCCGTCCAAGCAGAAAGCCTTGCGCTTCGTTGCACAATTCATTCTTGAGAAAATCGAGCTCGGCACTCGTCTCCACGCCCTCGGCCAGCACGTGGAGATTGAGCGCCCGGCCAAGCCCGAGCACCGATCGCACGATCGCGGCACCCTGGTCGTTGACATTGACCGACTTGATGAACGAGCCGTCAATCTTGATCTTGTCGAACGGGAAGGCGCGCAGGTTCGACAGCGACGAATAGCCAGTGCCAAAGTCGTCCATCGCAATCCGGACGCCCAATATCTTGATTCGGCGCAGCGTGGCGAGCGCCCGGTTGAGGTCGCGAATGAGCGCCGTTTCGGTGATCTCCAGCTCCAGGCGCGCCGCCGCGAGGCCAGTTTCGAACAGGATCTCATGGATCGCATGAGCGAAGTTGGCGTTGTGGATCTGCACCGCCGAGACGTTCACCGCAACGGTCAGCGGCTCCTTCCAGGTCGCGGCCTCTCGGCAGGCCGTTCGCAAGACCCACTCGCCAACCTGGAGAATGATGCCGGTGTCTTCGGCCAAGGGAATGAACTCCGCCGGCGAAATATCGCCGCGCGTCGGGTGCCGCCAGCGGAGCAGCGCCTCAAATCCTACAATCTTGCCGGTGCGGATGCATTTCTGCGGCTGGTACACCAGCTTCAGCTCGCCACGCGGAATGGCATTGCGCAGGTCGTGCTCGAGCAGGCGGCGCTCGCGCACGGCGGCTCCCATGGCGGCCTCGAAGTATCGATAGGTGCCTTTGCCCTCATTCTTGGCGCGGTAGAGCGCCGTATCGGCATGGGAGAGCAGCGCATGGCGATCAGTGGCATCATCGGGACAGATGGCAATGCCGATGCTGGTGCCGATCGGCTGACCGGTTTCGGCGCCGTCGATCGCGACCTGCAACGATTCCAGCACGGACTCCGCAATGCGGCCAGCTGTCGCCGGATTGGTCAAGCCGGGCACAATGATGGCGAACTCGTCGCCGCTCAGGCGCGCCATCATCTGGTTGTCGTCCAGCAAGCTCGTGATGTGCTTCGCGACCGCCTGCAAGGCGCGGTCGCCGGCCGCGTGCCCGAACAGATCGTTGACTTCCTTGAACCGGTCGAGGTCGAGGCAGAGGACCGCGAGCCGCCGGCCCGATTGCAGCGCTGCTTCGATCTCATGATCGAGCTTCTTGTTGAAGGTGCTGCGATTGGGTAACCCGGTCAGCGCGTCGTGGTGGGCGAGAAACAGGATGTTTCTCTCGGCCTCCTTGCGGGCGCGCAGATCGCGGATCGCGATGGCGCGATGTGGCTTACCGCCCAGATCGACAACGCGTTGGATCGCCTCGACCGCTATTTCCGAGCCGTCGGAATGGAACAGGATTGTCTCAACAAGTTGGTTCTCGGACTCGAACAGCTTCAGCCGCAAGTCCGCATCGGGAAGATAGTGTTCAAGCTTCGCGCCCGCGACGCTGTCTGCGGAGCTCGCACCGATGAGTGCCGCGAAATTGTCGTTGACCGTGACAATCATCTGGCCGTCGCAAATCAGAAGACCCTCCACCGCCGCATTGGCAAGACCGCGCATCCGGTCGGCTTCGAGCTCCTGACGTCGGCGCTCACGAACTTCAAGGGCAACGCCCCCGAGTGCGAGGACGACGATCATGAAGCTTGCAAGCGCAACCGCGATGGCAAGCAGCCCAGAGGGCAGCGCCGTTTCGGACAGCTGGACAGCTGGATCGGGGACAACCGCGGCAGCTCCCATCGCAGTGAAGTGGTGGCTGCAGATCGCCAGCGTCAACAGCAAGGCGCCCAGAGACTTCCACTTCAGCGAATCGGCGCGCAGTCCGACGGGCAACGCGACGGCGCCGATCAACACGCCCAGCGCGATCGACACCGTCACGAGGGCCGGATCCCAACTGATCTGCCCCATGGTCTCGAACGCCGCCATGCCGGTGTAGTGCATTGCCGCGATGCCGCCTCCCACCATGGCGCCGCCAAGCGAAGCGCTCCACCGCGAACCCGCCATCGAGGTCACAGCCACGGCGAGTCCTATGCCGGTGAGGAAGATTGCCGCGACCAGCGAGAAGCCGGTGAGCACGATGTTATAGGCGGTCGAGACGCCGGGCGAAAAAGCCAGCATGGCGATGAAGTGCGTGGCCCAGATGCCGAAGCCCGTCGACGTTGCAGACACGGCCAGCCAGACGCGCTGCATCCCGGCTGCGGATTTGCGCACATGATGCAACAGGCTGATGGCCGTGAAGGACGCCAACGCACAAATAACGGCCGCCAAACCCACGAGACGCAGGTCGTGGTCCGTTACAAGGCAATTGTACACGGTCAGCATTGGACCTCGCCGGCCAAACAAAAGACTTCCGGTGGTCCCGTTTACAAAACCACACGTAAAGAGAGGTAAAAATCGCTAATGCGACACAGTGGCAGCGGCCACAGCCGCCACTCACGGTTAAGAAACACTTTCCCTGCAGCCGAAAATGGATCGACGGAGGCGGCTGATTGGTCAGCCTTAGCCGCACGACAGGATAGCCGATCCGCCGCGCCCTATGCTCTCCCGGATGCAGCCAAGTCTATCTTGGATGAAGCCATTTGGGGAGGAACGAATAAGCGTTCACGTTGTCCGCTTGTTTGAAGCTCACGCCGTTGTCGCGCATGAGCTTCTGCA
>Ga0075423_10002046_pt1 | contig 18094 bp, 12 predicted proteins | sample SoiMethybrSBSTD2_FD_80114 | JGI IMG/M metagenome (GOLD analysis project Ga0075423, IMG submission 80114) | Bulk soil microbial communities from a Populus tree surrounding site in Tennessee, USA - Soil MetaG P. TD hybrid SBSTD2 | ecosystem: Environmental > Terrestrial > Soil > Tree plantation...
GCCTGTGCCTGCCTCGCCCACTCCAGCAACGCCAGCCGCCGGTTCAGACTCATGGTCACGCCAGTCGGAAACTGATGCGACGGCGTCACTGAGACGACGCGCGCGTTTGGCGCACGTGCATGCCCTGCCGTTATGTCGATGCCCTGCGCGTCAACCGGCACGGGAATGACCTGCGCGCCCGCAGCCAGCAATGCGCCGCGTGCGCCGAGATAGCCGGGATCCTCGGTCCAGGCGATGTCGCCCGGATCGAGCAGCACGCGCGCGGCCAGATCGAGCGCGCCCTGCGAGCCAGCCGTCAGCAACACCTGCTCCGGCGCGCAACGCACCCCGCGCGTGATGCCAATATGCGACGCAATCGCCTCGCGCAATGGATAATACCCCTCGGCGTTCTGGTAGTGCGCGGCGGCTTGCAGCGACTGCCTGGCGCGTTTTGTCAGCAGCCTGGCCCACAGTTCATAGGGAAAAGCCGCCGCGTCGGGTTGGCCCGCACGAAAGGGACTCGCCGCGCTCACCGGCGTTATTCGGTAGAGTCCGCCCGGATCGGGCGTGTGCAAGAGCAATTGCCCGCGCTGCGAAAGCCCCACCGGCGAACTGCTCGGCGCGGTCGCGTGCTGATCTTCGGCCTGTTGTGGATACCCATCGAGCTGTCGCGAGCGCAGCCTGGTCACGCATGTGCCAGCGCCCACCCGGCTCTCAATGTACCCCTCCATCAGCAATTGCTCATACACAACCGTGGTCGTCGTGCGCGACACGCCCAGCTCGGCGGCGAGCGAGCGCGTCGAGGGCAGCCGTGTACCCGCCTCCAGCTGCCCGGTCAAAATCGCCGTCCGCAAGCGCTCATACAGCTGCCGATACAGCGGTGCCGGCGAGCTATGATCGAGCATGATGGCGGGTGTATTAGTCGGTATTGCGCGTTTGGGCATCGCATCTCTCCCGCAGCTTGAGCTAAATGGCACGGCCATGATACAAGGAAATGGCTCTTCAAACAAGTCCACTACCGTGCTATCATTGCCTTGGGACGCACGCACAAGCCACCTTATCACACACGTCCTGAGCCTGGATAACGCAAGACGAGCGCTGTGCAAGCGCAAAGGAGTAACCCAATGGAAGCGCGAATGGACTATGCCAAAGCCGCACCCGGCGCGATGAAAGCCATGAGCGGCCTCGATACCTACCTCGCTCGATGCGGTCTGGAAGCCTCACTGCGCGAGCTGGTCAAGCTACGGGCCTCGCAGATCAACGGCTGCGCGTATTGTGTCGATATGCATAGCCTCGATGCGCGCGCGGGCGGCGAGACCGAGCAGCGACTCTACGCGCTGCCGGTCTGGCAGGAGACGCCGTTCTTCAGCGAGCGTGAGCGTGCCGCCCTACTCTGGACCGAGAAGCTGACGCTGCTCGCGGTCGATCATGTGCCCGACGCGGTCTTCGCGCAGGTGCGCGAGCACTTTAGCGACGAGGAGCTGGCCAATCTGACGCTGGTGATCGCCACGATCAACGCCTGGAACCGCTTCGGCGTGAGCTTTCGCGACGTCCCCGGCGAGTATACGCCACGCAAGCACTGATAGAGCGATCCTCCGTCAGGTGCAAATGCGTTGACGATAGACGATAGACGATACCGGCGCACTGTCCATCGTCTATCGTCACGTTTACACATCTCCAGGAGACCTGGTCGGGCTTGGCGATAGAGCTAATGGCTTCCAGATGCGCCAGCCGCAATCTGCAATCTGCAATTGCACTAGGAACAGGAGAACAGCGCATGAACCAACGCGAGAAAGCCGAGTCGCTGCTGCGGCTGCACCAGCCCGGTGCCGCGCTGCTGCTTCCCAACGCCTGGGATGCCGCCAGCGCGCGCCTGTTCGAGGAGGCTGGCTTCCCCGCAATCGGCACGACGAGCGCGGGCATTGCGTACGCGCAAGGGTATCGCGACGGCGAGCGCATCGGGCGCGACGAGATGGTGCAAGTCATCGCTCGGATTGCGTCCGCTGTCCAGGTGCCCGTAACCGCAGACATCGAGGCAGGCTATGGAGCGGCACCCGCCGAGGTGGCGAAGACGATCCAGGACGTGATCGCGGCGGGCGCGGTGGGCGTGAACCTGGAGGACAGCACGGGCGACCCCGCCGGCCTGCTCCACCCACTTGCCGCCCAGACCGCGCGCATCGCCGCAGCCCGCGCGGAAGCGCAACGCGCAGAGCTGCCGCTGCTGATCAACGCGCGCATTGACACCTACCTGGCCAGTGGCGGCGAGCCACAGGCGCGTTTCGACGAGACCATTCACCGCGCCACCGCCTACCTTCAAGCCGGCGCGGACAGCATCTTCGTCCCGTTCGTCAGCGATTCGTCGCTGATCCAGCGTCTGGCACGCGCCATTCCCGGCCCGCTCAACATCCTGGCGCTGCCGGGCGCGCCCTCGGCACCTGAGCTGTTCAAGCTGGGTGTGGCGCGCGTCAGCATTGGCGTGCGGGCTATGCTTGCGACGATGGGGCTGGTACGCACCATCGCCCGCGAACTCCACGAGCACGGCACCTCTGCGGCGCTCCTGCGTGGTGGCTACAGCTTCGCAGAGGCCGAGGCGCTGTTCACGAAGCAGAGTTAGGGTTATTTGATGTGGGGGCACCGCAGCGTCGGGGGTGCATGCCTCCGTTGCTAGCGCCATGCATCGGCGACTTGCGTGTCCCCGCGCCCTGGGGTCGTGGCTGACATCGCTGGTTCGCCAGGCCAGTTCGGGGGCTACGCGCCCCCGCGCCCTGCGGTCAGGGGCGGACCGCCGCCCCCGACACCCCCCGGCCAGGGCCTTGCCCTGGACCCTTAAATAATCACCGATGCAGAGCAACGACTGCCGTGCATGCCTCCGTCGTTCAAGACACGCATCGATTTGGTATATGCTGCCAGGCGCATGACAGCTGCATCACGCCTGTGGCAGCATATACCTATTCGCGGCGAGGCATGTGCCACGAGCAATCTAAACGAGATGGCATCACATGTCGGAGAGGTCTTAGGGGAACCGGCTGGGTTCCCCTAATCGGGGGCGCGGGGGCGAAGCACCCCGCAATGCGTAAGCAATATGCACGATTGGGTTGCAGGGGTGCGGGGGCGAAGCGCCCCGCATATGCCTAGCATCACGCTCGATGGGGCTGCGATGGCATCTAATCGGGGGTGCGCGGGCGAAGCGCCCCGCAAGAGCATCCCCGCCAGTTGTCAGCATGCCCGCACCTATGGTATAACTAACCCCACGAGCGTTCCCCAATAAGCGCAAGCGGATCGCGCTGCCATGCCATGCTAGGCCGCTGCTGTCCGTCGCGGTTCTCACGGTGCCTTGCGTATGCGTACCCTGTTGCTGTGCTACCAGTAGTGGCCCGCACGTCGGATGGCCCGCACGCCATTCACGCCAGACAGCTTACCAAGACCTACACCTCGCCCAGAAAGCTGACACGGCTGCTGACGCGGCTGCCGGCCTTCACCGCCATCGACCAGATTGACCTCGCCGTCGCGCCGGGCCAAGTCTTCGGGCTGCTCGGCCTCAACGGCGCGGGCAAGACCACGCTGGTGCGGATGCTGTGCGGCCTGCTCCTGCCGACGAGCGGTGCCGCGCAGGTGCTGGGCTACGACGTGCTGCGCGAAGGCGCGCGGATACGACGCAGCGTCGGGCTGGCCTCCGGCGAAGAGCGCAGCTTCTCGTGGCGGCTCTCGGCGCGGCGCAACCTGCTGTTCTTCGCAGAGCTGCACGGCATGCCCGCCGCCCCCGCCCGCGCCAGAGTCGAGCAGCTGATCGCGATGCTCGGCCTAGCGATCGCCGGCGAGCGACCGGTCGGCAGCTTCTCCAGTGGGATGCGCCAGAAGCTGGCATTGGCGCGCGCCCTGCTGCACACCCCTGCGCTGCTGTTTCTCGACGAGCCAACCCGCGGCCTCGACCTGCGCGCCTCCGACGAGCTGCTGACCTGGATCGGCGACGACCTGGTCGCCCGCCATGGCACGACCGTGTTTCTGACGACCCACCAGATGCAGGAGGCCCAGCGCCTCTGCACGACGGTTGCGATCCTGCACTACGGGCGCATCCGCGCAACCGGCAGCCCGTCGCAGCTCTACGCCGGGCTTGGGCTGGCGCATCGCTACACAATCCGGCTAGCAGGGCCGCCGCCAGCTCTGCCCGAGCCATTGCGCCAGCGGCTACCCGACCTCGTCGTCACCGGCGATGCCGCCGCCTCGCTGCTCACCTTTCGCGAGCAGTGCGGCGCGCTCAATGCGCTGCTCGAATATCTCACGACCGCCGGCCATGTCATCTGCGAGATCAGTGTAGTGCCGCCTGCGCTTGAGGAGGTGTTTCGGCACTACACCAAGACGCTGGGGCCAGATGGCGCTGCACCCGAACCGCAGCCGGAGGTGCGCCGATGAACCCTGACGACTCGTTGGCGCCCGCCGCCCGCCGCATCATCAGCCGCGCGCCTGCCGATCAGCATATCGCGCTGCTGCTCGGCGGGATCGCGATCGCGGCAGCGCTGGCCGCGCGAGTGCTCTGGCCGTTCGACGGCCTGTACGGTCAGGATGCCTTCGCCTACTTTCGCTATGCCCAGGCGCTCTGGCCCTGGCTGCTGCACGGCACGGCGCTGCCGATCTACTACTGGCCCGCTGGCTATCCCATCCTCGTCGCGCTGCTGCTGCCGTTCAGCGGCGGGAGTAGCGCAGCCGGGCAGCTCGTCAGCAGCGCCGCCGCCGCAAGTGCCGCCGCACTGACCTTCCTGCTCTGCCGCGAGCTGCTGCCCGACGCACCCGCTGGCCGAGTCGCGGCGCTAGTCGCCGGCCTGATCGTGGCGCTTTCGGGCGCGGTGCTGCGCGCGGGGCTGATCGTTATGGCGGATGCGACCGCGCTGGCCTGCTGCGCGGCGGCGCTGTTGGCGCTGGTCCGCTACACACGCACACGGCGTGGGCGCTGGCTGGTGGCGACGGCGCTTGCGCTCGGCTGGGCGATCATCACCCGCTGGGTTTGCGGGCTGCTCGCGCTGCCGATGCTGATCTATCTGCTTTCTGAATCCACGAAGGCCACGTCTGAATCCACGAAGGACACAAAGGTCACGAAGGTCGGGAAGACGCATATCAAACCGCGCTTCGTGCGCTTCGTGTCCTTCGTGGATCGCCCAATCGGGATGCGTGACCGGCGCTCTAGCACCCCGCTGCTGTACTGGCTTGCGGCGGCGGCGCTGGGCGCGCTGATCGTCGTGCCGCAGGTCATCGTGAGCGGCGCGACGGGTGCCCCGCCCAGCCGGCAGCAGTGGGTCGTCGCCTGGAACATCGCCAACGCCTGGCAGCGCGACTTCACGACGGTTGACGGAACGCAGCACTACGCCCTGCCGGTCGCGGCCTTCTATCTCGCGCAGATGGCCTGGCCCAGCTACCTCGCGCCACCGCTCGCGCTACTGTGCGTGCCCGGCGCGCTCTGGCTGATCTGGCGGCGGCGCTGGCCGGCGCTGGCGCTGCTCGTCGGCTGGCCGCTCGCGCTCTGGCTGTTCCTATCGGGCATCCCCTACCAGAACAGCCGCTTCGTGCTGCCGGCGTTGCCCGCGCTCGCCGGGCTGGCCGGGCTCGGTTTCAGCTGGCTCTATGCGGCGATCGACCGGCGCAGGCTGCTGCTGGGTGGGCTAGCGGTGGCGCTGGCGGTCGGCCTGGCCTGGGGCGTGCGCGACTATCGCAAGCTGGTCGCCTACGCGAACGATCAGCTCGCCCTGGTCGATTGGGTGCGCGCGCGCCTGCCCAACGGCAGCACGTTGATTACGTTTGGCGCAACCCTCACCTTGCAGCACTACACCAACGCCGACGTGCGCGAGCTATACTACCTGGAGCCGCCCGACCTCGACGCCATCGTGCAGCGCGGGCAGCCGACGTATTTGCTGCTCGACGTTGACAGCACCGAGCGGCAATGGGTCGGGCTGCGGCCCCAGCGCGACTATCAGTATCTCCAGGCGCAGCCGGGGCTGGAGATCATCGGCCAGCGCGCGCCCTACAGCTTGTTTCGGCTGAAGGCAGCGAGCCGATGAAGCTGGCGATCATCGTCCCCGGCGGCTTCGACCCGAGCGGGCGCGCGCGCGTGATCCCGGCGCTGCTCTGGCTGGTCGAGCGTCTGGCGCAGCGCAACGTGGTGCATGTCTTTGTGACGGCTGACGCGCCGGCAGCGTCGGTGTATCCGCTGGCCGGCGCGACGGTGCATGTGCTGGGCGGCGCGGCTCGTCTGCCGGGCGCGCGCACGCTGTGGCGCTGGCGCTTGCTCCTGCGCGAGCTCGCCATCGTCGCGCGCTCAGGGCGCATTGATATCGTGCATGGCTTTTGGGCGGGCACCAGCGGCGTGCTGGCCGTGCTCGCCGGGCGCTGGCTCGCTGCGCCGTCGCTGGTGAGCATCGGCGGCGGCGAGCTGGTCTGGCTGCCCGAGCTGGGCTATGGTGGACAGGGTCACTGGTGCAGCCGCGCGCAGGCGGCGCTCGCGCTACAGCTCGCCGACGCCGTGACTGGCGGCAGTCGCTACGCGCTGGCACCGCTCGAAGGACGCATCCGCGCCCACGCTATTCCGCTGGGCGTCGATTGCTCCCTGTTCGACGCGCCGGTCGCGCGCCCGCCCGGCCCGCCGTGGCGCCTAATCCATGTCGGCAGTATCAATCGTATTAAAGATCAGGAAACCCTGCTGTGCGCACTACGATTGCTCGTGGACCAAGAACCCGGCGTCCTACTTGAGTGGGTCGGCGAAGACACGCTCGGCGGCGCGTTGCACCGGCGCTGCGACACGCTTGGGCTGGCCGCGCACGTCAGGTTTCACGGCTTCAAGCCCAGCGACGAGCTGGCAACGCTCTACCACGCTGCGCACGTCCATGTCCTGTCGTCGCGCCACGAAAGCCAGGCGGTCGTCGTCGGCGAGGCGGCGGCTGCTGGCCTACCGACCGTCGGGACAGCGGTCGGCGTCGTGGCCGAGCTTGCGCCGATCGCCGCGCTGGCGGTGCCGGTCGGCGATGCGGCGGCGCTGGCTGCCGGCGTGCTGGCGCTGCTGCGCGACCCGTCCCGCCGCGCGCAGATCGGTCAGGCGGCGCAGGCATGGGCGCAACAGCACGACGCCAACTGGACTGCCGCGCAGTTCGAGGGGCTCTATCAATCACTCTATGAACACGCTCGCTGTCGTCATCGTTAGCTTCAACACCTGCGCGATCACCCGGCGCTGCCTGCAATCGCTGGCTGCCTCCGAGGGCGTCGCGCCGCTTGTCGTCGTCGTGGATAACGGCTCGACCGACGGCAGCGCCGCGATGATCGCCGCCGAGTTTCCAGCGGTGCGCCTGCTGCGGAACACGACGAACTGCGGGTTCGCCGCCGCGACGAACCAGGGCCTGCGCCTGGCCATGGACGGCGCGTATGACGGCGTGCTGCTGCTCAACTCCGATGCGTTCGTGGAGCCGCTCGCGCTGGCGACGATGCTGGCCGAATTGCGCGCGCACCCGGCGGTTGGCGTCGTCGCGCCGCAACTGCTCAACCAGGACGGCAGCCTGCAACCAAGCGGGCGACCCTTCCCGACACTCGCCAGCAAGCTGGCCGACCAATCCGGCTGGAGTCGGCGCAGCGGGCGCAATAATTACCTCGTCGCGGGGCGCGACTATGCGGTACCCGCGCTGGTCGATGATGCGCCAGCCGCGTGTCTGCTCGTGCGCCGCAGCGTGATCGAGCAGGTCGGCGGGCTCGACGAAGGCTTTCGCTTCAACTACGAGGACACCGATTGGTGCCGGCGGATCGCCGCAGCAGGCTGGACGATCATGTATCTGCCCGCCGCGCGCGTCACGCACCTGTGGGGCGCTAGCCAGACGGCTACACGCGACTGGGTTGCGCTGGAGAGTCGGCGCGGCCTGCTGCGCTACTTCCGCAAGCACGGCCAGCCCGCCGAGGTGCTGGTGTTGCGCCTGGCGCTGCTCGCGCTCGATCTCGCCGTGGTGCTGCGCTACTGTTTGCGCGGCTTGCTGCGCCCAGCCGCGCGACCGCAGCTCTATGCGGTGCTGGCTGGACGCCTGCGCGCGCTCGCCGCCCTGGTCGGAGGTGCTGCATGATCGCGGATCAGCGCTGGCCCAATCTGTCGCTTCGTAGCGCGAATGTGATCGCCTGGCTGACCAGCCCGCCGATCACCGTCGCGGGCTGGGACCCGCAGGACTGGGAGGCGGCGCGCTGGGCTGTGCAGGTCCATGGTATCGCGCCGCTGCTTGATCGCGCAGCCGCGCACTGGCCGGTTGCGGCGGCGCTGCATCCGCTGCTGCGCCAATATCTGGCCGATCAGCGGCAGCGTAGCAGCCAGCGGGTCGCCCTGCTGCTGCGCGACCTGGCCGAGCTGCTGGCAGCCTGTCACGCGCGCAACATCGCGGTCATGCCGCTGAAGGGCGGCCTGCTCGCGACGACCTACTATGATGAGCCGGGCCTGCGCCCAATGAGCGACCTCGATCTGCTGGTGCATCCCAGCGACGAGCCGCGCATGCTCGCGCTGCTGGCCGATCTGCGCTATGAGCCGCTCGCGCGTGGCTGGAAGCATATCACGCTGGCGCGGCCCGAAGCGCGCGGGCCGGTGGTCGCCTACGACGGCGAGCACGCGGATAACCCACGCAGCCTGGATCTGCACGTCCGCGTGGCCGAGCAGTTCTGGGGCATCCGCTACGACCTGACCGCAGAGGCATGGGCCGATAGCGCGCCCGGCGAGCTGCTGGGTAGTCCGACGCGGCTGCTGCGACCGGCAACGCTGCTGCACCATCTCGCGATTCACGCCAGCAGCGACATGATCGCGCGGCGGCTACGGCTGCTTCAGCTGCACGACATCGCGCTGGTTGCGCCTGCGGTTGACCGTGCCGGCTGGGAGGGCATCCTGAGCGGGGCGCAGGCGCGCGGCGAGGAACGGCTGGTCTACCCGGCGCTGGCGCTGACGCAGCGCTACTACTCCGCCGTTGTGCCGGATGATCTGCTGCTGGCGTTGCGCGCCGGTGTGCCGTCCGCGCTGCTGCGGCAGCTCGACGCCAACGCGCTGGATCGCTATTCGTTCTGCAACACCGCGCCGACGACGCCAGCCGAGAAGCTGTGCTGGTTCCGGCCAGGCCGCGAGCGGGCGGCTGCGTTGCGCCATATGCTGCTGCCCGATCCCGCCGAGATGGCGCACTGGTACCCATACCTATCGCGGCCCTCGCTGCTGCCGCTGGCCTATGCGCGCTACGGCGCGACACTGATCGGCTGGGGCATCCGGCGGGCGCTCGGCAAGCCGCGACTAAAGCTGAATAGCCGATGAACACGATGCGTACACTCTGGGCCTTTCTCAAACGCGACGCCGCGATCGAGGCGACCTACCAGGCGGCGCTGCTGGCGCAGTTCGGCGGTGTGGTCTTTTGGGTCGTGTTCTTCGCGGCGGCGTCGCGGCTGGTTGGTAGCTCGGCAAGCGGGGCGTTGGCGCGCTATGGCGGGAACTATGCCAGCTTCGCGCTGGTTGGCATCGCCTTTGGTGGCTACCTGCAAACCGGACTGATTAGCTTTCCGCAGCGGTTGCGCGAGGCACAGCTGATCGGCACGCTGGAGGCGACGCTGATGTCGCCTGCATCGCCGCTGGCCTTTATCGCGGCGCTTGGGCTCTGGGATCACGTCATCACGAGCGCGCGGGTGCTGGTGTACCTGGGCTGCGGCGCGCTGTTTTTTGCGCTCGACCTGCGCAACGCCAACCTGCTGGGGGCGCTGGCCGTGCTGCTGCCGGCGATCATCGCCTTCGACGCGCTCGGTATGATGAGCGCCGGGCTGGTCTTGGTGGTGCAGCGCGGCACCTCGCTCGCGCCGCTGCTGGCGACGGTGGCGGGTCTACTCAGCGGCGTCTACTTCCCGGTCGAGGTGTTGCCAAACGGCGTGCAGGCGCTGGCGCTGCTGCTGCCCAGCACTCACGCGCTGGTCGGGCTGCGGCTGGCGCTGCTGCGTGGCGCGTCCTGGGCCGAGCTGCTGCCCTCGATCAGCGCACTCGTGCTGTTCGATCTGTTGCTCGTCCCATGCAGTCTGCTCGTCGTGCGCTGGACAGTGCGGCGCGCGCTCGTGCAGGGGTCGTTAGGGCAATATTGAACTGGGGTTATGCCGCCGCTGCCGGTCGCGTAGCTTTTCACCCTCGTGGCGACTGACGGGTGCTGCCGCGCCGCTGTCCTCGGTACTGGGGACGCGACAATGTGAGCCACTGGGAGTTGGGGGCGAGCCAGCGGCTGGTTGGGAGTCGATCAGCCGCGGGTTGGGAGTCGATCAGCCGCGGGTTGGGAGTCGATCAGCCGCGGGTTGGGAGTCGATCAGCCGCGGGTTGGGAGTCGATCAGCCGCGGGATCGGGCGCGATCTCTGTGACTGAGCATGCGACGCTGCGGCAGTGGCTGGGTGCAGTTGCGTGGGTGGGCTCTGCCCCTAGACCCCCGCCGAGGGCGTGTCGCCCCCCGGACCCCCTGAAAGGGATGTGGTGCCGGTTCAGCGTCGGGTGGTCATGCCTCCGTTGCTTGAGGTGTGCATCAGTTGCGTGTGTTCTGAGAGCTGCGCTATAACAGCGGTGGCACCTTCCAAGTCGGCGAGGCATGAGCAGCAAACAATCAAGATGAGATGGCATCGCATGCCGGAAGGGTCTTAGGGAAACCGGGCACGGGTTTCCCTAATCGGGGGCGCGGGGGCGAAGCGCCCCGCAAGACCCGTGGAACAGGGCGCGGGGGCCAAGCACCCCGCAAGAACGCGCACAGGATGTGGGAGCCAAGCGCAGCGCGAGGGGCAGAGCCGCCCACAAATGCGCAGCATCACACACGATTAATCGGAGGTGCCGGGGCCAAGCGCCCCGCAAGAACGCGCACAGGATGTGGGAGCCAAGCGCAGCGCAGAGGGCGGGCTGCCGCCCACAAATGTGCAGCATCACACATGATTGGGCTGAGATGGCATTCTATGCTGGAGGGAGCTGGCACATCGGCTTGCATATGCGAGTATAATAGTGGGAAGCGGCCAACGCCGGCCCCGTTGCACATCAGCACCCGCACTGGCTTTCAGCGCCACCCGACGGCGTCGCGCGAAGAGCACCGCGAGTCTGCTCATCATTCCACACACCACGCCGCTTCCAGCATATCAACAGGACATCCCAATCGATGGTGATCGACCACCAGCACACTCCGCGAGCGCCTGCCGTGGCGTTCGTCGTAGCGTGCGACGATGACGAAGAGGTCTGCGCCCGATAGCTGTGGGCAAAGGAGCTGATCCAAGCTGGTTGGACTGCGGCAGCATGGCTGCCGCAGTCCAAAGGATGACGGTATCTGCCCATCGCTCCAAGGTGCCGATGCGATGGCAGCGCGACGGTGGCGCGGCAGGGGTGCAGTTCACCAATAGATGGATGCAGCGTGCGGCAGGCACCGGTTTCGCAGCGCCTGCGCGGAGGTCGTTTTGGCAGCAATCAGTGACGCGCGTGTACCGGCGGTGCTGCGCATAGACACCTTCGCTGCTTGGCTGCGCTGGGCGTTGGTGCTGCTGCTGGCATGCCTGCCCTTTGAGCTGAATGCCGGCGTTGCGCTGGCACAGCTCACCTTTACCAATATCGAGCTGCTGGCGCTGGTCGTGCTTGCGCTGTGGGCGGTCGTGCTCGTCGGCGAGCGCCGATTGCCCCAGGTGCCACGCTGGCTGGTGCTGGGCGCGGGCGCACTGCTGCTGATCTTTCTGGCGAGCGCGCTGCTTGCAGGCCCCTGGCGTGGCGCGGCGCTGAAGTTCACCCTGCGCCAGTTTCAGGGCATCCTGCTGGCCTGCTGCCTGGCCGATCAGCTCGCGACCGGCGGTTGGGCGCTGGCGCGCCGGCTCGTGCTTGCGCTGGCTGCGGGCGCGGTTGTGAGCGCGGCGCTCGGCTTGCTTGAGCTGACCGAGGCCGCGCCGGTGCTGGCGCTGCTCGCGCCGTTCAAGGAGCAGCCGACGCTTGCCGGTGGGTTGCTGCGGCTCAGTGCGACCTTCGGCTACGCCAACATCGCCGCAATGTACTACGAGGCCGTGCTGCCGCTTGTGCTCGTCGCTACCGCATTGGCGGCACGGCGGCGCGATCAGATCGGGCTGAGCATCGGGATGCTGGTGCTGTATGTGGCCACGCTGCTGACCTATAGCCGCGCCGCATTCCTGACGGTGAACGTTGCCGTCGCGGCGATTGCGCTCGCGGCTGTCGTGATGCGGCAGCGTGTGGCCGGGCAGGCACAAGGTGCATGGCGGCGCGTCCTGGTGCTATGCATTGGGCCGCTGGCGATCACGCTGGGGCTGCTCGCGTTCAGCCCCGTCTTTCAGACGCGCATCGCCGAACCCGACGTGAATAGCTGGTACCGGGCAAGCTATGTCGTCGGCGCACTGCCGCAGCTCGCGCCGAATGCTACGGTGCAGGTGCCCGTCACCGTGCGCAACGACGGGCTAGTGACGTGGACTAATGGCGGGCTGCGGCCAGTCGCGCTCGCCTATCACTGGCTCGACGCGCGCTCACGGCTGGTTGTGCGCTACAACGGTCGGCGCACCGCGCTGCCGGCAGCGGTTGGCCCAGGCCAGACGATGACGCTTGATGCTGCTGTGCAGGCACCGCTGAAGCCGGGTAGCTACGTGCTTGCGTGGGACATGGTCGTGCAGGACGGTGGCTGGTTCAGCGAGCGTGGCAACAGCGTGGCCGAGCTGCCGGTCACTGTCGCCGGTACGCCAGTTCTGAGCCAGCCCGCACCAGCCGCCGAGCCGGCGAACAGGCCGCAGCGTATCACGGCACGGCCAGCACCGATAGCGCGGCAGCAGCTGTGGCGCGCGGCGATTGCGATCTGGCTGGCCCATCCGCTGCTCGGGATCGGCCCAGACGTTTTTCGCCATGTGTACGGCCCGACGCTGGGGCTGCGCGAGTGGGATGATCGCATTCACACGAACAATCTGTATCTGGAGTTGCTCGTCGGCGCGGGCGTGCTCGGTCTGGCAACGTTCGGCGCACTGGTCGTGGGGGCGCTGGCGGTGGGGCGGCGATCGCTGACGCGCCCAGTCGCGCGGCTGCGCTGGGCGGCGATTGGCTGTATGGTTGGCCTGGCGAGCTTCTTGCTCCATGGCACGCTGGATATGTTTCTCGAATACAGCGCTACGTACATGCTCTTGTGGCTGCTGATCGGCGCGCTTGCTGCGCTCGAACGGCTCGCACCCGCCGATTAGATACGTGGGTACTCGGTTATGTTTCGTCGCGCGGATTGCGGCTAGCAGCCGTCGACCGCCGAGATGGATTGCGGTATGCTGCGGATCGGGTATGATGTCACGCCGCTCGTCGGGGTATGCACCGGCGTCGGTAACTATACGCGCCAGCTGTTGCGGCATATGCTGGCGCTTGAGGGCGAGCATGGCTTCCTGCTGCTCTCGAATCGCGAGGAGGCGACGCACGACTTCGCGGGGTCGGCGCGGGCGCGTCCGCTCGTGCGGCGTTTCCCCAGCCGGATGCTCTGGATGCAGGGCGTGCTGCCACGGCTGCTGCGCGACGAGCGGCCCGATCTGTGCCATTATCCGAACTCGATCGGGCCGTTGGCGAGCCCGTGCCGCTATGTCGTGACCGTCCACGACATGACCTTGAGCCTGATGCCACAGTATCATCCATGGCGGCGGCGCATGCTGGTGCGGCCATTCATACCGCTGATCGCGCGCCGCGCCGCACGGATCATCACCGTCTCGCAGCACGCGCGCGCCGACATCGTCCGGCTGCTGCGGGTTCCGGCGGAGCAGGTGGTCGTCATTCCCGAAGCCGCCGCGCCGATGTTCCGCGAGGCTTCGGCTGCCGAACAAGCCGCCGTGCGCGAGCGCTACCGGCTGGACGGCCCCTACCTGCTGTATGTCGGCACGCTTGAGCCGCGCAAGAACCTGGTGCGGCTGATCCGCGCGTGGTATCAGCTCTGGCGGCGGGGCGCCATTCCACACCGGCTCGTGCTGGTGGGCGGGCGGGGCTGGCAAGATGATGCGATCTATCGCACGATTGCGCAGCTCGATTGCGGTGAGGCGCTGCGGCTGGTCGGCTACGTGCCAACGACGGATCTGCCGGCGCTCTACAGCGCCGCCGATGCCTTCGCGTTTCCCTCGCTGGCCGAGGGGTTCGGCCTGCCGGTGATCGAGGCGATGGCCTGCGCTACGCCCGTGCTTATTTCGACCGCGCCGGCTCTGGCGGAGCTAGCGGGCGCGGCTGCGTTCGCCGTCGATCCGCTCGACGAGCAGGCGCTCGCGACAGCGCTGGAGCTGTTGCTGACCGATATAGTCCTGCGCGAACGTTTGCGCGCGAGCGGACTCGCGCGCGCCCGACTCTACTCGTGGGATACGGCGGCACGCCAGACGCTGGCGGTGTATCAGGAAGCTATCGCATGCTGAGGCGCGCACTGCACAACTCGGCGGTGGAGAGTATTCCGCAGCAACGGCGCATCGCGGCGACGGAAGCGCGCCGCAACTATGTCGTGCCGGCGCTACTGGGCACGCTGACGTTGCTGCACTGCATCCTTTATATATGGCTGCTGCCGCCATGGCAGGCACCCGACGAGCCGACGCAGTTCGAGTACGCCGCGCTGGTGGCCGAGCTTGGTCGGGTGCCGTCCGCAGCGGACCGCGACCCGGCGCTGGAGCAGCGGATCAGTGACTCGCTGGTGCGCGCGCACTTCTTTGAGTACGTCGTCGGCCACGCGCTGCCACAGCCACCACGCACGCTCGACGATGCACGCGCGGCCTTTTTCATGCCACGGCAGGTTGGTGGCGACCCGCCGCTGTACTTTCTGCTGTCGGCGTTGCCGCTCAAGCTCCTGGCGAACGCCGCGATCGAGACGCAGCTGCTGGGGGTGCGCTTGCTTGGCGCGCTGCTGACCGCCGGTGCGGTGGTCTGCGTGTATGGCGCGGCGCGCGAGTTGCTGGGCAGCGACCGCTTTGCGCTGGCGGCGGGGCTGGTCGTCGCGCTCCAGCCCATGTTCATGTTCATCGGCGTGGGCGTCGGCAACGACAGCCTCGCGAACCTGCTTGGGGCGGCGCTCTGCTGGGTGCTGCTGCGGCTCCTGCGCTGTGGCCCCAGCCGCCGACGGCTGGCGTTGCTGCTGGCGCTGGCGCTGCTGGCGCTGCTGACGAAGCGCACGCTGCTGCCGGAGCTGCTGCTGCTGGCGCTGGTCGGCACGATCTGGCTGACCGTCCGCATTGGCGGCAGGCTGCGCGATTGGCATGCCCGCGCCGGCGCAGTCGCAGCGCTGCTTGCGATTGGGCTGTGCGTATGGATGGTGCTCGACAGTGGCCGGGACCGGGCGGGCGCGGCTGATTGGAACGGCAACAGCGCGACTGTGCTTGCGGCGCGGGTGCTGGCGGCACCGCAGAGCGGCCAACCGGCGCTGATGCTGCCGGGCGGCCAGACAGCGGTGCAGGAGCTGCCGGATGTCGCGGCTGAGTGGGCGCAGAATCAGCAGCTGCATGCCAGCGCGCAGGTATGGAGCGCAGCGGGCGCAGCACATGGTAGGCTGGTGATCGATTTCGGTTGGGCGACCGTCGAGCAGCCTTTCGACGCCGATGCCCACATTCGCACGGTGCAGGTGGCGACCTTCATTCCGCTGTATGCTCCGTATCTGCATGTGGCGTTGCGCTCGGACGGGGGGACGCTCTACGCCGCCGGGTTCAGCGCCGAAAGCGACCGGCAGCGCGGCTTGAACCTGCTCTCGAACGCGGATGTGACCGAGGCGGGCTACCGGTTCGGCGCGCTGCGGACACAGCTGCGGCACTACCTGCGGATCCGCGAGCTTGGCTGGGTCTGGCGCAGTGGCCGGCTGTTGCAGCCGCCGCCGCTGGGCTGGGAACTTGTACGCATCTTCTTCGTCAGCTTCTGGGGGCAGTTCGGCTGGATGTCGCTGCCGCTCGTCGGCGCGACACCATGGGAGGGGACGCTGGCGCTGATATGCCTGGGCGGACTGCTCGGTTGCATCGGCTGGCTGGCAATGCCCGGCCACCCGGCATGGCGGCGGCGGGCTGTCGCGCTGCTGCTGCTGGTGATCGTGGCCGGCATGCTCTTGCCGCTGCTCAACGCCTACACGCAGCCACGCAGCCAGACGATCCAGCAGGGGCGCTACCTCTTCCCCGCGCTCGCGCCGATCGCGCTGTTGCTCGCGCTGGGCTGGCGCACGCTGCTGCCGGTGCGCTGGCGGCTGGGCGGGCTCGTAGCTGGTGATCTTCGGCCTGTGCTTCAGCGGCGCGGCGTTGCAGTTGCTCGCGAGGTTTTATGTGCTACGCTAGGAGCAATACCTTTCAGATAGGGATCGCTGTCGCACGTCCCTCACCCCCCAACCCCCTCTCCCAGAGCGGAGAGGGGGAGCCGAACGCTCCCTGGTGCGCAATCTCCCCTCTCCCGCGCACGGGAGAGGGGGCAGGGGGTGAGGGTGGCGCGCGCTATGGCCGCTGAGTACGCGCGCCCGCGCGCCGCGAATGCGATCATGCTCGCGGCGCTGTGCATCGGGCTGGGCAACGTCGCCAGCCGGCTGCTCGGCCTGGTGCGGGTATCTGCCGTCGCCGCCTACTTTGGCCGTGGCCCGGCCGTCGATGCGTACGCCGCCGCGTGGACGGTGCCGAACACGGTCTACGACATCCTGATCAGCGGGATGGCCAGCGCGGCGGTCGTGCCGGTGTTGAGCGCGTATGCGGAGGGCGACCAGCGCGAGTTCCGACAGATCGTCGGCAGCCTCTTCAGCATCGTGCTGCTGGCGCTGCTGGCACTCAGCTTGCTGTTGGCCTGGCAGACGCCGCTGGTGGTGCGGCTGCTCGTGCGCGAATCGCAGCCGGCGCTGTTCGCGGCGACCGTGCGGCTGGTGCGCCTACTGCTGCCTGCCGTGCTGGTGCTAGGGCTTTCGGGGGTGGCGACGGCGGCGCTGTATGCGCAGCGGGCGTTCCTGTGGCCGGCCTTCGCTGGCGCGGCCTTCAACCTGGGCATGATCATTGGCGTCGTGCTGCTGCACGACCGGTTGGGCGTCACGAGCCTGGCGGCGGGCGCGCTGATCGGCGCGCTGGGCCAGCTGGCGCTCCAGGCAGTCGGGCTGCGCAAGCTGCGGCTGGCTCTGACGCTGGGCCTACACCATCCGGCGCTGCGGCGGATGCTGCGCCTGTGCGCGCCGGTCGTGCTAGGCATCATGTTCTTCATCGCCGGCACGCTGCTCGACCGCTGGCTGGCATCCGGCTTTCCGACGGCCCTTGCGACGATGCAGTACGCGACAACGCTGGTTCAGTTCCCGCTCGGCCTGGTCGCCGCCGCTGTCGCGCTGGCAGTGCTGCCGACGCTCGCCCGGCAGAGCGCCGCCGTCCAGGAGGCGGCGTTTCGCCAGACGCTTGCGCTGGGCCTCAAGCTGGTGCTGCTGCTGATCGTCCCAGCGGCTATCGGCCTGGCGGCGCTGGCGGGGCCGATCGCGGCGCTGCTGTTCGAGCGCGGGGCCTTCGTCGGCAGCGACACCACCGCAACCGCGCAGGCGCTGTTGTGCTACCTGCCGGGCATGCCAGCGACGGCGGTCGCGCAGGTGCTGCTGTTCGCCTTGTACGCGCGCCAGCGTACACTCGCACCGAACGTGGTTCAGGGTGCCGCGATCATTGTGTACCTGCTGGTCGCGCTGCCGCTGCTGTGGCTCACGCGCCTGGGCTTTCTGGCGCTGGTGCTGGGCAACGCGGCGCAGTGGATCGGCCACATGCTGCTACTGCTGCTGCTGCTGGGGCGCGAGGTGTCATTGCGCGGGCTGCGGATCGGTGAAGCACTGGGCAAGTCGGCGTTGGCCGGCACGCTGATGGCGGCGACCATGCTCGGGCTAGTGGCAGGGCTGGCGCACGCACAACCGCTCATCCAGCTCGCCGTCGCGGGCGGGCTGGGGGCGCTGCTGTACGTGAGCCTGTGCCTGGTCTTGCGCGTCGAGGCGCTGGGGTTCGTGATCCACGAAGCCACGCGAAGGGCCGCGAAGGGATGGGGACGAGATGATCCGCGAAGCGACGCTAAGGGACGCTAAGGGGAGTGAAGGAGAGCGAAGGGAGTGAAGGGGAGTGAAGGCTTGTTCCTTCTTCGCGGCCCTTCGCGTATCTTCGCGGATCAGCATAGATGAC
>Ga0075423_10002047_pt1 | contig 18093 bp, 16 predicted proteins | sample SoiMethybrSBSTD2_FD_80114 | JGI IMG/M metagenome (GOLD analysis project Ga0075423, IMG submission 80114) | Bulk soil microbial communities from a Populus tree surrounding site in Tennessee, USA - Soil MetaG P. TD hybrid SBSTD2 | ecosystem: Environmental > Terrestrial > Soil > Tree plantation...
ATCGGCGGAACTCCGCAGGCCATCGCCTCGATGACGGCCTTGCCCAGCGACTCGCGTTCGGAGGGAAACACGAAGCAGTCCGCCGCCCGGAGGTAGCGCGGCACTTCGGCATAAGGGACCTGGCCGGTAAAGATGATTCTTTTTTCCCGCGCTCGAGAGAGCGCCGCGCGCAGCTCGGCATGAAAGGCGCCGGCGCCCTCGGCCTGGTAGGGGCCGACGAGCACGAGATGGCCCGAGAAGCGCCGCTCCTTTAACAGCTCTTCCCATGCGGCGAAGAGCAGATCGCAGCCTTTTCTTTGCTGGATATGGCCGACAAAACAGACGAGAAAAGAATCCAGAGGCAAGCCCAGCGCCTGCCGTGTTTCGCGCACCTCTTCGGGCGCGCTCGGCGGCCGGAAGGGGCTATCCGGCGCGGCGCAAGGGATCGCGCCGGTGATCGAGACGATAACCGAGGCCGGCAGGCCCGCCTTCTCACACGATTCTTTCATCGCGGTGCTTTTGCAGATGATCTTGTCGTAATATCGATAGATCCTTCCCTCCAGACGCCAGAGAAAAGGCTTTGCCTTGAGGCTCATCGGATCGTCGTGGCCGATCAGCGTCGGCGAGAGCACGACGGGCTTTTTGAGCATCTTTGCCAGCGCAACGATGAGGAAATAAAAGGGCCTGATCGAATGGAAATGGATGATGTCGAACGAGTTTCGCTCCGCGTAAAGCTTCCGGCATACCTGTAGAGCATAGGTAAGATAGCGAATTCTACTCGGCCCGAGAGGCTTAAAGCGGGACAGCGGGAAACCTTCGAAAGTCTCCTCCGCCGGAGAGCCGGTCAGGTTCGCGCCGATAAAAAAGCTTTCTACTCCATCGCCTTTCAACGATCGGGCGAGCTCGAGCGCATGGCGCGCCCCGCCCGCGAATATAGGCGGGAACTGGTAGGTCACCATAGCGACCTTGAGCCGAGCCGCTCCGGCATTGTCGTTCATGAATAGATTTTAAAGATTCCGCAGTGCTGCCGCGGAGATAGCTTCAAACTATAAAATAGCCCGTGGTTGAAAACAATCCGGCGCCATGTTACCCACGAAGCGTGCGAGAGAAGGTCAAGTCGCGCGACCAGATCAAAGCCACCGCCGGGCGGGCTAAGAAGGAAGGCAAGAAGATCGTTTTCACTAACGGCTGCTTCGACCTGCTGCACGTCGGCCATTTGCGGGTGTTGGACGCGGCGAAAAAGCTCGGCGATGTTCTAGTAGTCGCGCTCAACAGCGACCGTTCGGTGCGTGAGATCAAGGGACGGGACCGGCCGATCGTTCCCGAAAACGAGCGCGCGGAGTTGATCGCCGCGCTGGAGATGGTAGACTACGTCACGTTATTCGACGAGCCGGACCCTATCAACCTGCTCCGTGAAATAAAGCCCGACGTATTGGTGAAGGGCGGGGATTGGGGCGAGGATAAAGTCGTCGGACGCGAGCTGGTCGAAGGCTGGGGCGGCAAAGTCGCCGTCGTTCCGTATTTAGCCGACCATTCGACAACCGATATCGTCAAAAAAATCGAAAGGACGCGCAAAACAAGCCATGGCGAGAAGCTGTAGAATCTGCGGTAAGGGACACTCCGTGGGTCACAACGTGAGCCACGCGAACAATAAAACCAAGAGAATTTGGCGCCCCAACCTGCAAAAGGTCAAGGCCCGCGTCGAGGGCCAAGTGCGGCGCATCCTCGTCTGCACCGACTGCATCCACTCCGGCAGGGTAGAAAAAGTCGCTTAGCCCGCCATCCGGCAACCACCCCGGCTTTCAGCAATCAGCTCCCGGCTTTTCGGATTTGGAACTGGCTGAAAGCTGATAGCTGAATGTTTCTTCATCCCTTCGCCCGCGTCGCTTTATAGACTCCCTTCACTTTGGCGATGCTCGCCAGCACGCGCTTGAGCTGTTTCGAGTCGGTGATCATCACCTCGAACGTGTTGAGTGCCTTCTGATCCGGAAAGGTGCGAACCTGGGCGCGGGCGATGTTGACGTCCGCGCCGGTGATGGCGGCGCTGATCGCCGCGAGCAGCCCCGGGCGGTCGATACAACTGACGTCGATCTTGATCGCCCGCGGCGCCTGGCCTCCGTCCTGCCACGAAACCTCGACGCGCCGGTGCGGGTCGCTCTCCATGACGGCGGGACAGCCCGCCGTGTGCACGGTGACGCCGCGGCCGCGCGTGATAAAGCCGACGATCTCCTCCCCCGGCAGAGGATGGCAGCAGCGCGCGAAGCGTACCAGCACGTCGCCGACGCCCTTGACGCGTACGCCGAGGTCGCGTTTTTGCCGCGACACGATCCGAAACAGCCGCTCGAGCGTCCCTTCCGCGGGCTTGTTGGTGCCGTCGAGCTGATCGGCGGGAACGAGCTTCACCAGGACCTGCCGCGGCGTGAGCTTCCCGTAGCCGATGCTCGCGAGCAGCCCTTCCTCGTCCTTCATCGCCATTTCTTTGGCGATCGCCTCGATTTTTCCCTCGCGTCTTAGACCGGCGTAGTCGAGCTTGTAGCGCGTCAAATCGCTTTCCAAGATCTCGCGGCCGAGTGCGACGCTCCGCTCGCGCTGCTGCTTCTTGAGCCAATTGCGAATGTGCGACTTCGCGCGCGGCGTCTTGGCGAGCTTCAGCCAGTCGCGCGACGGCGTCTGCTGGTGCATCGTGATGATCTCGACGGTATCGCCGCTCCGCAGCATGTAGCGCAGCGGCACGAGCTGACCGTTGATGCGCGCGCCCGAGCAGTGGTGTCCGACTTCCGAGTGGATGCGATAGGCGAAGTCAATCACCGTCGCGCCCTTGGGAAAATTCAAGAGGTCGCCCTTCGGCGTGAAAACGTAGACCTCATCGGCGAAGAGGTCCTCTTTGATCGTGTGGAGGAATTCCTGCGGGTCCTGCAGGTTCTGCTGCCATTCCAGGAGCTGGCGCAGCCAGGCGAAGCGCTGGATGTCGTTGAACTGAAAGTCTTTGCCGTCTTTCTTATATTTCCAGTGGGCGGCGATGCCCTCTTCGGCGACGCGGTGCATCTCCTGCGTGCGGATCTGGATCTCGATGCGCTCGCCGTAAGGGCCGATGACGGTCGTGTGCAGCGACTGGTACATGTTGGGTTTCGGCAGGGCGATATAATCCTTGAAGCGCCCCGGCACCGGCTTCCACTGCGCGTGAATGACGCCGAGCGTTTCATAGCACTCGCGCGGCGTGTCCACGAGGATGCGAAAGGCGACGAGATCGTAGATCTGATCGTACAGGAGATTCTGCGTCTCCATCTTCTGGTAGATGCTGAAAAAATGCTTCGGCCGGCCGGTGACTTCGGCATCGATGCCCTCTTTTTCGAGGATCTTCCCGATGAGCGCGATCACCTCGTTGATGTATTTTTCCCGCGCGGCCTTTTTCTTCGCCACGTTGCGCTTGAGCTGATAATAAATCTCGGGGTGCAGGTACTTGAGCGCCAGATCCTCGAGCTCGTCCTTGACCCAAGCGATGCCCAGGCGGTGCGCGAGCGGCGCGTAGATGTCCAGCGTCTCCTGCGCCGTAGCGAGCTGCTTGTCGATCGGCATGTGGTCGAGCGTCCGCATGTTGTGCGTGCGGTCGGCGAGCTTGATCAAGATGACGCGGATGTCTTTCGCCATCGCGACGATCATCTTGCGAAAATTCTCCGCCTGTTTCTGCTCCTGGCTGGTGAAATTCACCTGGCTGAGCTTGGTGACGCCGTCGACCAGCCCGGCGATCTCCGGACCGAAAAGATTTTTGATCTCATCGAGCGTTGCGAGGGTGTCTTCGACGGTATCGTGGAGCAGCCCGCCCACGACGCTCGGGACGTCGAGCTTGAGATCGGCGATGACGCCTGCGACCGCCATCGGGTGCGTCAGATACGGCTCGCCGGAGCGGCGTTTCTGGCCGCGGTGGACATTGGAGGAGAAGTCGTACGCGCGGCGAACGAGATCGAAATCGCCGGAAGGATAATAGGCCTGGATCTTCTCGATCAGGTCCGTGACTTTGATCTCTTTTCCCATCTAAAACCGTTCACTTTGACCGGCGTGTCCGCAGCCGCGAGACCCGCAGCCTCTCGGCCGCAACGATCGCCCTGGTGCTGTCGACGGTGCGGCCGAGATCGCTATTCACAATACGGTAATCATAGCGCATGGACTCGCGTATTTCACGCCGGGCGTTCTCCAACCGCTTCGCCATGGTTTTTCGCCCGTCCGTGCCGCGGCGTGCCAATCTCCGCCTAAGCTCGGGCCAGGAGGGCGGCGCGATGAAGATCGAGACGGCGTCCGGGTACCGCCGCTTGATCTTTCGCGTTCCTTGAACGTCGATCTCGAGCAGCGCGTCGCGTCCGCGCCTGAGCGTTCGCTCGACCGGCGCGCGCGGCGTGCCATAAAGCGCGCCATGGACATTGGCCCATTCGGCGAAGCCGCCGCGGGCGCGCAGCGCCGTGAATTGCTTCACCGTCACGAAATGATAATCGTTGCCGGGAACTTCGCGCGGCCGGCGCGCCCGCGTCGTGTGGGAAACGGAGAGCGTGATGTCGGGGTATGACCTGAGCAGCCGCTTGATCAGCGTCGTTTTCCCGACCCCGGAAGGGCCGGAAATGATGAAAAGAATGCCTCTTCGCTTGCGCGCGAGCGAGTCGGAAGCCATCGATGCTATTCGATATTCTGCGCCTGCTCGCGGATCATTTCCACGTGCTCCTTGCCCGCGACGACAAGCTGAATGACCGGGAGCTGCGGCGCCTTGGAGCTCACGGTGTTGAGCTCGCGGATGATCTCCTGCAGCAAGAACTCGATGCGTTTGCCCATGGCGCTGCGCTTTTTGACCAGCCGGTTGAGTTCGGCGATATGGGTCCGGAGACGGACGGTCTCTTCGTGGATTTCCCCTTTGAAGGTAAGGCCGTTGCCGGGAGTTCCCGCAGCGGGGGGCTCGGCGCCCTCCTTCTGCACCAGCGACTCTTTGATGCGGATACCGATCTTACCCGCCTCTTTGGAGAGCTCCGCCGCGATGGCGCCGAGACGACGCGCCTGCGCGGCGACGTCGAGCATGAGCTGGCGTCCTTCGCGTTCGCGCGACCGATCCAGGTTGCCGAGCGCTTTATTGAGCGCCTTCAAAACCAGCACCCCTTCTTCTCCTTCGCGGGCTTCCGGCTCGACCAAATGAAAGAGGTCGGGGAGCCCGGCGAGCAGCGACACATCTATTTCGCCCATGAGACCGTAGCGGCTCTTGATGCGGCGAAAGGATTGCAGATATTGCCCGAGAAGTCTTTCGTTCATTTCGAGCCTGCGCTCCGGCCCTCGGACTTGCGACCGAGTGACAAAAAGCTCCACCCGGCCGCGCGAGATTCTCTCGCGCACGCGTTTGCGAATCTCTTCTTCGAGCATCAGATATTCTCTCGGCAGGCGCGGCTGTAGATCGAGGTGGCGGTGATTGAGCGTCCGCACCTGCACGACGACTTTTACCGACCTCCCCTGCGCCGCAGCCTCCCCGTAGCCCGTCATGCTTTTCATTTTTGCTCCCGCACCGATTGTTTGAGTTTTTCAGCCGCTACGGCGACGGGCCCGACCTCGCCGCCGACGAGGGCGGCGGAGAGGTTGGCGAGCACCGCCGCCTCTTCGTAGCTCGAGCCGCTCGCCAGCGCGAGCGCCACCGTCGCGACAACGGTGTCGCCGGCACCGGTCACGTCGAAGATCTCCTGCTGCACGGCGGGAAAGTGGCGCACCTCGCGGCCGGGACGGAAAAGACTCATGCCCTCCGAGCCGCGCGTGATCAACACCGCCTTCGCCTCCCACATCTCGATCAGGCGCCGCCCCGCCTCACGCAGCGTCGACTCGTTGCGAATCTCCACACCCGACGCCTGGCTCGCCTCCTCGCGGTTCGGCGTCGCCAGGCTGCATTTTCGGTAAACGCTGAAATTTTCTTTCTTCGGATCGACGATACAAAGCAGGCGCTTTTCATCGGCAAGGCGCGCGACCATTTCGAGCAGTTCGCGATGGATCACGCCTTTGCCGTAGTCCGAGATGACCACCGCGTCGTAGCGCGGAGCCTGGCGGAGAAAGAATTCGCGGATCTTCTGCCGGATGCGGCCGCCGAAATGATCGCCATTTTCGCGGTCGAGGCGGACGATCTGCTGATGGCGCGGGTGCGCGATGACCCGGATTTTTTGCGTCGTCAGAAAGCCGTTCTCTTGAAAAATGCCGGCGGTTGAGATCCCCGCCGAGCGTAATTCCTGGACGAGCATCGAGCCGCTGCGGTCTTTGCCGACGACGCCGAGGACGCCGACGCGGCCGCCCAAACTGTGGATGTTGTTGACCACGTTCGCGGCGCCGCCGAGACGGAAGCTCTCGTTGGTCATCCTAAGCACCGGCACGGGCGCTTCAGGCGAGATGCGTTCGACCTCGCCCCAAATGAAGCGGTCCAGCATCAGATCGCCGACGACGAGAATGCGGCTGCGGCGAAACTTCGTCACCAGCGTCAGCAGCCGGGCGTTCTTAGTTGCCACTGCGCCTGTCCCCCTCGGATCTTTCCAACAGGTCGTAATAATAATCTTCGTTCGCGCGCGCCATGCGCTCCATCGTGAAATGTTCGAGCATGCGCACCCGGCCTTTTTTTCCCATCGCGCGGATCAGCTCTCTGTCTGCCGCTAGTCCGCCGAGCGCCTCGGCCAGCGCCGCGGAATCTCCCGCCGGCACGAATAGACCGGTTTCGCCGTCAACGACTGAATCGTTCAAGCCGCCGACGCGGCTGGCGACGACCGGCCGTGCCGCCGCCATCGCTTCCAGGGCCGCCACCCCGAGCCCTTCGAACAGCGAGGGCATGACGAAAATGTCGATCGACGTCAAAAACGCAGGCACATCGGAGAGGAACCCGAGGAACTCGATATCGGCCGCGACCCCGAGCTTGCGCGCGAGCTCCTGCAGCCGCTCTTTCTCCGCTCCGACGCCAGCGATGCGATAGATCAGCCGGCGACCCTGCCGTTTCAATTCCGCCGCGGCTTCGAGCAAAAAACGCTGCCCCTTACGCGGCTCGAGCACGCCGACGTTGCCGACGACGAGCGGCGCGCGATCGCCCGGCGGCGGAATATTCGCATAGGGTGCTGGATCGACACCGCTCGGAATGAGGCGGATCTTCTCGCGCGCGATGCCGCCTGCGGTGAGCAGCTCCGCGATCGGCCGCGATATCGCGACGACGCCGTCGACGCAGCGATTGTAAAGATAGCGGTCGAACCAGCCGCGGCGGATCGGGTAATCCATCCGACGCGTGACGACGCGCCGCTGATTCGCCGGCGCCCGCCCGAGCCAGGCCGAGAGCGCGTGCGCGCGCTTCGTATGAAAATGAACGACGTCGTAGCCTCCGGCGCTAAGGAGCCTTCGCGCCGCGGGCACCGCAATAAAATCGATATCGTTACGCATCCTCAACGGATGGATTTTCGTCGCGACGGTTTTCATTTCACGCGCCAATGGACCTTCAGGATGGCAGAGTAGATGGTTCGTGTGTCCGCGCTCCGAGAGATAGCGCATGAGACCCGCGACTTGCCTCTCCCCTCCGCCCCACCCTTTTTCCGGGTCGACGTGAAGAATCATGAGCGGTCGCTTAGGGTTGTTCACCGCCGTGCGCGACCTGCCGTTTCAGCTCGAGCTCCCGCAGCTTGGCGTATTTGAGAAACACATACATCGCGGCGGTCGCCGCGATGAAATAGCCGGGAAAGCCTTCCATGAATCCCCTTTTCAGCACATACGAGCGAAAGAAGCGAAACGGCGGCCGCAGGAGATTGTCGCTCAAGCGCCACGGCCTGCCCGCGCTTCCCTGCTCAGACGCCGCAATGCCGGTGAAACGATTGATCCTTTTCCAGTGGTCGGCGATATCGCGGTACGAATAGTGAAATAACGGCCGGCCGAGGCGGCGCACCGCGCCGTCGACGAGAATCTTTTCGTGCGGATCGACGCCGCCCCAGCGCGCACGGGCGCCGCGGAAGATGCGGATGTCGTAATCGGGATACCAGCCGCCGCGACGCCACCACCGGCCGAGGTAATAAACCAGCCGCGGCACGGCGAAAGCATCGACGCCTTGAGGAGACGCGGAGAGCGCGGTTTGAATCTCTTCGCGCAGCTCGGGCGAGACTTCTTCGTCGGAGTCGACGAGGAAAACCCATTCGCGCGTCGCCTGAGAATGGGCGAAGGACTTCTGATCGCGATAACCGCCCCAGCGGCGCTGGATGACGCGGTCGGTGTAACGCCGCGCGATCTCGACCGTGCGGTCGGTGCTGAACGCGTCGACGACGACAATCTCGTCGCACCACGAAAGACTCTCGAGGCAACGGCCGATGTTGTCCTCTTCGTTGAAGCAGACGACGATCGCGGAGATTTGCGGTTTCGGGGCCGTCATGGCGCTATTCGACGCAGCGAAGTCAAAGATTTCGCTAGAGAATAGTTGCGGAGGCTTGAAAAATCAAACGAGCCGGCGGGCGGCGCCGATCTACGCGTAAAAGTTTCGCTCGTCGCCGGCTTCGAGCAGGAAGCCTTTGCCGATGAGATACTGGAGAATCTTCCGCGCGTTCTCCTCGGGCAGACATCCGATCGTACCGAGTTTCAGCTCGGCGTTCAGCGGCTCCTCGTAGGGATCGTCGATGCCGGTAAATCCCTTGATCTCGCCGCGGCGCGCTTTGGCGTACATGCCCTTGATGTCGCGCTGCTCGCAGACCTCGATCGGCGTATCGACGTGGACCTCGACGAACTGCTCGTCGCCGACCATGCCGCGGACCTCGTTGCGCGTCGCGCGGTACGGGCTCACCGCCGCGCAGATGACGACGCCGTTGTGGCGCACGATCTCGGAGGCGACGAAGCCGATGCGCAGAATGTTCATGTCGCGGTCTTCCTTGCTGAAGCCGAGACCGCGCGAGAGATGGGTGCGGACGACGTCGCCGTCGAGCACCGTTGCGACGCGGCCGTGCTCAAGAAGCAGGCTCGCGAGAATCTCGGCGATGGTGGATTTTCCGGCGCCCGAGAGGCCGGTGAACCAGACGCAGAAGCCGCGCCGGTGATACGCCGGCGAGACGCGCGAGAGGATCGCCGCGATCTCCGGGCGCGTGAACCACTCCGGCAGCTGCCGGCCGTTGCCGAGAAAATCGACGCGCACCTGCGTGCCGGAGATCGACGCCACGCGCGCCCCGGACGGCACTTTGTCGGACTCCTCGTAGCGGTCCTCGTCCTCGAGGTAAACCAGCTCCTTGAACGGCACCATCTTGACGCCGATCTCGCTCTGGTGTTCGCGCAATAGATTCTGCGCGTCGTAGGGGCCGTAAAACGGCTTCCCCTGCGAGTCCTTGCCGGGGCCCGCGTGGTCGCGGCCGACGATGAAATGATTGGCGCCGTGGTTTCTCCGGATGATCGCGTGCCAGAGCGCCTCGCGCGGGCCGCCCATGCGCATCGCGAGCGGCAGGAGGCTCAGCAGCGTCGTGCCGCGCTCGTAGTATTTTTCCACGAGAACGCGGTAGGCGCGCACGCGCGTGAAATGGTCGATGTCGCCGGGCTTGGTCATGCCGACGACCGGATGGATGATGAGGGAGCCGCCGACTTCGCGTGCGGCGCGCTTGGTGAGCTCTTCGTGCGCCCGGTGGATAGGATTCCGCGTTTGAAACGCGACCACGTTTTCGTGCCCCATACCTTCGAGCGTGCGGCGCACCTCCGCCGGCGTCCGGCGCAGATCGACGAAGTCGTAGTGCTTGGGCAGAGCGATGATCTTGAGCGGCCCGGAGATGTAGCTCTTCCCCCAGCTCGTCATCTCGGCGACGATCGGGTGGCGCGAGTCGGTCGTGCGGTAAACGTTCGAGGCCTCGTGGTTCAAGTCCCACGCGAACTTCTCCTCGACCTTCATCACGCCGATGAGATCGTTGTTGGCGTTTCTGAGGGCGATATCCGCGCCGAGACGAATCGCGTCTCCGTCGGCCACGGGCAGAGTGATCGGGATGGGGAAGAGCGTGCCGCTCGCAAGGCGCATTTTTTCCACTACGCCGAGGTAATCTTCCTTTCCCATGAAGCGGTCGAGTGGCGAAAAGGCGCCGACCGCGAGCAGCTCGAGGTCGCACAGCGAGCGCGCGGAAAGCTGAATCGAAGGCAGCGTGATTGCGTGGCGAATCAGATCGGCGCGCTCGGCGTCGCCGACGATGAGGTCGACGAGCTTGCCGCCGTAAGGGGCGATTAATTCAACGTTCTTGCCTTGGGTACGGGAATTCTCGATCATAAGCTCACTTTCTGGTGGATATTTCTCGCTTTTATAACATCTCAACAGCGAGATTGCGAATAACTACGACGCGCCGCGGAGGCTCGCCGAGGCCAATCTTAACGGACTACGGCGCCCCTCCCCTTCTCCGCGGCGATTTTGCGGCACCACGACTCCAGCCGATCGACCACGCCGGTAAGGCTCGCGGCCAGGCCGGCCGTGCGGGCGGCTTCGCCGAGATCCCGCCGCCGGGCCGGATCGAGGCCCGCGCGCATGCGCGCGGCGAGGCCCTCGACATCGCGCGGATCGTCGACCAGAAGCGCGGCGAGCGGACCCGTGAGAATCTCCGGGGCGCCGGTGGCGCGCGAGGTTACGACGGGCACTCCCGAGGCGAGCGCCTCGAGGATCGAAACCGGACAGCCTTCGTAGAGAGACGGCAGCGTAAAGAGATCGGCCGCGGCGTAAAAACGCTCGGTATCGGGCCGCGGGCCGGTGAAAACGACCGGGCCTTTGAGAGCGCGCGCGGCGCGCGCCCGCGCTGCCAAATGCGGATCGCCGCCGACGACGACCAACGCCGCGCCGGCCGGCGGTTCGCGGCGCCAGATGTCGAGCAGCGTGTCGACGCCTTTGCGGCGAAAGCCGCTGCCGACGAAGAGGACGACCGGCTGCTCCAGCGGAATTCCGAGCTCGCGGCGCAGAGCCGCGCCTTCCGCCTCTCTGCGGCGGGGATGAAAGCGCTCGACGTCCACGCCGCAGTGGAGCACCTCGATCCCTTCGGGTCGAGCTGCCGGATAAGTCTCGAGGATATCGCGGCGCGACAGTTCCGAAACGGCGAGAACGACGCGCTGACCACCGCGGGAATATTGCCGCGCTTCGAGCGCGAGGATCGCGCGCTCATAAACCGAGAGCTGCTGGCGCAGGCGCTCTAAAGCGCCGCGCTCGACCGCCTGGCGGGCGAGATACTCGCGATGACATTCGCTGGCGCGGAAAATATCGGGACCGACGGTGCGGCCGAAACCGATGACGACATCCGCGTCGATCGCGCGCCAAATCCGCGGCGCCATCGCCGCGAATGAGAGCAGCTTGCCGATTTGACCCGCGCGGACGAGCGGCACCCGATGCAACTGAATGCCCTCCGGTACCGCCGCGCGGCACTCGCCGACGACCATGTGCACCTCGTGGCCGCGCGCGGCGAGCTGCTGTGATAATTCGTAGCATTCCCGCTCGGCGCCGCCGAAGCGGTCGAAGCGTTTGTGGACGATGGCGAGTCTCATGTCGCGGCGCGTTCCGTCAGGTCGCGGAGCGGCGCGCGGCGTCGACGCCGAGCGTGCGCGCGTAGACTTCGAGGTAGGCTTCGCACATGAAGCCCGGAGTAAATTGCTTGGGAAAATCGGCTTTCGGCGCGGCGCCATTCTCGCGGCGGCGGAGCGTGGCGACGATCGCGCGCGCGAGCTCGCGCGGATCTCCGGGCTCGACGAGAATCCCGGCGCCTTCCGGAACGATCTCCGGCAGCCCGGCCAGGCGGCTCGCCACGACCGGCTTGCCCAGCAGGATCGCCTCCTTAAGCACCGCCGGCGAGGAGTCGGTGCCGACCGCCGGCAAAACCGACACGTCGAGCGCAGCGGTGATCGAAACGATGTCCTCGCGAAAGCCCAGGAGCCGCACCGAGTTCTCTAACCCTTTGTCCTGGATCGTCGAACGCACCTTCGGCCCGAGGCGGCGCCCGACCTTGCCGGCGAAGACAAAAACTGCGTCGGGAAATTCTTCGAGCACTTCCGGGATCGCGTCGAGCAGAATCTCGTGACCTTTATCTTTGCTCACACGGCCGACCACGCCCACGAGCGGGGCGCTCCGCGGCACGCCGAGCTCCGCGCGCAGCGCGCTGGGATCGGCCAGTGCGGCGAAGCGGCCTAGATCCACCGAGGAATGGATCACGGCGACGTCTTCTCTCTTCAGCACATCGGCTTCGAAAAAGGCACGATAGGCTTCGAGCGATGCGCGGCTCACAACCACGAGACGATCGATGCCGCGGCGATAAAGCCAACGGTTCGTGCGATTGAAGCGCACCGGCTTAGTGTTGTGGCGCGTTAAAAGAAGCGGCATGCCCAGGCGAAATAAGCGGACCGCCGCGATTGCCGCCCACGTGTCCTGCGATCCGTGCGTGTGCAGCAGGTCGAAGCCTTCGGCGCGAGCCAGGCGGCCGAGCGCCAGCGCATCGCGCAGAAAAGAGAACGGCCGGTTGGTTTTTTTAAACTGCACCTGCGTGAAAACCGACAGCCCTTCGGCGTCGGCGCGGCGCGCCAGGGCGGATCCGGCGGGCGTGGCGATCACCACGCGGTGGCCGCGCTGCGCGAGCTCGCGTGAGAGCAGAAATATCCGCGCGACCTGTCCGTTCCACTCCGTGTGAAAACTGGTCTGAAGGATTTTGATGGCGCTCATTCCGAAATCAGCCTCGCGTCGCGGATTCGCTTCGAGCGTCGCCAACGCCTGCGCCCGTGAGATAGCCGAAATACGCGAGCCCCTCCCGGGCGATGCGCTCGATGACCGCGATCTCTTCCGGCTTGAGCTCGGATTTCCACTTATAGTTGCGGTCGTCGAACGCGGGCGCCCGGGCGAGCCGCGACTCGTCCCCGGCGACGCCGAGCCACTGCCAGAGATCGCGCACGATCGCCGCGCTGCTCCGCGGCAGCTCCTCGTAAGATACCTCGCGGTAATCGTCGCCGTACTTTTTTCCCTCGCGCGAGGCGTAGAGCGCCGTCACGTTCCAGAGATACGCGAGCTGATCGAGCAGCGGCCAGTCCAGGCGCTCGCGCCATCCCGGCGGCCGCACGAACGCGCCGAACGGATGGGCCAGCCGCTCAGGGTGCAGCACCGTGCTGCGGTAATTGCTGCAGACGACCGCGCGGCCGTCGCGCACGATATGAATGATCCGGGCCGAGGGAAATATCGCTTTCATGAAATGAATTCTCAGGCTGTTCTCCGGATGGCGGTTGAGCACCACGCGCTTCCCCGATTGCCACTGGTAATAGCAAAAATTGCCGTAAAGCCTGATGCGGTCCGCCCGGCGCACGTCGGCCGCCGTTTTCAGCGTGTCGTTCCGCCGCTCGTGGAAGTCCTTGTCCCACAGCACGCGCGCCTCGCTCCGGTCTTCGATGTCGGGCGAGAGCGCGATCGCGCGGCCAAGCGCGCGCGTGCCGGAATTCGGCGCGCCGACGACGAATACCGGCCGGTTGAGCTCGCCCAGGACGCCGCTCGAGCCGACGAGGCCGCGAACGAGATGAACGTAATGGCGCGGGCGCGACCGCAGAAGCGTGTAAAGGTTCATCGGGAGCGATTCGAAAGACGCGGATGGATGCGCCGGGTCTTCAATGCCCTGCGGGGAGGGGCGCGCCTACGTCTCGATCTTACGCTGCGAACGCAAAAGCGGCAGCAGCTTTTTTTTGACGAGGCGTGGTATTTTTCCGCCCATGAGCGTCTTGGCCCGCGTTTTCTCGGCGGCGATCTTCTCGCGCGGAATGACCAAGCGCTCGACCTGGCGCATCTTCTTTTCGGTGAGCTCGACGCCAATGAAGTCCGCGAGCTTTTGCGCCTCCCGCAGCGGATTTTCGACCAGCTCTTCGAAAGCGAGAAAAACCTTCGGCAGCTCCGGATGGAGGTCGAGAAAGCGGAGCATCTCTCCGTGATAATAATGAACCAGCTTGAGCGCGCGGTCGAGATCGACCTTGTCCTCGAAGCGCCGCGTGTGCTCGACCGTCGATTGCGCCGTGCCGAGCGGATTTCTGAAGACGACCACGAAATGCGGGTTCACCAAGTGCGGCAGATACAGATCGATCATCATGATCGTATCGGGATGCTTCCATCCCCACAGCGGCTTACCGTTCGATTTTTCCGCGAGCAGATCTTGAATCTGGCGGGCGAACTTGTCCCCCTGCGCGAGCAGGCGCTCGCGCGCAGGCGGATCGAAATAGGTCCGGCCCGCCTCGGCCGAGTTGAGAATCGCCTTGTGGAGCTTCCCGAAGCTCTCGTCCTCGAAGTTTCCTTTTGGATTCCAGTCGGTCGGCCAGCTCGGCGGCCCCATGTCGACGCCCAGCGTTTCGAGCACGCCGGTGGTGACCGACGTCCCGGAGCGGGCCTGACCCAACACTACCACTGTCTTCTGATCCGCGGCGGCGGGCGGTGCGACTCCATGCCTCATGATTGATCGTATTGAATATGAATCCGGCGGTAGAAGGAAAAGAGTTGGGTGCGCCGAGTCTGAGTCGGTGATAACAAATATTGCCGCTCAGCGCAATCGACTTCCAGCCGTCCTCCGATGATGTCGCGCCGCCGCATGCAGGGCCAGCAGCCGGCGCGCCAGCGCCTTCGCGTCGCGCCTCGATGCGCGGCAGAGCTTCGCGTAACAAAAGTAAAAGTAAGCCCGCTCCCGCGCGCTCCAGGCGAGGCGGACCTGGAGGAGGTTTTTAAACCTCTTGCGCCAAGACAGCGGGCGACGGCCGGCGCTCACCTCCAGATCGACCAAAAAGAAACGTGGCCGGGCGGTCTGCCAGTCCCGCATGAGAATGTTGCTCCCCTTCAAGTCGCGGTGATATAGGCCGGCGCGGTGAAGCTGGAAAAACAGCTCGGCCAAACGCCGGATGATCGCAGGGACGATCCTTAGCCGCTCGTTTCCCGACGTCCCACTGAGCCAAAACGCCCGTAGCGAGAGGCCGTCCGCGATCTCTTCTGCGATGTAATAGCTCGTGCCGCGGCACTTCCAACTGCGACATTGAAATGCGGCGAGCGGCTCGGCGGTGGCGAAGCCGTGCCGCTTTAGGCGCAGCGCGCTCCGCAGCGCTTTGAGGGCGGGTGGAATCGCGAAAAAGAACCCCAGCCGCCGGACAGGCGCGGCGTAGCGAAAGCGCTTGACGACGATGCTTCGGGTCGCACCATTTCCTGCCGCGATCCGCTTGCGCACGACCTTGCTCTTGGTCCCGTCTTTGATGACGTCGCCCGCCGGATCATCGACGAAGCCGTCCGGATCGTGCAAAAAATCGGTGAAGCAATCTTCCGCCAGCCCTTTGGCGATCAGGCCTTTGACGGCGGCGGTCGAGACGGGTCTGAACGCGTCGGCTTCGGCTCTCTTCATGCGCGGTTCAGGAGTCGCCGTCGCTGCGGGAAGAAGCGCCGGCGCCGGGGACGATAAAAGGAAAGGGCCCGGGAGGCACCGGCTTGTTCAAAAACGCGCACAGTTTTTCCCAGCCCTCCCCGGCACAGACGTCGAGGACCAGAAGATCGCGCGGCCGCTGCTTGAAATATTCTTCGACCTCGCGGACGTGCCGCTCGTAAACGTATTTGAGGCGGCCGCGGTGAAACGTCGTGACGCCGTAGACCGCGAGGCGCATTTGGATCATAAAGTCGCTGGCTCGCCGCCCGGGAACGAGCCAGCGCTCCATGCTGCGAAGCCAGTCATCGAGCTTGCGCACGGTCAGAATGAATTTCGCGCCGGGGAACGCCTCGTCCAGTTGCGCGAAATAGGGCGCGACCGGGATATCGGTCGCCGCGTCGTATTTTTCCAGGCAGCGGAAGTCGCCGGCGAACAGCTCGGAGCGCTGCGGGTAGTGCTTGCTGTTGAGCCCCAATTGGACGAGCGCCTGGTTGAGGCTCGTGGTGCCGGTCTTGCTGAGGCCGATGCCGAAGACTTTGCCGCTCATCGATTCACCTCGGGGCGACTCCCGGCGTCGCGACGAGCGCCAGCGTCTGGTTCGCATAATCGATCTTGCCGCCGACGAGCTTCGCAACCGCTTCCGCCTCGTCGGGGCGCGCGATCACGATCGAGCCCGCCGCCGCTTCCGTTTCGCACTGCGCCGCGCAGCTGCCGAGCAGCGGCGGCGCGTAGAAGCCGAGGCTCTTCGAGACGCTCGGATCGCTGCGACCGCCGTTCTCGACGCGCCGCGTGAGCCAGACCCGGTCGGCGGGCCGGAGCCGCTCGGCGATCTGCAGCGCGTCGCGCGTGGCCGGCGCGCCGGCGGTATTCTTGCGCCCGAAGATCATGAGGCCCACCGCGGCCATGACCGTCAAGATGACGAGGCCGCGGAGCACGCGCGGATAGCGCTGGGAGACAAATACGATAGCCGCGCCCGCGGCCACCGAAAAAACCGGGTAGAGCTGGAAGAGATAGCGCGCCCTTTTTTCCGCCGTCGCGAGCAGAATGACCGCGGCCACGGCGGCGAAGGCGAGCCACGTGCGCGCGCCCAACGAGCGCCGCCGCCCCCGGGCGAGAATGAAAAAGCCGAAGACCGCCGCCGGAAGCCACGGCCAGTAAGTGGCGGCGAGCGTGGTGAAATAATAAAATGGCCCGTTGCGGGTCTGCGTCGGCCCAAACAGAGTGCGGCCCAATTCGGTCACGAAGTAGCCGTGGCCGAAGCCGGTCCCCTCGTGGAGCCGCACCCAGAACCACGGCGCGAGGAGCGCGGCCAGTGCGATCCCAGCGCCAACGCTCCAGAGCGAGAAGAGCCGGCGCCAGAATATCCCTTCCGACAGCCATAGAATCAGCGCCACCACTCCGGGGTACAGTGACTGCGGACCCTTGGCGAGCCAACCCAGCGCCGCCGCGGCGCCCATGCCGAGGATCGCGCTTGGATGCTTGACCGAGAGATAGGCGCAGAGGAGAGCGGTCAAGGTCCAAAAATTGAGCACGGTCTCCAGATGCACGCCGCGCGTCCAGTGAAGCACCTCGTGTGTCGTCAGATAGGCGAGCGTCGCGGCGAAGCCCCATTCCCAGCTGCCGAGCATGACGCGGCAGAGAAAATAGATCATCAGCGCGCACAGGGCCCCGAACAGCCCGGATCCCAAAGAGGCGCTGAAGGCGTTCAGCGGCAGGATTTTGAAAAATGCAGCGGTGATCCAGAAATTGAGCGGCGGCTTGAAGAAATACGGCTCGCCGTTGTAGGTCAGATGAATCCAGTCGCCGGTCAGGAGGATCGTTTTCGGCACCAGGGCGTAAAGCGCCTCGTCGCCTTCGAGAATCTTATAAGGCGAGAGGCTGCCGAGACAGAACGCCAGCGCCAGCACCGCCAACAGCGTGACGTGAATGGCGGGCTGCGAAAGCACGGGAAACGCCGCGGCGCTCGCAGGCGCGTCCGCCTCAAGGCTCTTCCAGAAGCGATCTATAGCTTCTTTGCGAACGGGCCATTCCATCGCATAAGCTCCCTAAAGCTGACTTTCGCCTCGATGCGCTCGCATTCCTTGCGGCGCCTGCGGGTTCTTCGCTCGAGCCAGCGAATGAGGCGCCGCTCGGTCTTTCCCCAGCGATCTTTTCCGAGGTAAGCGCGCGCAAACCGCATGCGGTCCTGCAGCGACACGCCCGGAAGCACGATGCGATTGAGCTGCACGAGGTTCCTGCGCCACAGCCGGTGCGGCATGCCGCGCGGATAGCGCCGAGTGCGGTCGTGGTCCATCAAATAAATAATCGCGTCGCCGACGGCATCGAAGCCGACAAAGACGTTCGAAGCGACCAGATCGCCGTGCACGAAGCCGTTCCGGTGCATGCGCCGGACCTCGCGGGCGAGCTGGGCGATCCACTGCCGCTTACGCCTGACGGCGCTGCTATCGAGCGGCGGCACGAACCGCTCGCGCAGAACCTGCTTCAACGGCTGCGCCGCGATCTGGCGCGTGAGAAGAAAAGCGCTCAGCAAGGTACGCCCGGCGCGCTCCTCGCCCGCCGCGACGACCGGCGGCGCTTGAAAGCCGAAGCGCGACAACGCCTCCGTCTGCTTCAGCGCGCGCAGCGCTTTGGAGTTTCTGAGCAGGTCTTTGAGGCGTGCGGCGCCGCGCGGCGGCGAATAGATTTTCAGGTAGTAACCCGCCGCGAGTCGACACGTTTGCGGGTGTTTCCGGGCCGCCGCCGC
>Ga0075423_10002048_pt1 | contig 18093 bp, 18 predicted proteins | sample SoiMethybrSBSTD2_FD_80114 | JGI IMG/M metagenome (GOLD analysis project Ga0075423, IMG submission 80114) | Bulk soil microbial communities from a Populus tree surrounding site in Tennessee, USA - Soil MetaG P. TD hybrid SBSTD2 | ecosystem: Environmental > Terrestrial > Soil > Tree plantation...
CACGGCCTGGAACACTTCGGCTTCGACTCGCAGGACATCGAAGCGGACATCGCGCGCCTGAGAGGTCTGGGGGCGACGCTGCTCGAGGGCCCGACGCAGGTGCCCAAGGGCCCGCGCATCGCATTCCTCAAGGGCCCGGACGACACGCGTCTCGAGCTGGTCGAGCGCAAGACGCCGTCGGGAGGCTGCTGCTAGAGGCCGAGCGCGAGAGACTCTGGCCGCGGACGACGAGGTCGTCGAATCACGGACGGTCCTGGTACACGGCGGCGCGGCGACTGCCGGGCAGAAAACTCAGCCTCTCCGTGGCGTCGTCGCGTACAGCCCTTCGAACATCGCCATGCCCTGCGTCAGCACCTGCTGGTCGTCCGGCGACGCGGCGAGCAATGCGCGGATCGCGACATCGATCCCGCGCGCCTCTTCGTGCGGAAACTTGCCGTCGCGCAAGTCCGCCTCGTGGACGACCTCGGCGAGGCGAGTGAGGCGCCGGTCGCGCAGGCGCGCGCGCTTGACCAGCGTCTCGAACGTGCAGTCCTCGCCGTGGTGGCTGAGCTCCACGCCGGGGGCGTCGAACGCGATCGCGTCCTTCGGAAACTCGGCGGGCGGCGCGAAGACGAACACCGCCGCGGGATCGATGAAGCGCTTGATGAGCCACGCGGACGCGACCCGATCGACGTGCGGCCGAGGCCGTGTGACCCAGCGGCGGCCGCGCAGCTTCGTCAGGTCGAGGGTCGGGGTGGGTTCGGGACGAGCAGATTCCGGACGTCTGACACGCATGGCGATCGCCTCCTCGAGCCGCCTCACCTCGGCGCCACCGGGGGCGCTGAAGAAGTCGATCTCGCGGATCCGTTGATGCTCCTTCGAAAGCCGCGCGAGCTCGTCGTGGACGCGCGAGCTCGCCGCCGCCGTCTTCCGGTCGAGGCTTTGAAGCAATTTCCTGTAGCGCGCGGCGAGGTGCTTGTAGTCGCGGTCGCGCGGCTCGTGGAAGAGCCCGAGCACGTCCGCCGGGCTCGCGTTCTCGATCTGCTGGACTCGCACCAAGGTGGCGTCGCCGCCGTCTCGCTCGATCTCCTGCGCGAGCCACTGGAAGTCTTCGTAGCGGTCGGGCGTGTCGGGGAGCAGATAGGCCGAGCGCTTGAGCGGCACGGCCCCGAGCGAGCGAAGCCGCCGCCACACGCGCACGCGCAGGCTCGACGGCGTCGGCGGCACCCCGACCAGCAGGAGCAGAAGTTGTTGCTGGCTCACGAAGCTGAATGAAACATGTGTTTCACGCCGCTGTCAAGCGGCACGACCACGGCGCCGAGCGGCACGACGGCCGCGCGCAGGCGGCGGGAGGCGTCCGGCGCGGTGGGCTAGGCGCGCGCGGCGACGGGCTCGGGCAGATCGAGCGTCGTCACCCGCCGCAGCTCACGGCGGTGCTCGACGTCCTCGAACGGGGTCGCCCGGTGCATCGTGCAGCGGTTGTCCCAGATGACGAGGTCACCGACGCGCCAGGCGTGTCGGTGCACGAACTGCCGCTGTGTGGCGTGCTCGATCAGGTCGCGGAGCAGCAGGCGGCCTTCGGGCACGGGCCAGTCGATGATCCGTGACGCGTGCGAGGCCAGATAGAGCGCGCGGCGTCCGGAGCGCGGCAACGTCCTCACGAGAGGGTGCACCGCGCCCTTGAGCATCTCCTCTTCGTCCTTCGAGAAATCGAAGCCGAGCGTCTGGCGCGAGTAGGCGATCGAATGGTGCACGCGCAGCCCTTCGAGCTGCGCCTTCGTCGCCGCCGGCAGCGCGTCGTAGGCGGCGCGCATGTCGGCGTATTCGGTGTCGGCGCCGACCGGCGGGATCACCTTGGCGTGGAGCATCGAGTAGCGGCCGGGCGGGTCCTGAAATGACGCGTCGGTGTGCCAGAGACGGTTGCCGAGGCTATACGCGCGCCGTCGGTCGCCGGGCTGGAGAATCTCGCCATCGGCGCCGATGTTCGAGATGTCGCCGAGCGCCTCGTTGCCGAAGCGATTCTTCTGGATGGCCGCCGAGCCGAGCTTGGTATGCAACGCGCCGTCGAGCCGTTGGGCGAACGCGAGATGCTCGTCGTCGGTGAAGAGCTGATCGTGAAACACCAGCACGGCGTAGCGGTTCATCGCGTCGCGGATGGCTGCGAGCGTGGCGTCGTCGTGGATCTGGCGCAGCTCGAAGGGACTCGCTTCGCCGACGAAAGCGGGATGAAGTTGCTTGAACGTCAGCGTCATGGCTCCGAGCCTATCACTGCTGAGCGAGCTGCGCCCAGAGCTGCGACAGTCGCGTCAGCGCGGCATCCGACAGCGGCCCCTTGGCGACGGCCGCAGCGGCGTATTCGAGATGCTCGAGGCTCGAATAGCCGAGCAGCACGGTCGAGACGGCGGGGCTCGTGAGCGCGAACCGTAGCGAAGCCTCGACGAGACTCGCCGCGTGGCCTTCCTTGACGAGCGGCTCGAGCAGCCGCGCGCGCCGCACGTCGACGGCGTAGTCCGGCGCCGAGCCGATCGGATCGACGGTGGGTACCGCGATCGGATGGCGCGCCTCGGTGCCGCTGAGCGCGCCGGCGGCGAGGACCCGGATCACGATCACCCCGACGCGGCTCTTCGCGGCGTGGTCGAGCAGCTTGCCGAAATCGTGAGCGGGGAAGCCTGGCGGCAGCGCGCGCGCCGCGCTCGGATTGAGCAGGTTGAAGCACACCTGTGCCGTCTGCACCATGGCGCTGTCGAGCACGTCGTGCAGCGCGCCGGTCTCGCCGAGCGCAGTCATACCGTAAAAACTGATCTTGCCCTGTTCGACCAGACGCACCAGCGCGGGCACGATCGCGTCGCGCATGTCTTTGACGGCCACGCTGCGCCCGTTGCGTTCTCGAGTGACGAGGTTGTGGCACTGCAGCAGATCGACGCGCTCGAGGCCGAGGCGTCTGAGGCTGGCCTCGAGCGAGCTCACCACCGCGGCGGGCAAGTCGGCCGCGGGCACGTCAGGGACGCGGAACTTCGTGCCGACGTACAGCTGCGGCTTCAGCGTGCGCAGCACCTGGCCGAGGTTCGTCTCCGACTGGCCGTCGCCATAGAGCGGCGCGGTGTCGAAGTAATTCAGACCCAGCTCGAGCGCGCGCGCCACGGCGCGCTCGCGCTCGGCGGGCGTGCCGCGGATAAGCAGACCGCCCACGTTGCCGCAGCCGAAGCCGAGCGCCCCAACGCGGAGTCCCGTCCGTCCGAGCGTGCGATAGTCCATGCCCGCGCCACCTCCGGGCAAGGATCATATAATGACGGCCATGAGCACGCGCTCGAAGTCCGGTTACGAGATCGATCCGCTCGCGGCAACGGAACGCGAGGGCCTCGCGCGGCGACTGTCGGCCGAGGAGCGGCGTGTGCTGCTCGATCACGGGACCGAGCCGCCGTTCTGCGGTGGCCTGTTGAACAACAAGGAGGCCGGAGTCTACACCTGCCGGCTCTGCGGGCTTCCGCTCTTTCGCTCCGCGACAAAGTTCGAGTCGGGGACCGGTTGGCCGTCGTTCTATGAATCCTTCGATCCCGACCACATCACGTATCTGCGCGATCGGTCGTACGGCATGGAACGGGTCGAGATCCGTTGCCGACGGTGCGACGGTCATCTCGGCCACGTCTTTCCCGACGGCCCCCCACCAACCGGCCGTCGCTACTGCCTGAACTCCGCGTCGCTCGAGTTCGTAGCCGGCGAGCCGCCCGCGTCCGACGCGTCCCGCAAGTAAGTCCTACACCGCCTCTCTGAGCGCGCACTGGCTGGCCTGAACCCTGCAAGACACGTGCGGCCGGAGGGCGCCCAATATGACCAGGCTCAGACTCTCGACGGACCATCGCCGTTTGCCGATCGTCTCCGTGGCGCTCGCGTTCATGCTCGCGACGCTCGTCATTGCGAGCGTTGTCTCTGCGCACGTGGTGCAGGTGACGACGGCGATCGACATCGCCGACATCAAATCGCCGCACGATTTTGAGCGGGCGCTCCAGGATGCGGTGGAGGATGCTGCAAACGGGGCCATTGCGTTCGAGCCCGCCGTCGTCGCGTTGACCGGCATGCGGATCGTCGGTGATCGGGTGCTGGTCGGTGTCCTCTTCGCCGACGAGGCCGGAAAGCAGATGCTCGAGGCGCTCGACCAGGGCACCGACGGGAGCGACACGCCCGACGACGAGCAGGGTGTGAAGACGACGACGACGAAGACCGAGATCTGACGCGGCGCCGCCCGGGTTGACACCGGCCGCGGGCGGCGCCGATACTCGCGCGCACACGGGAGGCTCCCATGGCACACCGGCGCGTGAGTCGGCGGCATTTCCTCATCGGCGCAACGACGGCGGGCGCGGCATTGGCGCTCGGCGCTCGTGAGGCGCCCGCTCAGAAGAAGGCGGCCAACCTCCGCCTCTGGATCCTCAAGACCTACGTCGAGCCGACGAATAAGGCCATCGAGGCCAGCGCGCAGCGCTGGGCGGCCAAGAACGGCGGCAGCGTCGTCGTCGAGTACTTCACCTTCGAGGACATGCAGACGAAGTACGTGGCGGCCATCGAGAACAAGAACACGCCCGACGTCGGCCAGCTCGAGACGAGCGCGCCCGCGCGCTTTGCGGGGATGGGCCAGCTGCTGGATCTCACCGGCTTCGCCAAGCAGATCGAGGGGCAAGTCGGTAAGCCGCCGGCCAACGTCGCGCCCGTCAACATCGTCGACGGCAAGACGTGGGCGATTCCGTGGTACATCATGGCGCCGTTCTGGTACGTCTGGCGCGACGAGTTCGAGAAGAAGAAGGTCAAGCTTCCGACCACGTTCGAAGAAGCCAAGCAGGCCGCGCAGGCGCTGAACCGCCCCAAGGACAACTTCTACGGCCTCGGCCAATCCTGGAACCGCACCGCCGACGGCTACGGGGTCATGCAGAGCCTGATGTACTCGTATGGCGCGAGCTGGGTGACGAAAGAAGGCAAGTATCGCTCGATCAAAACGCCTGCGATGCAGACGGTGATGCGCTGGGCGACGGACATCTACAAGGAAGGCATCCAGCCCGCTGACACGCTGACGTGGACGGGCTCGGGCAACAACGAGAACTTCATCGCCAAGAACATCGCGCAAACGTCCAATGGCCCGAGCATCACGTTCGCGATGGAGAACGCGGTGGCCAAGGCCACCGACGCGGCGGATCGCAAGAAGAAGGAAGAGGCGCTCGCGAATCACCTCGCGCTCCCGCACCCGGCCGGACCCGACGGCCGCCGGATGTGGGCCATCGCGATGAGCTTCGGCATCTTCAAGAACAGCAAGGATCCCGAGGCCGCTATGAGCCTGGTCGCACACCTGCTGTCCCCCGAAGAGACCCTGGGTGTGATGAAGGATTCGTACGGCCAGTTCGCGCCTGTGCTGGACAAAGGGCGTGCGGCCTCAAAGGACTACTTCAACAAGAACGAGAACTACCGAACATTCGGCAAGGCGGCAGAGTGGTTCGTGCCCACCGGCTGGCCGGGACCCGTGACAGCGGCCGCCGCCGAAGTGCAGGCGAGCAACGTTCTCACCGACGCGCCCGCCAAGGTCATCGTCGATAAATGGTCGGTCGACCAGGCGATCGAGTGGGAGGACAAGAAGATCAAGGAGATTTACGGCACGCTCGGCGGGTGAGACCCACGTTGCTCGGCACCGCCCCGGCATGACCCGCCTTCGCGCGGCGCTCGCAGCGGCACTCGCCGTCGCGCTCGCCATCCATCCGCTCGCCATCGAGGCGCAGCAGGCGGGCAAGGTGTGGCGCATCGGCTTCATCTCGGTCGCGTACATGAGGATCGAGAACGTCTTCTTCCAGCATCTGAACCAACTCGGGTACGTGGAGGGACAGAACCTCGTCGTGGAGCGTCGATACTCCGACGGACGCGCGGAGCGGTTTCCGGAATTTGCGACCGCGCTCGCCCGACTCAACCTCGACCTGATCATCGCCACGACGACCCCGGCCGCGCTGGCCGTCAAGAACGTGACGAAGACGATACCGGTCGTTCTGGCGAACTCGATCGATCCCGTGGGCGTCGGGCTGGTGGCGAGCCTCGCGCGGCCTGGCGGGAACATCACCGGCACGACGCAGCAGGCCCCCGACCTCTTCGCCAAGCGACTGCAGCTGCTGGCGCAAGCGATCCCGCACGTGGCCACCGTGGCCGTCGTGTGGAACGCCGCCAACCCGGCGAACGCGCGGTCGTGGAGGGAAGTGCAGGACGCCGCCCGCGTCTTGCACATCACGCTGCAATCGCGCGAGGTGCGCGGCCCGTCGGATTTCGAGCGCGTTCTGAATGACACGGCTCGAGAGCGCCCCGACGCGGTCCTCCTGATCGGCGATCGTCTGACGCTCCAGCACGGTGAACAAATCGTGGAGTTCGCGACGCAGAAGCGGATTCCGAGCATGCTCGACCGCTCGTATCCCGAGACGGCCGGCGCCTTGCTGAGCTACGGGGCGGAAGAAGAGGAGCTCTGGCGGCGTGCGGCCGACCTCACCGACAAGATCCTGAGAGGCGCGAAGCCGGCCGACCTGCCCTTCGAGCAGCCGACCAAGTTCAAGCTGGTCATCAACCTCAAGACGGCCAGGGTCCTCGGCGTGACCATCCCGCAGTCGCTGCTGCTGCGAGCGGATGAGATCATTCAATAGAAGACGGTCCCGCGACACCGGCGCCGCGTTTCTGTTTCTGTCGCCGCTCCTACTGCTCGTGGTCGGTCTCATCGCGTATCCGTTCTCGCGCGCGATCTGGCTGTCGCTGACCGACAAGCTCGTCGGCTACCCGGAGCGGTTCGTGGGCCTCCGCAACTACGCTTACCTGCTGGACGACGACACGTTTCACGAGGTCGTCCGGAACACGCTCGTCTTCACCGCCGGCTCGCTCGTGCTCAAGGTGCTCACCGGACTGGCGATGGCGCTCGTGCTCAACGCCGTGTGGCGCGGACGCACGTTCTTCCGCGGGCTGTTCCTGCTGCCTTGGATCACGTCGACGGTGATCATCGCGCTCACGTGGCGCTGGATGTTCGACGCATTTCCAGGCCGCGGCTTTTTCAACAGCGTGCTGCTCGACGCCGGCCTGGTGAGCCGGCCGATCGCGTTCATGGCGACGCCCGCCGGCGCCATGGCGGCCGTCATCGTCGCGAACTGGTGGCGCGCGTTTCCATTCTTCGGCGTGTCGTACCTGGCGGCGATGCAGGCTATCCCGCGCGAGCTCTACGACGCCGCCTCGGTCGACGGCGCCGGCGCCTGGCATCGGTTTCGGCACGTCACGCTGCCGGGGCTGCGGCACGTTCTCATCGTGACGATCGTGCTGTCGTTCATTCTCACCATCAACGACTTCAACATCGTGTACGTGATGACGCGTGGCGGGCCCGGCACCGCCACGCAGGTGTTCGCGACGTATTCCTACGAGGTGGCCTTCAACCAGCTGCGCTGGGGGCGCGGGGTGACGATCTCGATCTTCCTCGTGCCCGCGCTCATCGTCGCCATCGCGCTCGTGAGCCGGTATCTGCTGAGAGAGCGGGAATGAGCACGCGGGCGCGTGTCATCACCATCGCCGGCATCATTGCGTTTCTGCTGATCGTGCTCGTGCCGTTCTGGTGGATCGCCAGCATGTCGTTCAAGACCTACGAGCAGGTACAGTTCGCGACCAGCATCTACGTGCCGCGCCCGTTCACGTGGGAGAACTACACGCTGTTGTTGACGGCGACGCGCTTTCCGCTGTGGCTGCGCAACAGCCTGGTGACCGCGGTCCTCGTGACAGCCGTGACCACGATCGTGGCGAGCCTCGCCGGCTATGCGGTCGCGCGGCTGCGCTTTCCTGGACGCGAGTCCTTCGCGACGCTCATCCTGGTCCTCTACCTCGTGCCGCCGGCGTTGCTCTTCATCCCGCTCTATCGCGTGCTGGCCGAGCTGGGCGCCACGAACAGCCTCATGGCGCTCGTGCTGTCCTATCCGACGTTCACGGTTCCGTTCTGCACGTGGCTCCTGATCGGCTTCTTCAAGGCCCTGCCGCGCGAGCTCGAGGAAGCGGCATTCGTGGACGGCGCGACGCGCGCGGCGGCGCTGACGCGTGTGCTGCTGCCGCTGGCCGCGCCGGGCCTCGTGGCGTCCTCGATCTTCGCGTTCACGCTGTCGTGGAACGAGTTTCTGTACGCGCTGGTGTTCATCCAGGACGAGACGGCGATCACCGTGCCGGTGGGACTGAACTTGTTGATCTACGGCGACGTGTTCTCGTGGGGCCAGCTGATGGCGGCCTCCGTCATCACGACGCTGCCTGTCGTCGCGCTCTACATGTTCATCCACCGCTGGATGGTGGAAGGGCTGGCGGCCGGGTCCGTCAAGGGCTGACGGCGTCGTTCTGCTGCAGCTCGTAAATCGACGTGTAACCGCGACTGAAGTCGGGCGGCATCGGCATGTCGCCGGCGGTGCGGCGCGCGACGGACGGATAGGAGCCACGCACGAGCCGTCCGTAGCGCGGTGAGCACGTCGGATCCGCCGCGAGCGGGATCGCATCGGCCGCGGAGTACGCGTCGATGAGCAGCCGGCGATCCGCGGGCGACGTGTTGGGGGCCGACCAGTGCACGAGCCGATAGTGATGGATGTGGATGCTGCCGGCCGGCAGCGCGAGCAGCGTGGCGCCGCTCCGATCGAGCCGCGCGATGTCCTCGGCACGCATGCCGCCGACGAAGCGCCCCTGCGCATCGTGGTGCGTGTAGATCGGTCCGCGATGGCTGCCAGGCAGCACGGACATGGCGCCGTTTTCCGCCGTCGCGTCGTCCAGCAGCAGGCCGACGGCGAGCACGTCGTCGTTCGAGTGCGGGTAGAACGCCGCGTCCTGATGCACCTCGACCGGCGCGCCGACGTGACCGCCCTTGAGATTCAGCTTGCTGTGATGAAAACGGATCGACGGCCCGAGCAGCTCGGTGACGATGTCGAGGATCGGCGACTCCAGCGACACCCACGCGTAGAGCGGATCGTGATCGGCGGGATTCTTGATCCGCCTCACGATCGGCGCCGCGGCCGTATGACGCGGATCGAGGTCGAACACCGCATCGCTCCGCGCGAGGCCCCGCGCGCGCTCGACGAACGCCTCGGTCACGCGGCGGAGTGCCTGCACGCGCTCGGCGTCGATGACGCCGGGCACGGCGAGGTAGCCGTCCCGGCGGTAGCTCGCGATCTGCTCCTCGGTGAGATAGCGCTGGGCGATCGTCGTGGTCATGGCCGTCCTCCGGCGGTCAGGGTATCAGGGCTCGAACCAGCCGACGATGGCGCGCTCGAGCGCCGCCGAGTCAGTGTACTCGCGCTCGGCTTCGGCGATGAAGCGTGTGGTTTCCTGCTCGCTCGGCACGAGATCCGTGGCCGGGATCCCGAACTCGTAGGCCGACATCCCGCTCGTCGGCAGCCGTTCGTCGAGCATCAGCGCTTCGACGTGACGACGCGCCAGCAGCCGTTCGTAGACCGCTCGATAGACTTCGGGATCGTAGTCGGCGTCGTCGGCGATGCGCGCGAGGCCGAGCGCGGCGGCGGCGCCGACGAGCTCGCGCCACACGGCGCGCAGCACGTCGGGCGGCGCGTCCTCACGCTCGCGGGCGTGGACGGGTGCTGCGGCGCGGCGGACGCGCTCGGCTTCGAGATGGCGTCGGAGCGAGACCGAGGGCACGGGAATCACGAAGCGCGTCGTAGGCGCGCTCAGGACCCGCTCCGCCGCATCGTCGAACGATCGGGCGAGGTCGATGAAGCGATGGCCGACGAACGGTGTCTCGCCGACGAGCAGGGCGCTCGACGGCTGCACGGCGTCCCACCGCGCGATCGCGGGACGGGCCCAGCGTCCGACCGCGATGCGAATCATCGCGTGCGTGACGCCGTGGTGTTGGGGATACCGGCGCCCGGCCGGGCTCGCCTCGAAGGCGGGGCGAGCGACGTCCCATTGCAGCAGATGCATGGCTCGTCCGCTCGCGCCAGCCAGGTGCGCGAGCTGGTGGATCAGCAGGCTCTTGCCGGTGCCTGGCAAGCCGGCGAAGAACACACACCGCGCGTCGCGCGCGAGTCGTTGCAGCGCTGCGAGGAGCGGCGAACCCTGGATCAATAGAATTCGTTCGGGTAAGCTCACGGCGCCCGATCTTACGGGATGTGCTCGATGCGGGCGGAGGCGAGTCATGGGCGTGCTGCTGCGAGGCGGACAGGTGATGGATCCGAGCGGGGGGTTGACTGGCGCGCTCGACGTGCGCGTGCGCGACGGGCTCGTCACCGACGTGCGCGCGGGACTCGCCCCCGATGGCGATACCGTCATCGACGTGAGCGGAAGACTGGTGCTGCCAGGGCTCATCGATCTGCACGCTCACTGCTTTGCCGGCGCCTCCGACTTCGGCCCCCGCACCGACGACGTTGCGCGCGCGACTGGCGTCACCACCTGGGTGGACGGCGGCAGCACGGGCGCCGGCAATTTCGAGGGCATGCGCGAGTGGGTGATGTCGCGCTCGCGCGTCCGCATGTTCGCCTTCCTCAACATCTCGGCGATCGGGCTCACGTATCTCAAGGTCGGCGAGCTCAACCATCTCGCCTATGCCGACGTCGACGCGGCCGTCGGCGCCGCGCGTGATCACGCCGACTTGATCCTCGGGATCAAGGTTCGCAACCAGATCGAGGTGGTCGGCGAGGCGGGGCTCGAGCCGCTCAAGCGCGCGGTCCGCGCCGCCGACGCCATCGGCGGCCGGGTGATGCTGCACTGCACGAACCCGCCGCGCCCGCTCGCGGAGCTGCTCGCGCTGATGCGGCCCGGCGACATCGTGAGCCACTTCCTGCACGGCCGCGGCCACGGCATCCTCGACGCGCAGGGCAAGGTATCGAAGGACATTCGCGCCGCGCGCGAGCGCGGGATCGTCTTCGACGTCGCCCATGGCCGCATGCACGTGAACTTCCCCGTGGTGCGCGCGGCGTTTGCCGAAGGGTTCTATCCCGACACGATCTCGTCGGATCTCACCAGCGGCGGCGCCGCCGGCTGCGTCAAAGACCTGCCGACCACGATGGGCAAGTTTCTCAGCCTCGGGATGCCGCTTCCGGACGTCGTGCGCGCGGTCACGACGAATCCCGCGAAGGCGATCGGCCGCGACGGGCGGCTGGGGACGCTGAAGCCGGGCGCGGTCGCCGACGTCGCCGTCTTCGACCTCGAGGAGGGCGCGTTCGATTACGAGGACGCGCACGGCCAGCACATCACCGGCCGCCACCGCTTTGCCCCGGCGCTCACGCTCCGCGCGGGCGAGATCTGGTGGCGCCGGCCCCCAGCGTCGAGCTGAGCGTCGCGCCCTCGCGAGCGCGCCGCGCGCTGGCAGTCGGCGCGGCGGTGCTCGCGATGTTGATCTACGCCAGCCAGTTCGTGTTCTCGCGCTGGAGCATGCAGCGCACGATCCCGCTCTGGGATCTGGCGGCCCTGCGCTTCACCGTCGCCGGGCTCGTCAGCCTGCCGATCGTCATCCGACGCCCGCCCGACGGCACGCGCGCATGGCGGCGAATCGCCGTGCTGTCCCTCGGCGCCGGCGGGCCGTACACGCTCATCATGTATGCGGGACTCACGCAGGCCCCGGCGGCGCACGGCGCTGTCATCATCACCGGCGCCATGCCGGTGTTCGCCGCGGTGCTCGCATGGCTCTGGCTCGGCGAGCGGCAGTCGTCGTCGAAGGCGCTCGGCCTCGCGCTGATCGTGATCGGACTGACGCTCGTCGGCTGGCCCGCGCTCGCCGCCGGCGGCACCGCCTGGCTCGGCGACGCGCTGTTCACCGTGGCCGCCGTGCTGTGGGCGCTCTTCACCGTTGCCGCGCGGCGATGGCGGATCGACCCGCTGCCCGCGACGGCTGCGGTGTGGGTGCTGGCGCTTCCATACGTTCCGTTCTACGCCGTCGTCGCAGGACGCCGCGTGCTCGATGCGCCGCGCGGCGAGGTCATCTTTCAGGCTCTGTTTCAGGGACTCGGTGTCGCGATCGTCGCGCTCGCCCTGTACGCGTGGGCGATCCGAGTGCTCGGCGACGGACTCGCCTCGCTCTTCATGCCGCTCGTTCCCGTGTTCGCTGTGTCGCTGGGCGTGGTCGTGCTCGGCGAAGTGCCCGCGGTCGTGCAGCTCGTCGGCATCGCCGGCGTCGCGGTCGGTATGGCGCGAGCCGTGCGTCGCGCCTAGGCGGCGCCCGTGGCAAATCGGCGTCCCGCCGCCGCGCCGACGCGCGGCGTTGACCGCCGCCCCTCCGGCCGAGTAGGGTTGTCGCACGTTTGGGAAGCCGAGGAGGCCAAGCATGAAAGCCGCGGTGCTCTACAAGGCGAACATGGGGCTCGAGGTCGTAGACGTCGAGCAGCAGGGACCGAAGGCCGGCGAAGCGCGCGTGAAGGTCAAGGCGGCGGGCGTGTGTCACAGCGACTGGCACATCATGAACGGCGACTGGCCACTGCCGCTGCCGATGGTGCTCGGCCACGAGGCGGCGGGCATCGTCGAAGAGGTCGCGCCCGGCGTGACGAACGTCAAGCCTGGCGATCACGTCATCTTCTCGTTTCGGCCGCACTGCGGTCGCTGCCTCTACTGCTCGATCGGCCGCTCGATCCTCTGCGACGGCCACAACGACAGCCCGCGCTGGGTGATGTTCGACGGCACGCACCGTCTGAAGCGCAACGGCGACGAGATCAAGCAGATGGCGCGCATCGGGACGTTCGCCGAGCAGGTCGTCTGCCCCGCCGAGCAGCTCGTGCCGATCCGTAAGGAGATGCCGTGGCCGCAGGCGGCGTTGCTCGGTTGCTGCGTCCCGACCGGTGTCGGCGCGGTCACGCGCTGCGCCGAGGTCGAGCCTGGCGCGTCGGTTATGATCGTCGGCTGCGGCGGCGTCGGATTGAACGTCGTTCAGGGCGCGCGGCTCGCCGGCGCCGGCATCATCGTGGCCGTCGACCTGCTCGACAACAAGCTCGAGTTCGCCAAGAAGTTCGGCGCCACGCACACTGTGAACGCGTCGAAGACCAACGCGGTGGAGCTCGTCCGCTCGCTGACGGCCGGGCGCGGCGTGGACTATGCGTTCGACGCGATCGGCGGCGAGGCCACCACGCTGCAGATCCTCGACGCGATCCGGCCCGGCGGCACCGCCGTCATCGTCGGCATGGCCGCGATGAACGTTCGCGCGCCGATCACGCCCTACATGATGGCGCTCCAGGAGAAGTGCATCAAAGGGACGATGTACGGGTCGGTGCGGCCGAACCTCGATTTCCCGTGGCTGGTGGATCAGTATCTCGCCGGTCAGCTCAAGATCGACGAGCTGGTGAGCCGGACGTACCGGCTCGAGGAAATCAACGATGGTTTTGCGGCGCTTCGCTCGGGACAGGTCGCGCGCGGCGTCGTGGTGTTCTAAGTGATGCAGCGCGGATCGAGGCCCGGCACGGCTTTGCCGGGCCGGGACGAGCGCTGGCCGGGGAGGCCGAGGGGGCGTAGCCCCTTCGCTCGGTCAATTTGGGGGGGGATGTCGGGGCCCCCCACGTTCTGAGATGGGCCGGATCGTCTACGCGGCGGCGATGTCGCACGTGCTGCATCCGCCGTACTACGAGAAAAACGTCGGGCCACACGGCAAGCGGATGGTGGAGGAGCTGATCGCCGTCGTGGGTGAGATGGGCCGCGAGCTCGCCGCGCGGCGTCCCGACGCGCTCGTCGTCGTGGCCGACGATCACCTGAATGTGTTCTCGTTCGATGCCGTGCCGGCGATGTGCGTGCGCATCGGCCGCTCGGTGTCGCGGATGGCGCAGCAGGGCGCGATCGAATTCGATCGCGCGCTCGACGGGCTGGCCGACCGCTATCCGCTGCACGAGGATCTCGCCAACCGGATCCTCGAGGACGGCCTCGAGGCCGGCTTCGATTTCGCCGCCTCGTGGTCGGCGCCGCTCGATCACGCCTTCCTCTCACCGCTGAGCGTGTTGCACGGCGAGCGGCCGATGACGCCGCTCGTGCCCTTCTGGGTCAACTGCTTCGTCGCGCCGCTGCCGTCGGTGCGCCGCTGCTTCGCGGCGGGCCAGCACATCGCGCGCGTCGTGGCGAACAGCCCGTGGAACGTCGGCATCATCGCCACCGGTGGCCTCTCGCACTTTCCCGAGCTGTCGCTGGCGCGGGTCGGAGAGTCCGATCCCGAGTTCGACCGCCGCGTGGTGGGCTGGATGGAGCGCGGCGATCACGCGAGCCTCACCGCGCTCACGTCCAAGGAGCTGCACACCACGGGATCGCACGAGCTGCTGAACTGGATGGTGCTGCTGGGCGCCGTGGCCCCCGCCCGCGCGCGCGTTCGGTTTTTCGGCGAGATGGGTCGCATCGATCTCGCCGCGGTGGAGTGCATCCTATGAGCCGTTACGACGTCAACGTGCTGCTGTACCGGCTCAAGAAGGACGCCGCCTTTCGCGAGCGCTTCCGCCGCGATCCGGCCGACGCGCTGAGCGCGGCCGAGCTGACCGACGAGGAGCGCGCCGCGTTCGTGCGCTGGAACCCGCGACGACTGAACGAGCTCGGTGGGTCGCTGCATCTGGTGCTGTCCATTCCGGATCTGGGAGGGCACTCGTGAAGCGCAGCACGGAGCGATTCCTCACGACGCACACCGGAAGCCTGCCGCGACCGCCGGATCTGATCCGCATGATGTTCGCGCGCGAGGAAGGGGTGCCGGTCGATCCGACGGCGCTGGCGGCCCGCATCCGCGCCGCCGTCGACGACGTGGTGCGCATGCAGGTCGAGTGCGGGCTCGACGTCGTCAACGACGGCGAGCTGAGCAAGCCGAGCTACGCGACCTACATCAAGGATCGCCTGCACGGCTTCGGCGGCGAAAGCCACGCGCTCGTCTACCAGGATCTCGCGGAGTTCCCCGAGCTCGCGCAGCGCGTGTTCGGCGATCCCGGCCGCTCACGGCGGCGGACCCCCGCGTGCACGGGGCCGATCAGCGTGCGCGATCCGCGCGCCGCGCAGACCGACGCCGAGGTCGTCACGACGGCGGTGGCCCGCGCGAAGGCCGGCGAGGGATTTCTCTCGGCGGCCTCGCCCGGCGTGATCTCGCTCTTCTTCCACAACGATCACTACGCGAGCCACGAGGCGTACCTGGCCGCGATCGCCGATGCCATGCGCCACGAGTACGAGACCATCGCGCGCGCCGGCCTGATCTTACAGATCGATTGTCCCGACCTGGCCATGGGCCGGCACATCCAGTACGCGCAGCTGAGTCTCGCGGAGTTCCGCAGGGCGGCGCGGCTGCACGTCGAGGCGCTCAATCACGCCACCGCCAACATCCCGCCCGAGCAGCTGCGCATGCACGTATGCTGGGGCAACTACGAGGGCCCGCATCACTACGACGTCGCGTTAGCGGACATCATCGACATCGTCTTCGCCGCGCGGCCCTCGGCCATCTCGTTCGAGGCTGCCAATCCGCGGCACGGTCACGAGTGGACGGTGTTCGAGCGCGTGAAGCTGCCGGACGACAAGATCCTGATTCCCGGCGTCATCGAGTCGAAAACGAATTACATCGAGCATCCCGAGCTGGTGGCGCAGCGGATCGGCCGCTATGCCGCGCTCGTCGGCCGCGAGCGTGTCCTCGGAAGCACCGACTGTGGCTTCGGCACGTGGGTCGGTCAGGCCGCCGTGGATCCCGGCGTCGCGTGGGCGAAGATGCGAAGCCTCGCCGAGGGGGCGCGGCTGGCATCACGCGCGTTTTGGGGTGAGCGTCAGGGACGCTGAGCGGAGGATGCGGGCGTAGCTGCGGCACGCACGCAACTGCGTCACGAGTCCCGCGGGCGGATAGTAGCGTCCCGCGCCGTTCTGCGGCTCGCTGGACAGCGGCGCACCGTGAAGGAGTTGATCGACGACCTCCACGAACGCTTGCGACGCCTCGCGACGGAGTCGGCGCAGATAACGAGGCAACGAAGGCTCGTCCTGAACGGCCACACATCGCCGGAGCACGACGTCGCCGGCGTCCACGCGCTCGCTGACCACGTGGATCGAGTAGCCGGCGCGGTCGGGCTGCTCGAGCGCGAAGGCCCACCATGGGCAGTCCGCTCCCCGGAACTCCGGCAGCATTCCCAGATGGCGGTTCAGCGCGCCACGGCGCGCAAGGCCGTAGAAGCACTCTTTCAGAATTGGGCACCCGGCGAGCAGGATGTAGTCGGGGCCGAACGTGCGCACGAAGTCGAGCACCTCGGGCGCGTGAGGATCCGTGCACTCGATGTGCGGGTGCCGAGCGAGAATGTGTTCGATGCGCCCAGCGTCGACTTCGGGAAAGGCGCTGGAGCCCGGCGGTAGCGTGGGCCGCACGATCGGGGTCAGCAGCCGATCCGTCAGCCGCGCCAGCAGCAGATCGGCAACATACAGGGCGCCGCGCGAGCGACGCAGCCGGCGCAGCACGTTCAGATAACTGCCCGCAGGGCGAGCAACGTCGACGATCGCGAATTGCTGCCTGCGCGAGTCGAGGTGGAATGCGAGGAAGTAGGCTTCGGGGAGACGACCAGAGGTGACGATGACGAATTTCAGATTGAGCATGCGCGTGTGTGAGAGCAACAAGCTCGCCACGCGCGGCCACGCGCCGTTGTTGGCGCAGCGCGGGCCGACGCAGCACTGACGTCATCGGACTGCGCAACGCTTTGTTGTCCTCGATTGGCAACGATCGGGATGCGACGAAGGGCTGGTCTCGCTCCGACTTCGATCCAGTCAGCGGCCGCGGGTCACATAGCCCAGCGCACGATCCCGCGCGATCAGATTTTTGCTGCGCTGCCGCCGTGGGCCGTAGCCGCCCCCGCCAGGTGTGCGCACGAGCACGCGATCGCCGCGCTCGAGAACGTGCTGCCTGCGGTTGTCGATGCGGCGACCGTTGATTTGCACGTCGCCCAAGCCGCCGGCGGCACCGCCGGCGAGACCAGGCGCCGGGTACGCCGTGCGCTCGGCCATCACACTGAGCACCATCGGCCGCGCCGAGCGGCTCTCGATCGAAATGTCCTGACCGAGGCCGCCGCGGAAGCGGCCGGCTCCGCCTGAGCTCGGGCGCAGCCGCTTGTAGTGGAAGAAGAGCGGGCTCTGGCGCTCGGCGACCTCGACCGGCGTCGACGAGATGTTGCTGGGCCACGACAGCACGTTTTCGCCGTCCTTGAGCGGCGTGGCGCCCATCCCGCCGTTGAAGAACAGCACCGTCGTGTAGGGCTTGCCGTCGGCGCGTGTGCTGGACAGGCTCAGCGCCCACAGCGGCGAGCCGACGCCCGCCATCACGCGATCGGGGATCACGCGATGCAGAGCGCCGAGCACGAGCGCGGGCACGTAGTGGCCCGTGGTGGCGCGGCTCACCACCGCGGCGGGGAAGCGCGGGTTCAGGATGGAGCCTTCGGGCGCTTCGACGGTAATCGGCCGGTACATGCCCTCGTTGTTCGGCAGCCCCGGCAGCAGCACGCACCGCACCGCGTACGCCGTCATCGCGTACGTGTAGGCCATCACGCAATTGATGGCGCGCGGCTGCTGCGGCGAGGTGCCCGTGTAGTCGGCAATGATCTCGTCGCCCTTCACCGTGAGCGCGATCTTGAACTCGAAGGGCGCGCCGGTGCCGTCGGTGCGAAAGCCATAACGATACGTGCCATCCGGCACGGCGCGGATCGCGTCGCGCATCGCGCGCTCCGAGCGGCTGAAGAGCTCGTCCCCGAGCGCCTCCAGCGTGTCGAGATGGTAATCGTCCATCAGCGCCCGCACGCGGCGCTCCATCAGCTCATTGGCGCTCACCTGCGCCCAGATGTCTCCCATCGTCTGGTCGGGCGTGCGAACGTTGGCGCGAATCAGCGCGACCAGTGTGTCGTCCACGCGGCCATCGCGCCTCAGGCGCGCCAGCGGGATGTGCAGACCTTCCTCGAAGATCTCGCGCGCCTCGATGGCCCGGATGCGACCGCCGATGTCCGGCATGTGCGACGTCGTCGCCGAGAAGGCGACGAGACGGTCGCGATGGAAGATGGGTTTGAGCACCGAGACGTCGCTCATATGGCCGGTGCCCATCCACGCGTCGTTGGTGATCTGCACGTCGCCCGGCTTCATCGAGTCGACGCCGAGCTCGCGGATGAAGTGGCGCACGGTCGCCGGCAGCGTGCCGAGGAA